>Ga0213869_10000815_pt1 | contig 24308 bp, 10 predicted proteins | sample PICome_10_FD_160083 | JGI IMG/M metagenome (GOLD analysis project Ga0213869, IMG submission 160083) | Coastal seawater microbial communities near Pivers Island, North Carolina, United States - PICO132 | ecosystem: Environmental > Aquatic > Marine > Coastal | place: USA: North Carolina...
ATTATGCTTAATTTAGAGACTTTGTATAATCGGTATGCGATTATTTCATTTGGTCCTACTTAGGGCACTAGTTCGTGAACGATGTACCTGACGGCTCTGATGGGTCGCGTGATTCAAGTATTAGTGCAGATGATGAGGTTGTATTTTGGGAACGATTCTTTGCAGGTGTAGCACCTCTAAGAGATGCTTCATTCAATTTTAGGGATACAGTAATGTCTGGTCCATTGGGGAAAGTATATCTGAAAGGGGCAGAAGCTATCGATAAGACTTTGGATGTCTTCTCCTATGCTGCCGTTCGTTTAGCAGAGTTGACGTATTCTGCTGTCTTGAGGAGTCCGGGATTCATAGTTGCCTTACTTCTTTTGTCTACAGCATTGATCGGTAAAGATGCTATGGATTTCGAACAACAAATAAATGGCGACGTCGAAATATATCTTCCAGATGGTGCAGATTCTACTGAACTCCTTTTGGACGTTAGAGAAGCCCCTTGGGCTACCGATATTTTCATACTTTATATCCAAACGAATAATGCAGCAACTGGGAATGAGTATGGTACCGAAAATATCACTGATGAACATATTCTTCAGCAATTATCTTGGTTAGAAGGAGATGACCGAAATAAAGCAAAAAGTGGTTACCAATCAGGCCTAGATAAATATAAGAACGATAGAGGGGAAATCGATGGAGTCATATGGGTTCTTTCACCTTCTCAAATCATTAAAGAGGCAAATTCTTCAAGTTATCGATTTAATTGTGCGGTAGAAAAATACGGTCTACCTACTGGGCAAAACGATGAATGTACTGCATCTAGTACGAATCCGAATGAAGGATATTCTATACCCGATGAACAAGAAAGAATTGACAATTTAGTGGATCAAACTGGTTCATTATTAGAATCATTTGTTAGAGACACAAATAATGACGGAATCTGGGACACTGGTGTAATTGTTATGGGTATTATTTTCGAAATGGAAGGCACTGATGTTCCCCCTCGGCAGGACTCTAAGCAGGGGCTAGTCCAAGATCACAAGGCCTTTATTGCCTATGCTAACAAATTAATTTACGAAGAGTCTGAAAGTAATTGTGAGTTATGTAACCGTGTCCCTTATTCCAATCCAACAACCACCATGGATAGAGATAGGCTAGACGATATTCCCGATAGGAAGGCCGTAACTATCACTGGTTTGACGCCAGTGCTTCATGATGTTTCAGATTCTATTTATGATGAATTAGTAGATACTATGTTACCAATAAGTGGGCTTCTTGTTTGCCTTACAATGTTATTTCTTCACAGAAATCCAAAGGTGATAATTGTGGGCGGTTTACCTATTGCGATGAGTTTAGCTGTAACATTTGGCATAATTATGATTAGAGATATCATGTTAACCCCTATGATAATATCAGCAGGTCCCATACTTGTTGGATTAGGTGTCGATTATTCATTACACTTAACTAATCGAATAGAAGAAAATCGTGTAGAAATAATTGAAGAACGTTTGGAAAAAGCTTGGGCTGCTAATCGAGATGGTTTACAAATTGAAGATATTGATCCTTGGGACCCTATGATTAGTCTTACTGCCACAGTTAAGGCTGCTTTGACTACAGGTAATGCAATTTTCCTTTCAGCATTAACTACAATTATTGGTTTTAGTGTATTGACTTGGACATATTTAGTTCCTATACAACCTATGCGGACAGTTGGAACAACTCTTCTTCTTGGAATATTTGTTACTTTTTTCTTTTCAATGATCATGGTTCCTGCTTTAGTTGAATTATTAAGGTACAGAAAAGGACCTAGTAAGATGTTCGATGCTCTCTGGAATAAGATTGGTCAGATTCCAGTCCGTTCTACCCTTTTGGTCCTAATAGTTGCAATCGGCTTCACTATTGCGGGAGTTTCAATATTTGCGCAAACAATGGGGCAACAAATCAGTGCAGGTCCCGATGAAGTACCTCCAAATCTTGAATCTTACGAGACTTTAAGAGAATATAGCGCGGTCTTTGAAGGGGGTCAAGTAAATATGTTCATTGTAAATGCAGAAGAAAGAGGTTCAGTAAATGGTACTGCTGCTATAAGGGACATACCAATATTGGACTCTATCGAAAAATTACAAGTTCTTGTAGATAATGTGCCTGAAACAGATACAATCAGTTTAGTAAATATTCTCAAAGCCATACACGTAGATGTTAATTTATCTGGTTTGGAAATTTATGATGAGAGCCTTTGGGATATTTTACATGATGAATGTTGGGATAAATCAAATCCTGTAGAAAATCCTCTTAGCCCTCAATGTTGGGCATATTCAGTTTCTAGCAGAGAAGATATGGTGAATATTGCATTTGATACACTTTCTCCGGAAATCCGTTCTATGCTAATGAATGCAGATGAGGGTAATGGGGAGACTAAAACTTTAGTTTATGCGAATCAACCTTATATTAATCTTGCAGATGCAACTCTTCTTCGTAATTCAATTGACGATATACTTCAAGGAGAAGATGAATGCATAACAGTCCTCAAATGTACAGCAATTGATGTAGATGATACGTATAATTCACTTCTAACAGGGGGTTTACCTGTTTCCATAGATATCAATGCTGGGATACACAAAGCTCAGAGTTCGACCACTATTTGGACTATGTTCATTTTATTGATTACGATGGCTTTCTTATTCCGTTCCCCAAAGTTAGCTATTTTTACAATGTCTGCAGTAGCAGTAGTAGTGCTATGGCAACCTCTGCTAATGAGATTTGGTAATGTTGGCGTTAACGTATTTACTGCAATGATTGGAACAATAGTTTTCGGTATTGGCGTTGATGACTCTATTCATATTGTTGATCGAATAAAAGACGAAGGACAGACACCTGCAGGTATCGTTAAATCTGTAGCCAAAACAGGGCAAACAATATTCGAAACAACTGCAACTACATGTGCAGGTCTCTCAGCTGGGTTATTCGTTTCTATTCCGGGTCTACAGAACTTCTTTGTCCTAATGATGGTATTACTAATACTTGCTTTATTGGCAAGTTCTATTCTTTTGCCTTCGATAATAGTATTCCAAAAAGAGATTACTTCACGTATAATGGGCAATGGTTCTTGGCTTGATTTTGAAGATAGTGGCTCTTTGGAATCTACGTCAGTATTAGATGCAGTTATCTTTAACGAAAATTAATCTTTTGATAGTATCCACTATGATTATATTGTGAGGGTGCAGGGAGTAAGCCCCTTTCTGTTCACCTTTCAGCTGGTCACATTCAACTTAGCATCCTACCTGTCCCTGTTGATGCCATACAGGACTGCTTGGACTTGCTCCAGCGGGGTTGTTCGTTCCATCTGCAATCAGGCAATCTCTTCCTTGCGGATTCATCGTACACGCCTGATGCAGTTCGTTTCTATTACAGAGCCGACCTTCCCAGATCTCCGACGTTAATCGGACCGCTTGCATCTTGGAGAGGGGACTTTCCTCAGTGTCGTACACTGTCAGTGACCCTCCTGCTCCCTCATTACTCCCAAACGCTTTCTTCGGATGAACCCCTCGGTTCTTCAATTTCATCTAATTTGGACATTTTCTTTTGGAAAACATCATTGCGCGACTCCCTTTCGAAAACATCATGGGTGGTGTTGAGAGACTCAAGCGCGAGGCTGGTATTGCCGCCTGTGATTTCATTAAGGATGGCATGAAATTAGGTCTTGGTACAGGCTCAACAGTTCGTTATACAGTTATTGAGATCGGAAGAAGAATCTCTGAAGAAGAACTCAATGTTGTAGGTGTACCTACAAGTGAGGCCACTAGAAAATTAGCTGAAGAAGTCGGCATCCCCTTAATCACATTAGCCGAATCTGGCGGACTTGATTTAGTGATAGATGGTGCTGACGAATTTGATAGTGACTTTTCTTTGATTAAAGGTGGTGGTGGTGCACTTACTAGAGAAAAAATAGTTGCACAGTCTTCTAAATCAATGGTTGTAGTAGCTGATGGCAGAAAGAAAGTGAAAATTCTTGGTAAATTCGATTTGCCAGTAGAAGTTTTACCATTTGAATGGGCACGCACTAGAGACCGTATTTCTTTAATCTGCCCTGGCTCTGTATCTATAAGGGGGGATTCAGAACCTTTCGTTACAGATAACGGATGCTACATTCTCGATTGTAATTTCGGACCTTCAATATCTGACCCGATATCTTTAGAACATGACTTATTAAGTATAGCAGGGGTTGTAGAAGTGGGACTTTTTGTAGGTATTTGTGATGCAGTAGTCTTGGCGTCAAATGGCGGAGTTTTGACTCTAATGAACCAATCTGGGCGTCTGAGTTAACAATATATCTAGCCGTTGTAATTATAGATAAGTGCTAAGTCGCGAGGTTGGGTCTGTAGCTTAGTCAGGTAGAGCGTCCGGCTCTTAACCGGAAGGCCGCGGGTTCGAACCCCGTCAGACCCGCCAACAATTAGCTAGGCGAAAGCAATGTATTTGCTTACCCGTTGTAATTATAGAGGGGTGCTTTGTCGCGAGGCTGGGTCTGTAGCTTAGTCAGGTAGAGCACCGGGCTTTTAACCCGGGGGTCGCGGGTTCGAACCCCGTCAGACCCGCCATGCTCATCACCAATTTTTTGGTGATTTGTATGGCTTATTCCCGGGTATTCCAATTAGTTAGTAGGGAGGATTTGATATCCTAGTAGCCCAACGCACAAACACGGAGTTTCGATACACATGGTTAAGGAAATATGGATTGGCGATATTCTTTCTGGACAATATGATGACCAAGAAGTAGAATTAAAGGGTTGGATTCATCGTTCAAGAGGTTCGAATAAGATTCGTTTCATAGTAATTAGAGATTCTACAGGGCATATCCAATGTGTAGCTAAAAGAGAGCTATTAGGAGATGAGTTCTTCGATGAACTAAAGGCTTCTTTGATTGAGTCAAGTGTTATTTTGAAAGGGGTAGTCAAATCTACAGATAGAGAACACGGACATGAAGTTCAGATTACAAGTGGAGTGATAATTGGTTCAGTCAATCCTGACAGGCCATTTCCAATTACAGAATCAGCGATGGCTGAGGCAGATGGGGGAGAAACTGAATTTCTATTAGATAACCGGCACTTATACCTTCGAACTAGTAGAATGACTACTATGTTGAAACTTCGATCTTCTGTATTCGGAGCGGTTCATTCTTATTTCCGTAATCGTGATTTTATAGAATATCAAGCGCCTAACTTTGTATCAGGTGCAGTAGAAGGTGGAAGCACTCTTTTCGAAGTACCATATTTTGGCCGTAAAGATGTGTACTTAACTCAATCATGGCAACTTTATGCAGAAGCAGCAATGCCGGCTCTCGAAAGATTATACACTATGGCGCCATCTTTTAGAGCGGAGAAATCTCGTACTCGCCGTCACTTAACTGAATTTTGGCATGCAGAAATGGAAATAGCATGGGCGACTAATAATGAAGTTATGAAGCATGGAGAAGGCGTAGTTAGGCATATTGCTAGTACATTATTAGATGAAAGATCTGACGAATTATTATCTTTAGGAAGAGATCTAGAATTAGTATCTAGATATGCTGATAATCCGTATCCAATTATGCGTTATGACGAGGCAATAGAGATATTACAATCGAAAGATGTAGATGTAGAATGGGGTGAAGATTTAGACTTCTCCAAGGAAAAAATATTGACTGCTGATTTCGAAGTACCTCATTTCCTGACTCATTATCCTAAAATCGCTAAACCTTTCTATCATAGACAGGATCCAGATGACCCAAGGTATGTACTTTGCCATGATTTATTGGCGCCTGAGGGATATGGAGAAATTATTGGTGGCGGTGAAAGAACATGGTCAGAAAAAGAAATTCTTGAGCGACTTGATGAAGAAGGAACTCCTAAGGAACCATATGAATTCTATATTGATACTCGCCGATATGGCGGTGTACCTCATGGTGGATTCGGTTTAGGTGTAGATAGAGTATGTACTTGGCTTTCAGGTGCAGATCATATTAGAGAAGTAATTCCATTCCCTAGAGATAGTCGAAGAGTTACGCCCTGATTTTTCTAAATCATTAGTTTATCATAGCTAAAATTAACGAACCACACATCGAATGCCATATACGAGAAACATTCCTCGTAGGTGTATGGACAGTGACTGGCAGACTATAGATTTAGCCAACCCTACTGAAGAACACAGAATGCTTAGGAAGATGATTCGCGATTTTGTTTTGGAAGAAGTTGAGCCTCAAGCGTTAGAACATGATAAACATGAGAAATTCAATCAACATTTATTCCGCAAATTAGGCGATTACGGTTTGCTAGGAATTAGTGTCCCAGAAAATTATGGGGGTTCAGGTATGGATGCCACTGCTGTGGCGATTGTAAATGAAGAATTATCTTATTCTGATCCTGGTTTTTGTTTGGCATATTTAGCTCATGCTCAATTGATGGTGAACAACTTAGCTCACAATGGTAGTGAGGACCAAAAATCTAGAATCTTGCCTAAAGTATGCAGCGGAGAATGGATTGGTTGTATGGCTATGAGTGAACCAGGATATGGTACTGATGTATTGGGCATGCAAACAGTTGCAGAGCAAGATGAAAACGGCAACTGGGTGATAAATGGACGGAAAATGTGGATTACTAATGGATCGGTCGATGAAAATAGTACTCCTGCAGATATTTGTTGGCTTTATGCAAGAACTGGCACCGATTCTAAAGGGCGTGCCCAAGTTACAACATTCTTAGTTGAAAAAGGAATGCCTGGATTTTCAGTAGGTCAGAAAATTTACGATAAAACAGGAATGCGTGCGTCTAATACTGCTGAACTAGTATTTGATAATTGCATAGTCCCTCCTGAGAATGTAGTTGGTAATCCTGGCGAATCTATGATCCATATGATGAGGAATTTGGAAATCGAAAGAATAGGCCTTGCAGCAATGTCCTTAGGAATTGCCAGAAGAAGTCTTTCTGCAATGAACCGTTATGCATCTGAAAGAGAAGCATTCGGCTCAGAAATTAGAGATTTTGGTCAAATACAGCGCCATATTGGAGAGTCATGGGCAGAATATCGAGCTATGAGATCTTATGTTTATGACACTGCTCGTAATACTGATTTATCTAAATCAGGAAATAGGCTAGATACCGATGGAGTCAAACTATACGCGACCACTGCTGCTAAAAATATCGCAGATAGAGCGATTCAAGTAATGGGTGGATATGGTTATGTTGGTGAATATGTGGTTGAGAGACTTTGGAGAGATTCTAAACTTCTTGAGATAGGTGGCGGTACTTTAGAAAGCCATCAGAAGAATATTACACGCGATTTGGCCAAAATGCCGGAAAAAATAGATGAATAGTCACTTTTTTGGTAGTCCCGCCCGGATTCGAACCAGGGTCGCCGGGACCAAAACCCGACATGATGGACCACTACACTACGGGACTAGTGGACTCTTCGAAAGACTCTTCCTCTTTGATTATGACGGGACACGTGGCCGGTAAATACAAGTCTGTAGCAATTACGCAGAAAGTATGCTTAAGGGTCGTGCAGTGGTTTTAGCCATTCTAATGATGACTTCGTCATTATCTCTGGTATTAATTAATGAGGTTCCTTCTGATAACGATATTTCTGATGATAAAATATTCACCAGTTCGGTAGAAGAAAAAATCCCTTCATTTCCCTCGCCAGGTAATCCTTGGATTGAAGAATCTATTTTTTCTAGAGTGAGTTTAGGAGAACAAAAAATTAGAGTGACTGTGATAACTTGGTCTTTGGCTGAATTGAATCACTGGCAATTGCAAAATAATGCTTTAGACGAGCAAGCGGGGGCTAAAAATAGTGAAAAATTCCAGAGTTTCGACCCGACTTCAGGTGAAATTGATCATAGAACCTTTTGGTTGTCATCTGATATTTTTCATAAATTACCCAGTGTACCCGGAATAATATCTATATTAGATGCTCAGAATAATCCTGAACCATATGATACAATCCCATTCGAGATGCCTGATTTTGAGCCAGAAACAGTAAGGTCGGGAGAGATACATGGTGCGAACGATGCTTGGGATAGAGGATATACTGGAGAAGGTATGGTTGTAGCAGTTGCTGATACTGGCGTCGATTTCGCTCATCCAGATTTAGACGGTACTCAAGCAAGAGTTGATGATATTCGCTCAGATTGGTCTGGTTGGCCAATGATGTTTGATCACAATAGTATGTATTCATACTTAGTAAACGGCCAATCATATCCTAACTCCAATACTTGGTATGCAGATACTTCAACTTTGGATTATGATAATAATTCAGATGGTTTACTGGACATATCTGGTTACAATATTTCGGGTATCTCAGTTTCTCTGTCTGGTATCTATCATTTAGGTGAGCATCCTGACTCTACACTTCGTTCCAAAATGGGTACTGATGTCCCAATAATAGTTATTGACGAAAATCAATCTGGAGTTTATGAAACAGCATATGTTGATATGAATGTCGACGGCGATTTTAGTAGTGAAAAAGCAATTCGACCAGGTTCTGAAACTACTGGTTTGGATACTGATGGGGATGGTTTATGGGATGTTTCAGGTGGATTAGTGTACTGGATTTCCGATGGTATCAATGGTGTGCCTTATGGCGAAACATATTCTATTAGGCATGGCTATCAAAATCGAATATCTGGACCTGGTAATCTGACATTATTTATGTTAGATTCTGGTAATCATGGAACTTTATGTGCCAGTGCGATTTCTGCTCAAGGTGTAGTTGATGAGGGCAGTGTCCTAGGAATGGCACCTAATGCAACTATAGCATCAATAGGAAATCATTACTCAGGTGGTCACTCGCTTGATGCTTGGAGATGGATTGCTGAAGGAAATGATGGTAAATCTGACACAAAGTACGATCAAGCCAATATTGGTTCATTTTCTTTTGGCTATTCGAGTATAGATGAATCCGGTGCAGATGGTTATTCTCTATATCTAGACTGGCTAACAAGAGTGTATAACGACGAGGCATCATATTCTGTAGCAATAGGTAATGGAGGACATGGTTTTGGTACCACTAAAGTCCCTGGTGCCGCCCATGGAATTTTCTCGGTGGGTGCGTTTAGTTCCCGTTCTAGCGACTCTTGGGGCCAAAGTGCTCCTTGGTCAAATAGAGGACCCAATGTTGTAGGCCGAATGGACCCTGACATAGTTGCTGTAGGTTGGGGTGCAACAGGGGATTTACCGTTAAATCTTCGAAATAATGCTAATTCAGCAGTTACTACATGGGGTGGCACTAGTTTGGCTACACCAATTGCCGCAGGCTTACTAGCTCTTGTTGCAGAAGCATGGCAAGAAAATCAAGGGGAATATCCTGACTCTCAAACTTTACGAGATTTTGTTTTATCAACTTCTGATGATAGAGGATATGAATCATTTATTCAAGGCGGTGGTTGGTTTAATGCCTCACGTGCTGTTTCTACTTTGGAGGGTGATAATGGGAGTTGGTGGTTAACTCCAGCTCAATGGAATAGCGGTACATTCCAAGGAAAACATAGAGATGCTAATATCAATTATATGTTCCCTGGTGAGTCTCAATCTGTCGATTTAGAGTTCACTAATCCTGGCGATACGGACCTTCTATTAAGATATACATCAACTGTATTTGATCCGCTTCTACATGAAGTAATTGTGTGGAACAGTACTGGGAATGGTAGTGAATCAGGAATCAACGATACTTGGGACGGCCATCAGGGAGATAGGCCTGATTTACTGATCCCTCTTCATATACCGGATAGTATACATTCACTTCCTGAAGACACTAGACAACTTCGTGCCCGAGCAACTATCGAATATTCTGCCTTTGATGGTAACATGGATAAAAATAGTGAAGAAAGGGTAATTTTACAAATTTACAGATGGAGCGACAATGATGGTGACGGAATTTATGTTGAAGATTTTGATAATGATTCTATGGTCGATTCGGATGATTGGACTGAATCAAGTGAATTAGAAGAAGTAACCTATTGGGGTTCAAATGGTCCAAATGCTGAAGTTAGAGTAGGAAATCCTTTCGAGGATGCTAGAGATGGAATTCTTCTTGGAGTTTGGAATTATAATGGTGATTTATCAGATGATCCTGTCCGAATAGAAGTTGATTGGACAGCATTTGGGAGCGCAGACGAAGATTGGCTATCGTTGCCATCTAGTACAGTGGTCAACGCTAACAGTAGTTCAACTGTGACTATGAATATCCAAGTTCCTATTAATGCAGAATCCGGTCTTCACCAACATGGTGTTCTAATAGAGTCTTATGATTATACAAATCTCACTTCGTCATCTATTTCTCATCGTAATTGGACATTACCTGTAGTAACTAATGTACCTTGGTCGGGGCCTTTTGAAATAACTCCTAAACCATTAGATGGAAATGTATCTAATCAAACTCTCTATGATGAAGAGTGGATTAGTGGTGCGACAAGGTGGAATTGGCGTGCTGAGAGTGGCGATTGGCGATTCTTAACCGTAGATTGGCCAACTGAGTGGGACACCGGGGGGACAGTCATTCTCGATGTGGATTGGGATGATAATCCATACACTGATGTGGATATATTATGGCTTGATGAAACTCCTCATGGTTATTCTGCAGATGATCCGGATTCATACGGTGACTCAACATTCAGCATAACCTCTCGTTCCGCAAATAATCATGCAGGAAGTGGTAGGCATAACTGGGGAACGTATACAGATACGTCCAGAGAAGTTTTCACAGTCCCTGCGTTAGCGGGAACACATCAAATGGTGCTCCATACTGCACTTCATGGTGTTTCTACTAATGATAATGCATTGAACATTTCAGTGGGTTATGTTGCTGCTGAAGCGGATGGTTTTTCTCAGTCAGTTAGCGATTGGTCTGAAGGAGATGGTGTCGACGCAGTTCATGTAGTTTCTACTGTACCAATGGATGTAGAATCGGTATCTGCTTATGGTTGGACTCAACCTATATATTTCGATAATGAAACCGCTTATCAAGACGTATCTAGCGATAAAATGACCTCTTCATGGTGGCATAATTTCACAGTGGATGAGGTTTCTGAACTGAGTATATCCATGGATGCATATGATTCTGCGGATCTTGACCTATTCTTGTTCTATGATGATAATGAAGATGGTATATTCACCTCTGGTGAAGAAGTTTCTCGTTCTTGGACTGGCAGCTCAGCAGAAAATATCGAATTAAATGATGTTGAAAACGGACTTTATGCGGTTGCAGTACATGGCTACTCTGTCTCAGGAGAAGTCCAATTTTGGATAGATATTAACCTAATTGGTGGCGATAAATTAGTAATCACAGAGCAGATAGAACTAACGAATATTGAGATAAATTCTATTTGGCCTAATGGCTCAGAAACACTGGCAGGAGATACTCCTTCAAGTGCGCACCAAATCAATCTCGCATTCGAAAGACCCGAGACGGCTGGAATTTGGAAAGGAGAAGTCGAAATCATTCTTGTTGGCGGTATTAAATTACAGCTTCCATATACTTATGAATTATTGGAAATAGATCCTTTAGTGGAATTTTTAGTGCCTGAAAATATGACGCAAACTAACGACACACTACCTATCGAGATTCACGCGATAGATACTGGGATTGGATTCACCTTAGATGACTTAAATTGGTATGCAATTAACAATCAAACTACGATTCCTCTCGCTAATTCTGTCGAGGGAATTGACACCACTCTTGCGTATCATAATTTAACTGAAATCTGGAACTCTGGCAATCATTTCGCTTTACCTGAAAATATTTCATTTAGAGAGGTTTGGATTAATTCCACCATTCCTTCAGTTGAGCAGTGGCATGATTATGGTGCTAATATTACAGACAAATCTGGGCTATTTTCAGAAGCCTGGTTGTCAGTTAATTATGATATCACAGCGCCGCCATTATTCATTTATGGAATCCCTGAAATCACTAATGAACCATATGTCAACTTAGTTATTCAAACTGAACCTGGAGTCAGTATTTTTCAAGATGGAACACCTATTCCTAATCTTGATCAGTATGGCTTTGTTAACTGGACGGTAGGTCTTATTCCCAGTCAAATCGGTATTGATTATTCTTCAAGTGACCCTTCGAATGAATATTATTTGATGCCTGAAGATAATGAATTCACAATTACTTCATTAGATGCTGCTGGAAATAGTATTTCAAGCAGTCATATGGTGATATTTGATGCCGAAGTTCCAGAGCTAGATTCATATTATATCGAGGATCAAAACGGCTATCGGAATAATATTAATGATATGTTTAATGTTTTGAATATCAGTAGTTCGGTTTTCGGCCTTAATATGTCAGTTGATGTTAAAGAATGGTGTCTTAAGATTTCTAATCCTACGGATGATTTAGAAGTTTGTAAAACCACAGATGGCATGCCCGATATTTTTGTTACTGATGATATACTATTTGATACAACAAAAACTACAGAAGTAGAAGTTAATTTATCTAACATTTCAGATGGTAATTATCTAGTTGAATTAGATTTGATTGATTGGGCAGAAAATACTGCGAGTGAGCAGTGGAGTTTGAATTTAGATCGAACAATTCCCGAAATTGAATGGGATTTATCGTCATCATTCGGTTTAGAACTATCCGACCATCGTCAAACAATGTCCTGGTCTTCGAATGAACTGGTACATGCGTATTTCACACACAATGGGAATGAGTTAGATGAATGGGAAGGAGTTAATGGTTTGAACAACTTCACACTAGAAGTTACTGGAAGTCACGAATTATGTTTAGTAGCATATGACTCGACTGAAGGTCAGTACAATGAAAATATATTCAAACAATGTCGCCTCTATGTTCTTGACGAGTCGGTATATCAAACAAATATTTTGGCTCCTTGGAATGGCAGTTTGACTACTGATGACAACGTGATGTCGGTAATTACCCGTGGGCCTGATCAGAATATTTGGTGGCAAATTATTGGTGAAGATGAAAGATTCCTAATTACTCCAGGGTCTACATACGTTCAACTTGACTTTTCATTAAAAGAAGGTCTAAATCAGTATCTAATTGAAATTGAAGCATTAGATACGACAGACACCTATGAACTCGAAATAACACGCGATACAATTGCTCCTGTTCTTACCTTTAATCAAGTTAGTATTCGTAATTCTACTTTAGATTCGCTGAAAGTTATAGAAGGTGAATGTGAATCAGGGACTTATGTGATGATTTGGAGCATAATAGACACTCATGAGTTTATTTGTGATAGTTCCGGAGCCTTCAGCATTGAGATTTTGGTTAGAGAGACAACCGGAAGCCATCTAATTCAAGGAATATCTACTGATGCAGTAAATAATAGGAATAGTTACTCAGTAGAGGTCATAAATCAAGATTGGATAGATTGGGCAATTGATGACGCCCAGAACCAAGGACCTATGCTTTGGTATTTCTTAGCTAGTATTGCTGGCATCTTAATGCTTCTCAGTATGACTGTTTTACTGAGAAAATCTTTCAGAGGCAGGAAAGAAAAAATATCTGCTTCGACCCAATCCATTGAAGATTCCTTAGAAGAAATAAATGAATTATTACGAACATCTCCTTCAGAAAATAACCCGATTGATTGGAATACAGTCAATGAAGATTTACCTGAGGTTGAAGAATTAAAGGCATGGAAAGAGAATAATCGTAGTATTTACACTATTTCATCAGATAATGATGATGATTTGATTGACCTTGACTAATCAGAAGACTAATTTCTTAATGGCGATTGGAACGTACATGGCAATCGAGCATATAGCAATTATTGGTGCTGGGCAAATGGGTAATGGTATCGCGCAAGTATCGTCTTGTGCGGGCTATAAAGTTACAATGATTGATATAAAACAAGAATTTGTAGACAAAGGTATGTCAACAATCGAAAAATCCTTGGCTAAGTTAGTTAGTAAAGAGAAGATATCTGAAGAGGAGGCCCAATCTGCACTCAGTAGAATTAGTATATCTACAAATAATTCTTCTGCATCAGATGCTGATTTAGTTATTGAAGCAATTCCTGAAGTTCTTTCGTATAAAACGGATTTATTCAGAGAGCTTGATTCTTTTTGTAAACCTGAAACAATACTTGCTACTAATACTTCCAGTATCAGTATTGATTCAATCGCTAGTGCTACTGGAAGGCCAGATAAGGTCATTGGTATGCATTTCATGAATCCTGTCCCTATTATGAGACTTGTAGAGATAATAAATGGTAGCGATACTTCTGATGAAGTTAATGCGGCAGTAGTTAATGCTGCAGAACAAATGGGTAAAACAGCACTTTCTTGTAATGATTCTCCCGGTTTCGTTTCAAATAGGATACTTTGTCCAATGATAAATGAAGCAATACTGACATTGGAAGAAGGTGTTGCAAAACCAGAGGCCATTGATGGAATTATGAAACTTGGTATGAATCATCCGATTGGCCCCTTAGCCTTGTCTGACTTAATTGGTAATGATACTGTTTTACACATAATGAATGTGCTACATGAAGGATTTAGAGATGATAAATACGCACCCTCGAAGTTACTTGTTAAGATGGTCGAAGAAGGTAAGTTGGGTCGAAAATCAGGTGAAGGATTCTATAAATATTGATTTTACTCTACAGAGAGACTTCAAATCATCATATCCCTTCCGTCATATATGAATAATCGAAAGACTAACTCGATTTTAGTTTCAATATTGATGTTAACTATGCTTGCAACACCGGTTTTGGGTAATGATGCAGGTAGTGGGGGAGATGCAGGTAATACTTCATCTAATGCTACTAATTTACCGGCAACTAATGCGACTTATTATGGGAATTTGACATCCTCCAGTGATACTTCAGACTATTACAGCGTTAATATGTCACCTAATACTGGTATTTCAGTTCAAATCACCTTCTCATCTAGTGTTGATTTTGATCTTGTCTTACAAAATTCTGGTGGCGGTGGGATAGATTCCAGTCTTTCTTCCTCAGGTACTACAGAAGAGGTCTCATCTAACGGGACTAGTGTTGGTGGAAGTTTAGTATATATCTGGGTAGATCACTATTCTGGTACTGGGACATACACTATGCAAATCTGGATATTTTCTGTAAATTCCTCTGGTGGAGGTGGCGGCAGTGGTACTGGTAATGGAGGTCACGATGCGGGCACAGGTACAGATGCTGGAAATAGTGTGGCTAATGCAATGTCACTGAATGCAACCAATATGTCATTCTGGGGCGATGTTACTTACTCATCAGATACTGATGATTACTACAAGGTCTCTATGCCTGCTTATTTCGGAGTCAGTGCCTCACTAAGTTGGAACTCTACCGCCGATCTAGATTTAGAAGTATACGATAACTCAAGTACTACGCCTATAGCATACAGTTGGTTTTCTAATCCTGAAACAGTCACAGTGAACAATTATGGTGGCAGCGATTTATTCTTCAGAGTTTTTGCATACGGTGCCAATACTGGCACTCATGATTATAATTTGACGTTTAATTTTGATAATATGAGTTCCGCTCCTGTCAATAATCAAGATGATGCAGGTAGTGGTGGAGACGCTTCCAACGATTACTTGAATCCAACAACTTTGTTGATAACTGCTGTTTCAGTGAATAATAGTTACTCAGGTTGGGGTTCATTAAATGAAGATCTTAATGATAATTATCAAGTTAATGTGCCAATGGGATACGGTGTTGCTGTTACTGCATGGTTCAATTCCTCGGAAGCAGATTTCCAAATTATTTTAGGTGATGATCAAGCGAATACAATAGACTATTCTGGAGTAAATGACCCAGAATATGTCACTTCAAATGGTTCAGGCACCTATCCTGGTATGATTGTCGAAGGAATGGACGTGCTAGTTCAGATTAGAGCTCAATCAGGAGAGGGGTATTATGGGATGTCTTGGTGGTTTTTCACACTTGACTCCGATGGTGATGGTTTCTATGATATGACTGAAGAAGATTGTGGGAGTGATCCTGAAGATAATAACAGCGTCCCTATAGATACAGACTCTGACGGGCTTTGTGATCAGTTAGATTCTGATGATGACGGAGATAATGTAGAGGATGTGAATGATACATTCCCTCTTGATGCATCGGAATGGGAAGATACAGATAACGACAATATAGGAAATAATGCAGATACTGATGATGATGGAGATGGTTTCACAGATACAGAAGAGATCAATTGTGGTTCTGACCCCCTACTTGGAAATAGCATACCTGCTGATTTTGATAATGATTTTACTTGTGACGCTATGGATGACGACGACGATAACGATGGTTATGCAGATGTTGAAGATATATTCCCCAAAAATGATGAAGAATGGTATGATTCAGACCTTGACGGAGTAGGCAATAATGCAGATACTGATGATGATGGTGATGGTTATTCGGATGTAATTGAAGTAACTTGCGCCTCAGATCCTCTAAGTTCTTTTTCAGTACCTTCAGATTTAGATGGTGACGGTTCATGTGATCTAATGGATGGCGACAGAGATGGTGATAATTATCCTGATGCAGTCGATGCATTCCCTGAAGATTTTTCAGAATGGTACGATACAGACAGTGACGGTGTTGGAAATAATGCAGATAATGATGATGATGGCGATTCTATTTCAGATTCTTATGACGTATTCCCATTAGATTCGACAGAATGGGTAGATAATGATAATGACGGCCTTGGTGACAATTCTGATGAGGATGATGATAATGATGGGTGGTCTGATAGTGATGAAATTTCATGCTACACCGACCCAATGTCATCTCTACAAATTCCAGATGATTTTGATAATGATCAAATCTGTAATTTAGTCGATGATGATGATGATAACGATGGTGTAATCGACACATTAGATATGTTCCCTGAAGATGATACTGAATGGGACGATACAGATTTTGATGGCATAGGTAACAACTTTGACGATGATGATGATGGAGACAATTGGTTTGATATTTATGAGCCTAATTGCGGGACCGATCCTCTTGATGGATCCTCAATTCCTTTGGATTTTGATCAGGATTGGATTTGTGATCTTGTCGATAATGATGATGACAATGATATGGCATTAGATTATGATGACGCTTTCCCTCTAGACCCATCAGAACAATTGGATACTGATGGTGACGGTCAAGGCAATAACAAAGATTTAGATGATGATGGCGATGAATGGCCAGATTCTGTAGAAGATTTATGTTTAACTAGCTCTATCTCGGATAATTCCGTTCCATCTGATTTAGATGGAGATGGCGATTGTGATACTCTTGATGCAGATATTGATGGAGATAATATTCTTAATCAAGTCGATAAATTCCCCGAAGATCCCTCTGAATGGGAAGATAGGAACAATGATGGTAAGGGGGACAACGGTCATCCTTTGTCAATTACAGACAAAATGGCTTTAAATCCTGTGACTACTTTTTTGGTATTATTCATGTTTATCGCAATGATAGGTGGTTCTGTTCTATTATACACCATAAAAAATCGTATACCTGAGTCTGATGTTTATCAGAAAGGAGTAGATATGACTAGTTACACGGAAAAAGAAATGGTTTCCGATGTAGAAGATGATGTATTAGTTTCAAAGCCGCCAATGCCAGAAAAGCCGCCAATGCCAGAAAAGCCGCCTATGCCAGAAATACCTCCGGTGCCAGAAATACCTCCGGTGCCAGAAAAGCCTCCTATCCCAGAAGCGCCCCCTGGTTTCGAGCCTCAAATAGGCAGTCAAATTCCACCTCCTCCGCCAGGTTTTGAATCTAACCCTGTAATGGAAAATAAATCAGTAATAGTCTCTACTTGGGAAGAATTACCTCCTGGTGGAGATTACATTGAATCGGATCCTCTGCAATATACTGGTGATGGTATTGGGACATGGATTGAGAGACCTGATGAGTCATGGGAAAAAATAACAAAATAATATAGTTTTGATAGAATTAAAAATACGGCTCGAGTATATCTTACAAACTCTCTGGAGAAAACATAGGTCTGAATATTTCCATTATCCGGTAATACACTTTGTCATTTATATATCAAATAACCTGTTTAAGGACTTGATACATCCTTTTGGAGAGATATGCCAATAGTGGTGAATTAATGAGCATCTGTCGGTATTGTTATATCCTTTGCAACGTGTGATGCACGTTAGTGATACCCATGCAAAGCAACACCCTCCGCTCTGTTACACTTGCCTTATTGATGATTGCCTCTGTTATGGTGCCCCTTGCGGACATCAGTAGCCAACCCCCTGAAATGATGGAAGAAAGAGTAGCTCTAGAAGCTCCTCCAGTTCCTTGTTTGGGTCATGACGCTTGTCGTGGAACCGATGCCGGTAACACCTATGCGACTGGAATTGACATCACATCTGATTTCGATTGGACTGGTGTGAATGAAACGTATACTTACTATGGTGACCATTCAGCAGCGAGTTATTATCCATATAACCTAGATTCAGGAAATGATTTCTTCATAATTGATCTTCCTGCTGGTTATGGAGTAGAAGCAACAATGTCTTGGAATGGGACTGGTTCTACTTATCCTGATGCATATGCTCACAGGCTTTCATTTGGACCAACATCTGCAATGGGTTATTCATACGGTACTAGTGCTGACTACGGAGGAGCATACGGTTACTGTTACTACTCAACAGGTTACTCGTTCACAATGAACACTCAAGTCGGTAATGCAGGCGGAGCAAGTTACTGCTACTGGGCTTCAAACTATGCTAGTTATACTGGACTACCTCAATACAAAGAATTCCCTATGGACCTAGCTGGTGAAGAAATAATGGTTATGGCTAACTGTTACTACTGCGGTACTTCATATGCAAGCATCCCTGAATATACGCTAGAAATCACGGTATTCCCTGCTGATGGTGGGCAATATGGTGATGCAGTACAAGATGTAACTGATGTAATTTTAGATATGCCTGATGTCCCATCTTCGTGGAGTTACCAAACAGATACTTTCACATTAGATGGTACAAATTCAGTTAATGTCGACATTACATCTTGTGACTCATGGTGCAGCAGTGAGAGCTCAATGGACATCACTAAACCAGATGGTACTGTTGATAGCACTGGGTACTGGGCCAATGGTTACACTGGTACTGTAGGAACATACTCTGCAGCCGGAACTTATACCATCGAGAAGATGGACAGTTACGGTGATGGAGGATTCGGAGTTAGTGTAGGATCAGTTATCGGCTCGTTCACTGGAATATTAACTGGAGATGCATTTAATTTGGTAGATGCTGGTTCAGGAATGGTAGGCTCTAGCGATGGTAGTGACCTTTGGGCTCTAGTAATCCCAGACGGGTATCAGAGCAATTTGACACTAGATTGGGAACAAAGCGCAGACCTTGACATGTATGTCTTCGCTAATTCCGATGAAACTGGAATGATTGACGTATCATGGTCATCAACACCTGGTGAATACATTGACCTAGGTGGCGCATATACTAACATTACTGTTTATGTAAAAGTTGATTACTATTCGTGGGGGTCTTCTTCCTCATGGGCTGGATACGTATTAACAGCTCAGTTGACTCCAAGTGTGCCTCCACCTTGTGCTATACAAAATGATGCAGGTTCTGGATTGGATGCTGCGGATGATGATACAACCGACCCCGATGCTTCTCCAATGAATTTGACTTCAATGGGACTTTCAGGAAGTATCCAAGGAATGGCATGTGATGGTTATGATGATGAAGATTGGTACATGTTCGTAGTTCCTGCATACCATGGTCTATGGGCTCGTCTTGATTGGACAGAAGGAGCAGATGGAGAGAATTTCTACTTCTACCAATATATGGATAGAGGATATGCTACAACACTATCTTCTTCAACCCAGTTCAATCCACAAGCAGTTTCTTCCAATGAATCATATTATTGGAATGCAGAAATTACAGAAGAATCAACTATCTGGCTACGTGTAATGGTTAGCAGTCTACCAGATGATGTAGAACATAACTACACTATTGAATGGTCTATTTTCAATGCTACACTTGAGCCTGCAGAAAGCGTTTATCAAAATGATGCTGGACTTGGTGTCGATGCTCATGACAGTAGTTTTTCACGTGTAGGTGCAAGTGTTATACCTTCAATGAATAATACTCTTACTGGATATGGGCATGACAGTTGGGACATGTACGATATGTATGAAATTTATATCCCTCAAGGATATGCTTTAATGGTTGATCTAACATTCCCGATTCAAAATGATTTGGAATTAATGATTAAGTATCCTAGCCCTTATAGTACTACTTCATTGTATACTGCGTGCAGTTCTTACAATGAAAATCCAGAGACATGCAGTGCGCCATACAGTTATGGTGGACAATCTCTATTCATTGTAGTGACAACTGATAGAGGAAGCGGTGAATACACTCTAGATATCACAATGATTACTCCTGCTAACGAGCCTGGAGCTAATCCTGATGACTGTGGTAGTGGTGTTGATGCATCCGATAATCTATACACACATCCAGGTGGTAACACTTGGTTGAACTCAAGCACTCAAATCGATGCTAACGGTGACGCAGATGATGCTGGTGGTACATGTACGGCTTGGATTTCAGATTTATGGGATGAGAGAGATTACTTCAATGTCCTCGTACCTGCTGGAAAATATCTTTCATGGAATGTAACATGGGACAGCCCAGCTTCAGTTTACACATACATCTACAAGTGCCAGGTTCAAACAGCGCCTTGTGGACTTGGAGCAGTTTACAACCCTGCATACTATGTGTCACAACCAAGCACATACTTTGGAAGTGGTGTTGCGCCGACCATTAACCACATTTCTGGTCTCTGGGTAACACAGGGTGGATGGTTAACTCTCGGAGTTTATACATACAGTGCGGTTGATTTGACTTACACAATGGACTTCGAGTTCCTTGATCTTGCAGATCTTGAGGGCGGAGTACAGGATGATGGTAATTCAGGAGTCGATGCAGGTGCAGGACTATCTGATGCAGTTCACTTGAACGATCACAACACACCTGTGCTAAACAATACTACTGGTAATACAGTAATTACAGCACCTGGATGGAACCATGGTTCAGTAGATACTACTGACAGATACACATTCGATGTGCCTGCAAACTATGGTTACGAGGCTTGTGTTTCACATGATGAAGTACAATACTATAATTCTGGATACACAGTATGGATGATATTTGATATCTACACAGATGGAAGCTATCAAACAATTTCTCCTACTTACTATGGTAACCAAGTACAATGTTGGTCAACTAACCAGACAAGTGGCTACTTCGGCGATACAGTAAACGAGATCGGAGTCAGAAATTGGGGCGGTTCATTCACATCAAATGATGGTACATGGTATAACGTAACAGTCACTTTCTTCACATTAGATGCAGATGGTGATGGATGGTATGACGACATGGAAACAGCATGTGGTTCAGACCCATACAACGCAACAAGTGTCCCTGACGATACGGATGCAGATGGAATATGTGACCCACTAGATCAGGATTCTGATGGAGATGGAGTGATTGATTCAGAAGATGACTTCCCGTATGACTTCAATGAGACTTCCGATAACGATGGAGACGGTCTCGGTGACAACAGTGACTTGGACAATGACAACGATGGATGGAATGATACAGATGAATTTGATTGTCTGACTGACCCATTCGATGCAATGTCAGTTCCTACGGATTTCGATAACGATACTACTTGTGATCTAATGGACTTAGATGATGACAACGACGGATATGACGATCTTATGGACGAATTCCCAATGAATAGTACAGAATGGGCAGATAATGATGGTGATAAGATCGGTGATAACAGCGATCTGGATGACGACAATGATGGGTTTGAAGATACTCTTGAAGTTGAGTGTTCATCTGACCCAATGGATTTGACTAGCATACCTACTGACTTAGATTTGGATGGAATATGTGACGCAATTGACAATGACCTTGATGGTGATGGATATGACAATGATGTCGATGTATTCCCTGAAGATCCTTCTGAATGGGCTGATTTCGATGGCGATGGTGTTGGAGATAATGCAGATATTGATGACGATAACGACTTGGTTCTCGATGTCAACGATGCTTTCCCATATGATGCATATGAGACAGTAGATACTGATGGAGATGGTGTTGGAGACAATGCTGATCTGAATGACGATGGTGATTTGTGGACAGATGCTGAAGAATTAGCTTGTGGAAGCGACGGTCTTGATGCAACATCTGTACCAGATGACTTTGATGCAGATATGGTTTGTGACAAGGTCGATACTGATGATGACGGCGATGGAGTAACTGACGAAAATGATGCTTTCCCATACGATGCTAACGAGAATGCTGACTTAGACGGTGACGGAGTTGGAGATTACAGTGACACAGACGATGACGGCGATGGCTGGTTAGATTCAGTTGAACCTAACTGTGGAACTGATCCGATGGATGCTTTCTCAGTACCTGCTGACAATGACGGCGATAATGACTGTGATGCAACTGATGGTGACGACGATAACGATGGAACAATCGATATTGACGACGCTTTCCCTATGGATCCAAGTGAGCAAATCGACCTAGACGGTGATGAGATAGGTGACAACGCAGATCAAGACGATGATGGCGATGGTTGGTTAGATGTTACAGAAATCATCTGTGCTAATGCAGGTGGATTCGGTGACTCAAGAAATGCTAACGTCGTACCTATCGACAACGAAACTAACGTTGGTCCTGATGGGGAATATGGTACTGCAGACGACTTTATCCAAGGTGATGGACTTTGTAACGCAATCGATCCTGATGATGATAACGATGGATACAACGACCCTGCTGATCCTAACAACATCCAGGATGGAGAGGACGCATTCCAGTGGGATCCTACTGAACAATTCGACAACAACGGTGATGGTAAAGGAGACAGTGGTACTCCACTTACTCTATTGGACGACATGAAGGCTGACCCTATGCCATTTGCAGGAATAGGTGCTTCAGTTGGACTCCTCGGATTCGCTCTTCTAAGAGCTCGTGGTGGCCGTGATGAAGATGAATTCGGTGAAGATGAAGATTACACTGAAGAGTTCATGGAAGAAGAAGACGAAGACCTCGATATCGAGGCTTAGAGTCTAACCAAGAAATAACGTAAACCGGTTCGCTGGGATCTTCGGATCCCGGCGTTCCGGCTTTTTTTTTGTATTTTCTCCTAAATATCAGGAGTTCTATTATCAACAAAATATCCTTTATTTCATTTTCTTTATAAGTAAAAATTGTTATTTTTCCTTTTCTACCTCAGTAAAGGGGGGGGGGAAGAGGTGAATAAAATTGAATTTTTTGTATTCTTCCATTCTTCAGAAAATTCGGATACATTTCTAAGCTCAAATTTAGACACTAGAAGTTTAGATTCATTTTTCTCAAATATGGTTTTAATGTTTTTTTCTTCGACGGATATAGGTCCAAAAAAACTCATTTTTATCGAATTATAAATCTGGATAATCGTTGTATTGAGTTAGTAAAAAGAAACTCATATGGAAAATTTCATTTACCTTCGCTTTTTGATATAACTTGTGAATTATCACTCAATAGATTATCAGCCTTTTTATTTGGATTCGGTTGTAATTTCGCAGTTTTATAATTCACTGAAATTGATTATCGGCCACATATTGCTTTGATTACCCTATAGGGTATGGACCGATATCTTCTAAATGGTATTAAGTCGTGGCAACCTATATGGTTGCAGCCATGCCGCTACAAAATGACGCACGCCCTAGTGAGAAAACCGTTACTCTTCGAGATATTCGAAGAGTTGCATTTGGCCTAACAGCCGCGATAATGATCGTAATGATCGCTGGAGCGATAAACGATGATAGCGGTAGCTCTACAGCTACTGTTGAATTAGGTGAAGAATCAGTCACCAGTTATGCTTTTGGTATAGATAACGGGCAAAGTGCCACTAAGGCCGAAAATCTGGCGGCCGGGCAGAATGTTCTGACAGTCGCAATAACAGACGGACCTGCAACCGGCTGTTCTATCGCGAACGGTAATACTGACGTTGATAGTGATGGAAACGTTCCATTCGCTATATCTGCAACCTGCGTCATTACTGTGAACGATGCTGGCGATCTTAACTATGAGGACACTAACTCTTTCACTTTGACACTTCTTGCATCAGATGATTCTGATTCCGATGTTGAGACTGTTACTGTAACTCTTACGGATGTTGACGAATTCGACACATCTACACCTACTGACTCTGACAGTGGAACAAACACAATGGCAGAGAATGTAGCAAACGGTGCTACAGTTGGTGTAACTGCATTAGCATCTGATGCTGACGGAACAACTAAC
>Ga0213869_10000816_pt1 | contig 24280 bp, 25 predicted proteins | sample PICome_10_FD_160083 | JGI IMG/M metagenome (GOLD analysis project Ga0213869, IMG submission 160083) | Coastal seawater microbial communities near Pivers Island, North Carolina, United States - PICO132 | ecosystem: Environmental > Aquatic > Marine > Coastal | place: USA: North Carolina...
GGCGCACTAATTAATGGAAGATAGAATTCTGGAAAGTAACCAATCATTGAGATAACACCAATTGCTAATCCTTTAGATTGATTGGGAATGTTGCATCCAGCTAATGTAGCCCAGTAAACACCTCTTACCCCATAAGTCAAAAATCCAATCAACAATACAACAAGTATCATAACTATAACTGCTGAATTAGTAGGCAAAAATGCCATTATCCCAAGTGATAGAGATGCAGCTATTAAAAGTATGGAAAGAACTTTTTCTGGACTACTCCAATCGGCTATAAAGCCAGCAGCAATTCCTCCAATAGGCCGCATCCATAACTTTGCAACTGTAATCGTTCCAACTGCAACAGCCGTTAAACCAAAATTTTGTTGAAGATAAGCTGAAAAAGAATAAGTTGCATAAAATAATTGATAGCCGCAGACAATACATATTGCACATAGCCAGATTTCACGATGCTTCAGAATAGTTCTTAAATCTACTAGAAAATTAGTATTTGTAATTTTCTTATCATCCCCATCAAAGTCATCAAGAAGCCAATACACTAGTGGAGATACCACAAGCAAAACTCCTATATACAAATAAATAACCTGCTGCAATGCAATGCTTGTTGATTCAGATCTCTGGCTGATTATATAGGCAAAAAGAGTTATAGCAATAGTAGCTAAAATTGCTTCAACTAAACCGCGACCTCCATCTAGAATTCCAAAAAATTTTCCTTGTTGATCTTTTCTTGCAAGCATTGCTACTAACTTAATATGTGCAGACCAAAATGTAAGCCCAGTAGCAATACCCCAGGCCCCATAGATAACTAACAATGAAGAATACGAGGGCATTGTCGAAAACCAAATACCTATTAAAGCAGTCGCTAACAAAGAATAGGCAAGTAATTTTCTTGATGAAAAGTGATCAGCTAGCCAGCCACTAGGGATATAGCTAATCATAAAAATAAGTCCAAGCATTGAGCTGCAATAACGCAGCTGTGTCTGGGTAATATCAAAAGATTCTAAAATAGAAATTTCAAAGTTCTGCCTCAGATAAAGAAGTGGGTAGATGGCTCCAGCAGCCACAACAATAAGTGCAAGCTGGCTATAACTTCGAAAAGTATCTGATTTAAAAGATAGCAAAAAAATCCTCATTTAGACCTATTTTACTAGTGTAGCCTTATTAAAAGACAACACCAAAAATATCGTTAACTTAAGTCTTATCTTGCGTTACCAGACCTATTAATGAGGTATTATTAACAAATTGACATATATTTTTTAGGGAGAAAGTTATGATAGCAAGAATATTATCAGGTCTAGTTGGCGCAGTAATGCTTATTTCAGCTATAGGTTGGATTATTGATCCAGCTGCAGCTGCAGCAGGCTTAGAGATAAAAGAAAGTTTAAAAGATGTTGGTGGTGAGACCTTATTGGGAAAAAATACATTAATTGGTGATTTCACTTCTTTCTTTTTTACCGCTGGTATTTTGTCTTGTATTGGAGCTTATAGAAATGAACATGAATGGTTATACGGTCCTTTAGTCTTATTAGGCTCAGCAGCTATATTTAGATTAATTGCAGGCGTTATACATGGTACTGAATTTTTGGTAGCTGCAATAATTTCTGAGGTACTTTTTGCCATCATGCTTATCATCAGCATCAATTTAATGAAAAAGTCTAAGCAAGAGTTAAATTAGTTAGTCAGCTTAAATTAAATATTTTAAATTTACATTTTTGTATCAAATAGATAATTATCATGTTGAAAGAATTCGATATTATTGTTCTTGGTGCAGGTGCAGCTGGATTGATGGCTGCATTGACGGCAGCCCAAAGAAATAAAACTGTTTTAGTATTAGAAAAATCAAATAAAGCTGGAAAGAAGATATTAATGTCTGGTGGCGGCCGTTCAAATTTTACAAATCTTTATGTTGAGGCAGAGAATTTTCTTTCAAAAAATCCTCATTTTTGTAAATCAGCTTTAAAAAGATACACCCCTGATGACTTTATAACCATGGTTCAAAAACATGGAATAGATTATGAAGAAAAAAAACATAATCAACTATTTTGTATTAATTCATCAAAAGATATTCTTAATATGTTGATTGAAGAATGCACTGAATTGGGTGTTCAAATACACATGGATGTAGAAACAGAAAATGTGGTTAAAAAACATAAGGAGGGTAATGAATCGCACTATAGTGTGACTTCTATTTTTAATAGTAAAGTTTCCTCAGAAAAAACTCAGCTTGAATGTAAATCCCTAATAGTTGCAACAGGAGCCCTTTCAATACCAACTTTGGGTGGTAGTGGTTTTGGTTATGATTTAGCTAGAGAATTTGAATTACCCTTGGTGCCGCGCCGAGCTAGTCTAGTTCCATTTATGTTCTCTGATGAGATTAAAGATTTGTGCGAAAGATTAACTGGCTTGTCTGCACCTGTGGATATTGTGAGTAATGGAATGCATTTTGAAGAATCAATGCTTTTTACTCATAGAGGATTAAGTGGGCCTGCAATTCTGCAAATATCAAATTATTGGAATCCCGGAGATGAAATTATTATTAACCTTCTTCCAGGAATTAATGCTGAAGAGGAACTGTTGATTAGAAAAGTAAAAGAACCTAAAACTACTATTAAGAAGCATTTAAATGAACTTTTACCAAAGGCTCTTGTACTTGAATTAGAAGACATGTGGTGGGCTGTTTATAAAAACCATATGCTTGCTGAAATTAGTAAAGAAAAGTTACAAAATATTGGCAATTTGTTAAATGCATGGCATTTAAAGCCAGCAGCTACTGAGGGATATAGAACAGCTGAAGTTACATTAGGTGGAATAGATACTGACATGATCAATTCAAGAACTATGGAAGCTAAAGATCACACTGGCTTATTTTTTATAGGTGAAGTTTTAGATGTAACAGGTCACCTAGGAGGTTATAACTTTCAATGGGCATGGGCCTCAGGCTATAGTGCAGGATTGGTAGCTTAATAATTAATTTATAGAATATTTTTTCATTAAAAATACTTGATAAAAGCTTTTATTAAGCTCACAATTCTTACTGTGAAATTTTTGAGTAATAAATATCTTATTCTTTTAGCTGGAATACTATTTGTAATTTCAGTGTCTTTAGATCCTTTAAATCATGGCTTTTCCGAGCATGATCATGATGTTGCTGAAATTGAGTGCCAGTTTTGTGAAAATGAAGTATTTGATACCAATGATTTAAACTCTAAATTAACAAAAGTTTCTTTTACAAAACTATTTAAAATTGAGATTAAACCAGAATTTATCTCATTTTCTCCTAAAAATTTCCACTCAAGAGCTCCCCCAAGAAATTAAATACTGAATTTTTTTTTAATTTTTTAGGAGTTTTTTTATGAAACATATATTTACAGCGCTATTAACATTTAGCGCATTTTCAAATTTTTTACATGCCGAGAGCATGGAAGAGGTTGTAGTAACATCCTCTTTACTTGATTCAAGTGAAATCAATAACCCTCTATACGTAATAGATGGTGAAGAAATCACTGATGGTGCTACCACTAGTTTGGGTGAAGCAATTGATAGTTATTTAGGGGTCTCCATAGCAGATTATGGTTCTGCAGTTGGACAACCAATTATTAGAGGAATGTCTGGCCCAAGGGTTAAAATCCTTAAAAATGGTATGGTCAATCGAGATGTATCTAGTCTTGGTGCAGATCATTTAAATGACCTTGATTTAAATAATATTCAGCAAATTGAAATTGTCAAAGGTCCATCTTCTTTGCTTTATGCAAATGGCTCAATCGGTGGAATTATTAATGTAGTTGATGACTGTATTGCACAAATGGATTTTGCTGGATCAGAGTTCTCTGCAGGTTATGAAAAACAATCTGTTAATGATGGTACCGCTCAAAACTTTAATTTCAAAGATAACGTAGGTGGCTTTAACGTAAATTTTGGCTACTCAAAAATTGAATTAGGTAACTTTGATATTCCAGACGGAGCCATTCTTCATGAAGAAGAAGAGCATGAAGGAGAAGAGGAAGAGCATGAAGAGGAAAATCTAGGATTTGTTAACAACTCTGACTATATGACAGAAGCAACTAAATTCGGTATTTCAAAAACTGGAGACTGGGGATACTTAGGATTCTCGGTTGATAATCTTGAAAGTGTTTACGGTATTCCATTTCACGGCGAAGAGCATGAAGAGCATGAAGGTGAAGAGGAAGAGCATGAGGAAGAAAGAATTTTCTCAACTACAGACTCTGAAAGTTTTACTGTAAAAGGCTCATTAAACATGAGTGGCGATTTAGTAAATTCAGTTGATTTCACGTTTCGTGATTCAGATTACATCTTAACTGAGGCTCATGCCGAAGAAGAGCATGAAGAGCATGAAGGCGAAGAAGACCATGATGAAGAAGAGCATGAAGAGCATGAACCTACAGATTTCATGAGTTCGTCTTCTGAATATGGTGCAATTTTTGATATATCTAACGATAATATGACTCAAAAAATTGCGTTAAATGTTCTTGATGAAGATTCTTCAATTATTGGCGAAGAGGCTTTCATGAATCCTGCTACTAGTGAAGAATTCACGCTTGGATATTTCATGAGTAAAGATATAGGAATGTATAACGTTGATCTTGGTTTTAGAATAGATCAAATTGAAAGATCTGGAAGCGTAACTGATGAAGATCATGGAGATGTCGATTATTACAATATTGATGATACTACTAATAGTTTTGCTGTAGCCTTAGGAAGAAGTTTAAGTGATAACTTAGATGTAAATCTTGGTTTTGCTAGTGTTGAAAGACTGCCTACAGTTATTGAGCTTTTTATGAATGGGCCTCATTTAGCTACCGGAAGGCTTGAAGTTGGCGATCCTAATTTAAAAAGTGAAACATCAAATAATTTAGATGTTACTTTTGATTATGATGATGGCGAATTATTTGCTTATGCAAGTCTTTATATCAATAAAGTTGATAACTACATTACTTTAATGGATGAAGATGAGGATCATGACGACCATGGAGATGATGACCATGGGGATGACCATGGGGATGACCATGGAGATGATCATGACGACCATGGAAATTTAATCCACTCATTTTATGTTCAAGAAAATGCTGAATTTACTGGTTATGAATTAGAATTCGGAAGAACTGTTAATCTTGCATCTGGAGATTTAACTTACTCATTTGGAAGAGATCAAGTTAATGCTGAATTTGCTGATGGACATAATGTTCCAAGAATTAATCCAGCAAGGAATGTATATTCTTTATCTTATAAGCAGAATGATACTGTCTTCAAAATTAACCTAAAAAGTGTTGAAAGACAGAATGACTTTGCTGAAGGTGAGACCGCTACAGATTCTTACCGTATGCTAGATACTCGAGTAACAAAAACATTTAGTGTTACTGATAAAAGCAGTATGAAAGTTACTTTATTTGCAAATAACTTGCTTGATGATGTAGCAAGAAATCATTCTTCTTTCGTTAAAGGTCCAGTTCCTTTACCTGGAAGAAATATTGGTATTAAATTTAATCTAACTTTTTAGATTTTAATTTAAATTAAGAATAATTATAGGGAAGCTAAATTTATAGCTTCCCTATTTTTTTTGCACTTATATAGAGAAAATATGTCACAATTCAATCAAATGTCAGTTAAATCACAATTAAGAACAGATAGGTATGCGGCTACATTATCATTTATATGTGTGCTTCATTGCTTGCTCGCTCCATCATTCTTTATTTTAACTTCGGGGTTTTTTGCACTTTCAATAGATAATGAATTTATTCATAATTTTATTTTACTTTTAGCCATCCCAATTAGCGCATATGCCTTGATTTCTGGCTATAGAAACCACAAAACTCTTAATTTTCTTTATATAGGTTTTGCAGGTTTGCTCATGTTAATCTCCGCAGTTCTCTTTAATGGAATTCTCTTTGAAGAATTTGGGGAAAAGGCTTTAACCTTTTTAGGTTCAGCGCTTGTTATTTATGCGCACTTCAGCAACTATCAGACATGTAAGAGCATAGATTGCTCTTGTCATGAATAGTAAAAACTGTCATTTATAAAACCAATCTGTCACCATAGATCTATGGATACTGACACAATTAATTATTCAGATGAATACATAAAAGAAATACTTTCTGAAACTAAAACTGTAGCTGTTGTGGGTGCAAGCTCAAAGCCAGATCGCGATAGTTATAAGGTTATTGAATCGTTGCTAGCACATGGCTATAAAGTATTTCCAGTTAATCCTAACGAAATAGATAATTCTATTCTAGGACTAAGCTTTTATCCTGATTTAAATTCCATCAAGCATTCTGTGGACATGGTAGATGTATTTCGTTCATCAGATGCAGTCATGGGAGTTACCCAGGAAGCAATTGATATTAATGCTAAAGTTGTATGGATGCAGCTTGAAATTATCAATTATGAAGCAGCTAATCTAGCCGAAATAGCAGGCTTAAAAGTTATTATGAATAGGTGTCCCAAGATAGAATTTAAGAAATTAAATTGGACTAGAAAGACTAATTAGATTTAAATAATATATATGGAAGTTGAAAATATATTGCTAAAAGATAAAGTTGCTGACTGCATCCTTCGTCTCACCCTTAATAATTCTAAGCATCAAAATACTTTATCTGAACTAATGATGGAGTCTTTAATAAAAGAGTTATCAGAAGCAGCAATTGATGATTCGGTTAGAGTTATTATTTTATCCGCCAAAGGTTCTATTTTTTGTGCTGGGCATGATCTGAAAGAAATTACCCAAGCACGAAATAATGAAGACTCAGGGCATGCATATTTTAGAAAGCTATTTAATACCTGCTCAGAATTAATGCAATTAATAGTTAATAACCCAAAACCTGTTATTGCTGAGGTAAACGGTATTGCTACTGCTGCTGGATGTCAATTAGTTGCTAGTTGTGATCTTGCTATTGCTTCTGATGAGTCTATGTTTGCCACTCCTGGAGTGAATATAGGCTTATTTTGTTCAACTCCAATGGTTGCATTATCAAGAAATGTAACAAACAAACATGCGATGGAAATGCTACTAACAGGAGATATGATAGACGCAAAGAAAGCTACAGAGATTGGTTTAATTAATAATAACGTTTCCAGTGAAAACTTAGTTCAAGAAACCTTAAAATTAGCAAAAAAAGTTTCTAGTAAATCATCTATGACTCTTAAAATTGGAAAGCAAGCTTTCTATGCTCAATCTTCATTAGATCTATCTGAAGCCTATAAGTACACTTCACAGGTGATGTTAGACAATATATTAAAAGATGATGCAAAAGAGGGTATAGAAGCCTTTATTAATAAGCGCGATCCTAAATGGAAAGATAAGTAAAAAATGAAATTAAAATCTGGTGATCAAGGTAATATATTTTATAAATCCTCAAGCCCATTTGAGTTTTATGATATTTTTAATGGAGATAATGAAAAGAACCAAGAGGTCTTTGGTACTTTGGTTTTCCCTGAAACCAAGAAAGATACATATCCTTTAGTAATTTGTATGCATGGAAGTATGGGCTGGGCAATGTCATCCCATGATCATTCAGTGAATTTCTTAGAAAATGGATTTGCCATATTTAAAGTTCAAAGTTTTGAATCAAGAAATGTTACTTCTATTGTTGAAGATCAAGTTCAAGTTACAGTTGCAACTGCACAAACAGACTGTTTTGAAGCATTAAAGATGTTATCAAATCATCCTGATATAGAACCAAATAATATTTTTATTGCAGGATGGAGTTTTGGTGGCTCAACTGCTATCTACTCAGCATGGGAACCAATTGCCGAAAGGCTTGCTCCTGATGGCGAAAGGTTTAAAGCATTCTTAGCTTTCTATCCTGGGGCATATATGTGGCCTGAAGAAATGCGATGGAGCACAAGACCAATTTTAAGTCTTATTGGAACTGACGATGATTATACGCCTTCAATTTTAATTGAAGAATTATCTCCAGCTATTAACAAGGCTGGAGGCAATAGCTCAGTTATTTTGTATGAAGAAAGCCATCATAGCTTTGATAGAGTAGATCCAGTTGCTTTCTTACCCAATGCTGTGGCATTAAGCGATAAACACAGTGTTATAAGAAAAGATGGTTCTCAATATTTCGATGGTTCTGATGGAATTAGATATGAAATGAATACCCCGGAAGGAAGAATTAAACTCATTCAGTCAGGCTTGGCGCCTATTGGCGCTCATCTTGGTTGCAACTGGAAGGCTAGAAAACAATCAATGAAAGATAGCTTACATTTTCTTACAGAAAATCTTAATAATTAACTTTTTTAGTTGTTGCTAATATTAGTAACCCAGCCGCAACACCCATATTTTTATAAAAGTTTTGAGCTTCATGAGCTTGAATGTCTCCAGATAAATTCCAAAAATCATGAATAAAAATATTTATTAAAATAGTAAGAGCAAATAATATAAATGAGCTAACCCTTACATATTTTCCAAAAATTAAGAAAAAACCAAGACCAATTTCTATTAGTATTGTTAGTGGCAAAGAAATTACTGATAAAGGGACTCCTTTGGAGGCTAACAAGATAAGGTTATCTGAGTAGGTAAATATTTTACCCAAGCCTGGCAATAAGAAATAAATACCTAGCAGCATTCTTCCCGATGCATACATAATATTATTAAGTTTTTGGCTGTCCATCTTTTTATAATATCTTAAAACTATTAAATCTATTAAAATATTATTTTAAAGGAATATTAATGAAGATTTTAGATAAAAGAGTCGTTGTCACTGGGGCTGCTAGTGGAATAGGGAAGGCCTTATCAATAGCATTTCATGAGGCTGGAGCTAAATCATTAGTTTGCGTTGATATGAATATAGAAGGAGCCAAAGAAACTGCAGAATTAGTAGGCGGTATAGCAGTACGAGCTAATGTAGCAAAAGAAAATGAAATACTGAATGTAATTAGTGAGGCAAATAATTTGTCCGGTGGAATTGATATTTTTTGTTCAAATGCAGGTATTGGGGGTGTTCCTGGTTTTTTTGAAGCTGAAGCTGAGGATTGGCAAAGAATATGGGAAATCAATGTTCAATCGCATATTCATGCTGCAAAGCATGTTCTTCCACAGATGCTTGAAAGAGGCGAAGGTTATTTAGTTAATACTTCATCTGCAGCAGGGCTCTTAACTCAATTAGGCGCTGCTGGTTATGCTGTTACTAAATCTGCTGCAGTTAGTTTTGCAGAATGGATAAAGATCACATATGGAAATAAAGGTATTGGTGTTTCTTGTTTATGTCCTCAAGCTGTAAGAACTGCAATGACTGCTGGAGGAGCAGGTGTGGCAGGAGTTGATGGAATGTTAGAGCCTGATGTAGTAGCCCGTGATGTTTTACAAGCAATTGAAAAGGAAACTTTTCTTGTTCTTCCTCATAAAGAAGTTGCTGAATATGTTCAAAGAAAAGGAAATGATAGAGATAGATGGATATCAGGCATGCAAAGACTTCAAACACAATTTGAAGACTTCTTAATGCCCGGCAACGAAAAAGATTAAAAAATATTTAGAAAATAAATTTACAGAATGTCAGAACAAACTCACGGTCGATTAATGATAGATATCCAAGGCTTATCCTTGTCAGATGAAGATATTAATTTACTTAAAAGTCCTCATGTAGGAGGGATAATTCTTTTTGAAAGAAATTTTAAATCACGCCAACAACTTGAATCCTTATGTTCTAACATCAGAAGTGTTAATCAAAATATCTTAATTGCTGTTGATCATGAGGGTGGAAGAGTTCAGAGATTTAAAAAAGAATTTACTCAAATACCATCAATGCAATCATTAGGAGATTTTGTGAAAAAAAACCCTGATGAGGGATTAAGTCTCGCTGAAGATATTGGATGGTTACTTGCCTCAGAACTTATTTCATCAGGAATAGATATAAGTTTTGCCCCTGTTCTTGATTTAGATAGAGATACGAGCTCTATTATTGGAAACAGATCCTTTGGCGAAGATCCTCAACTTGTAATAGATACATCTCAAGCTTTCATTAAGGGTATGAAAAATGCTGGCATGGCTTCGACAGGAAAACATTTTCCAGGCCATGGTGGTGTTGAAGCAGATAGTCACCTCGAAGCTCCTAAAGATTTAAGAGAACTGGAGGAATTATATGATTACGACTTAAAACCTTACATAGTTTTACAAGAAGCACTTCAAGGAATTATGTCAGCTCATTTAACTTTTCCAAATATTGATTCTGATTCAGTAGGCTTCTCATATTTTTGGCTCACAACTATCCTTCGTGAACAAATAGGTTTTAGTGGAGTAATTTTTAGTGATGATCTTTCTATGAAGGGAGCTGATGTAGCTGGTAATTATTCTGATAAAGCACAAATGGCTCTAGAAGCAGGTTGCGATATGATATTAGTCTGTAATAACAGAAAAGGTTCTAAAGAGGTGATAAAATACCTCGAAGAAAATAAAGTATCAAGAACTTCAAAAATAACAAATATGCTAAAGATTAATGAAATTAATTGGAATGATTTTAAGAATGATCCCAAAAGATTGAATACGATATCTTTGATTAAAGAAAGAGGCCTAATGTAATGGATTATGTTCCTTTAGCAGTACCATTTTTTCTTTTAGCTATATTGCTAGAGTTTATTTTTGGCTGGCTTAAAAATAATAATACCTATCGCTTGAATGATACGGTTAGCAGTCTTTTCATGGGCTCTTTAAGCACTGCATCAAAAATAGTCCTAATTGGTGTAGGCGGTACAGTTTTTTACGCTATTGAAACTTATTATGCGCTCTGGAGAATGGACGATAGCCTTCTTATAACTTGGATTTTTGCTTTTGTTGCTTATGATCTTTGTTATTACTGTTTTCATAGAATAGGTCATGAGCGTCAAATATTTTGGGCATCACATGTTGCTCATCATCAAAGTGAAGAATACAACCTATCTACCGCATTAAGACAAACAAGCAGTAGCTTTTTATTAAATTGGATTTTTTATGTACCATTATTTCTAATAGGAGTTCCTGCAAAAGTTTTTGTAAGCGTTGCTTCAATAAATTTAATATATCAGTTTTGGGTTCATAGTCAGCATATTCCAAAGCTTGGCTGGTATGAACTATTTTTTGTCTCTCCTTCAAATCACAGAGTTCATCACGCAACTAATGATATCTATATAGACAAGAATTATGGTGGAGTATTTATTATTTGGGATCGGATGTTTGGAACCTTCCAAGAAGAACAAGAAGATGAACCTTGTGTATATGGCATACGAGGACCTATTCGATCCTTTAATCCTTTATGGGCAAATATTCATATTTATCTTGGTATTGCTAAAGATTTTTTTCGAACAGAAAAAGTTAAAGATAAACTACGTGTTTTAGTTGCACGAACAGGCTGGCAGCCTGATGATGTAGCTAAAAAATTCCCGGCTAAAGAATATAATCCAAAAACTTATGTAAAGTTTGATCCGATAGTAAGCAAATTAATTAGTTTTTATGGATTTATTCAATTAATTGTATTGGCGATCATAGGACCCTTTATTATTGAATATGGGTCTGCAAATTATATTTTAGGAGTTATATACGTAGGAATGTTGGTGTTTACAATGGTATCAACCTCTAGATGGTTAGAAGGAAGACCTGCAATGTTTATGGAGATTTCAAGACTATTTATTTTTACAATTATTGGGTTATCAGGGGCTCAATACTCACAGACCTACGATGCCGCAATTTATCTTTTGATATACACACTTATTAATTTTATTGCTTTGCCCTTATTAGGAAGGGTCTCTAATAATCAAAGAACTGCATATCAACATGGTTAATCTTCAAGATAAAGATAAATTAGATGGAAGGCTTGAAAGAAGTAAAAAGAGTCGAGATTTAATTATCAAAGCAATGCGCGATCTTATTGATGATGGAATATTAAGCCCAACAGCACAGCAAGTAGCTGAAACAGCTCAAGTGGGTATAAGAACAGTATTCCGTCATGCAAATGATATGGAAACTCTATTCAGGCTTATTACTAAGGTAAATGCTGAAAAGCGTAGCAAGTATTTCTTACAAGCTGACATAAATGGAAACCTTGAAGAAAGAATAGAAAAACTTGCTGATTCCAGATCAGAAGGATATGCAGAAATGCAAAACTTTATTTTAGCTACTGCAGCTTCAAAATGGAAATACAAGTTTCTAGATAATCAGTACAAGGATGCCATAAAAAACCTTAAAGAAAATCTTCAGGAGTGGCTGCCAGAAATGAATAACCTGGATGAGGAAAAACAAGCAATGGTCGAAGCAATTATGTCCTTTGAGTATTGGTATAGACTTAGAGTTCATCAAAACAACTCAGGCAAAAAAACTTTAAATATAATAAAGAATCAAACTAAAGCATTATTTAAATAATGTCGTTATAATTTTTGAATAAATATAAGGGGACAGTATGAAAGAATTTTTTAGGATGTTAGGGGAACTCAAATACATGATTCCTGTATTGAGATACAAATGGCCAGATCCAGATAGCAATGCCTCTTTAGCTCATACCTTTCAAGATTCAACTGAAAAATTTGGAGACCGCCCCTTTGTTTTTTTTGAGGATGAAACTTGGACATATTCTGAGGCCAATATGGCTGCTAATAGTTTTGCAAGATATCTTGTAGCAAGCGGAGTTCAGCATGGTGACAGAGTTGTTCTTTTTATGGAGAACCGTCCTTATTATGTGATTTCACTTCTTGCATTAAACAAAATAGGTGCTATAGGTGTACTTATCAATACCAGTTTGACTGGTGATCCATTGATACATTGTATAAATTCTTCTGATTCTACAAAATGTATAGTCGGAGCAGAAAGAGCTAAACCTTTAGAGGATGTATTAGATCAAATTAATATTTCAAATAAAGATGATCTTTTATGGGTTGCAGATAATAAGGATTATGAGCAACCAGATTGGGCAACAGATTTAAAAAATAATTTAGACTTCAATGATAATGAAAACTTAGAGGAAACTAATCTAGTTACGTCTAAAGATACTGCATGTTATATATTTACTTCTGGTACAACTGGCGTTCCAAAAGCTGCTGTTTTACCAAATCGTAAACTTATAGCAGCTGCAGTCAATATAACCAAAGCAGGCTATAGAATAAATCATGAAGATTGTATGTATAACTGCTTACCTTTATATCATTCCACAGGTTTAATGCTTGGTTTATGCGGAGCTATTCATGTAGGCGCATCATCATTTATTAAAAGAAAATTTTCTGCCTCTTCTTTTTGGGCAGATGCTCATAAATATAATACAACTGCATTTGTATATATTGGCGAGTTATGCAGATACCTTGATAATCAGGAGCCATCTGAGGCTGAAAAGAATAATCCAATAAAAAGCATGGTTGGAAATGGTTTAAGGCCTGATGTTTGGGACTCTTTCAAAGATAGGTTTGATGTAGATAGAATAATAGAAATTTATGGAGCAAGTGAAGGAAACGCTCTATTTATGAATCTTTTTAATAAAAATAAGACTATTGGTATGACAAGTGCTGATGTTGCTTTGCTTGAATACGATGTAGCTGAAGACGAAATTCTTAAAGATGCTAACGGTTATTGTAAAAAAATCTCTAATCATGAGCCTGGCCTACTTGCTATAGAAATTGGACCAAATGCAGTTTTTAATGGCTACACAGATAAAGAAGCAAGTGAAAAGAAAATTCTACGCAATGTATTCAAGGATGGAGATGCTTGGTTTAATACAGGAGATCTCATTAAAACTGTTGATGTTGGTTTTGCTTTTGGTAAAGAACATTATCAGTTTGTTGACAGAGTTGGCGATACTTTTAGATGGAGATCAGAAAATGTTTCAACTAATGAGGTTGGTGAGATTTTAAATGGCTATGCGGATGTAAATATGTCGAATGTTTATGGTGTTTCAGTTCCAGGATGTGAAGGTCGTGCTGGCATGGCTGCATTTAGTCTTGAAGATGCAGATAACTTTAATTGGGCCGCATTTTCAGAGCATGTAGAAAATAATTTGCCAAAATATGCTCGACCTCTTTTTATAAGAATTATCCAAGAAATGGATACTACAGGAACATTTAAATTAAAGAAAAATGAATTGAGAGATGAATCATTCGATTTAAATAAAGTAAATGACATAGTTTATTGCTTAAAACCATCCTCAAATTCATATGAATTACTTGATCGAGAATGGTTAGATAAGATTAATTCTTGTGAAGCAGGCTATTAACAATTAAAAATTAGAAAAAGGAATCATTATGAACGAAAGAAATTTTGATGTAGTTATCTACGGGGCTACGGGGTTTACTGGGAAACTAGTTGTTGAATATATGTTAAATCAATATGGAAATGATAATAGTATTTCATGGGCTATGGCAGGCAGAAGTCACGAGAAGTTAATAACAGTTAGAGACAAGCTTGGTGTTTCAGATCAAGTTCCTTTATTAATTGTAGATAGCAATGATAAATCAAGTGTTACCGAAATGGTTAAGCAAACTAAATGCGTTTTAACTACAGTAGGCCCATATCAGCTCTATGGGAATGATATTGTTGCAGAATGTGCCGCCCTAGGAACTGATTATGTTGACTTATGTGGAGAGCCTGGATGGATGCATGAAAAGATAGCAGCTCATACAGAGGCTGCAAAAGCATCAGGAGCAAGAATTATATTCTCATGTGGTTTTGACAGTATTCCTTTTGATCTTGGTGTCTTTTTTCTTCAAAAAGAAGTAATTAAAAAATTTGGGAAGCCAGCAGCTAATATTAGAGGGCGAGTAAGAGCAATGAATGGCGAATTTTCTGGTGGAACAGCTGCCTCAATGGCAGCAACCATGAGCTCATTAAAGACCAAACCTGAACTTTTTGAAATTTTAGTAAATCCATTTGCATTATCTGATGGTTTTGTAGGCCCCGAACAACCAGCAGATAACAAGCCTATATTTGATGAGAAACTTGATACATGGGTTGCCCCATTTTTCATGGCACCGATAAATACAAAAAATATACATAGATCAAATGCGTTAATGAGCCACTATTATGGTGAAGATTTTTGTTATAACGAAATGTGGATTCAAGGTTCTGGAGAGGAGGGTAAAGCGGCAGCAGATTTTGTCTCAAGTATAAACCCTCTCGGTGATGCCCCTAAACCAGGCGATGGACCTTCAAGAGAATCAAGAGAAAATGGAAATTATGATATTTTATTTTGTGCAGACATAGACAATGAAAGTATTCATGCATCTGTTGCAGGAGATATGGATCCAGGATATGGATCAACATCTAAAATGATTCTTGAAAGCGCACTTTGCTTAGTTAATGACTGTCCTGATCTAAAAGGAGGAATATATACACCTGCTCCTTCAATGGGAATGAAGTTAATCAAAAGGCTTGAAGCTAGCGCTGGATTAACATTTAAAATTGAAGACTAATGATTCACGAGAATATTAAAAAGTGGCATGACCAGACTCATGGAAAATTTCCAGGCGGTTTAGATGCTTTGCTTGCCGATGATATTATTTTTTATTCACCCGTTGTCTTTACGCCTCAAGAAGGCAAAGATCTTGCTAAGTTATATTTAATGGCTGCCGGCAACACTTTTGGTGGCGATGATGCTAAAAAAGGTGGAGATCTGGCAGAATCAAGCTTTAAGTACACCAAAGAAGTTTTAAGTGGAAATCAGGCAATACTTGAGTTTGAAACTAAAATTGAGGGCAAATATATCAATGGAGTTGATATTATTACTTTTAATGATGAGGGAAAGATCTCAGAATTTAAAGTAATGATAAGACCATTACAAGCTGTAAACATGATTCATATGCAGATGCAGAGGATGCTAGAAGAATTAGCATAATGAGTAAATTTATTATTTACCATAATCCTAGATGCAGTAAATCCAGACAAGCTTTAGAGATTATCAAGCAAAATAATTGCGATCATCAAATTAAGCTATATTTAGACGAGCCCCTCACGTTCAATGAGCTTGAAAGTATTCTTGTTAAATTACAAATGCAGCCAAGAGAATTGCTGCGAAAGGGTGAAAATGATTTCAAATTAAATAATTTATCTGATCCCAAGCATTCTGATGCAGATATTATTAATTTTATGATCAAGTTCCCAAAATTAATGGAAAGACCAATTATAATTAAAGAAGACAAAGCAGTTCTAGGAAGACCTCCTGAAAATATTAATAATTTAATAGTGTAAATAATTTATGACAATCGGATCCAATTTCACTTTACCTTGTGGTGTCACATTAAAGAATAGGCTTTGCAAAGCAGCGATGACCGAAGGCATTGCTGATTCAAATAATTTTGCAACGCAAAGGCATATTAATTTATATAAGAAATGGGCTTCAGGAGGAGCTGGTATTTTATTATCTGGAAATGTTCAGGTGGACAAAAGATATTTAGAGGGCCCAGGAAATGTAGCAATAGAAAAAGAAACTTATCTTGATCAAATAGATAATTTAAGAAAATGGGCTGAAGTAGGTACAAGAAATAATACTCAGTTCTGGATGCAAATAAGTCATGCTGGACGCCAAACCCCAGGAGCAATAAATCCTAATCCTTTATCACCATCTTCAGTCCAGTTAAAAATACCTGGAGCCAATTATGGAATTCCAACACCCATGTCAGTTGATGATATTGAGGATGTAATTGAAAGATTTATCTTTGTAGCAAAGATTGCAAAAGAAACTGGCTTTACTGGAATTCAGTTACATTCGGCACATGGTTATTTGCTTTCACAATTTCTTTCACCGGATATTAATCTTAGAGATGATGAGTGGGGTGGATCTATAATAAACAGATCCAGACTTATGTTAAGAATCATCGAAGGCTGTCGAGCTGAGTTGGGTAATAATTTTCCAATAGCTGTTAAATTAAATTCTGCTGATTTTCAAAAAGGTGGCTTTAGTGATTCAGACTCGGTCAAAGTAGCTAAATTATTAAATGATGCAGGAGTTGATGTTATTGAGATTTCAGGAGGCACATATGAACAGCCTCGTTTGCTTGGAATAGATGATATAAGTGTTAACAAAGAGCGAAGTGAAGAAAGAAAACCAAGTACTATTGCCAGAGAAGCATATTTTTTAAATTATGCAGAGAAAATACAAAAAGCTATTAAGATACCCTTAATGGTAACTGGTGGTTTTAGAACTTCTGTAGCAATGAATGCAGCATTAAATGCTAAAGCTTGTGATTTAATTGGGGTAGGAAGACCTTTATGCGCTCAGCCATTGATATTAAATGATTTGCTGGCTGGTTCAATTCAAGAGCTACCTTCCTATGAAAAGACACTTCAAATTGGAAGATGGTGGCTTTCACCTCATAGCCCATTTTTAATTATTCAGGCCCTCAATGCTTTCTCTCAACAGGCTTGGTTTTATATACAAATCAAGAGAATGGGAGATAATTTAGCGCCTAATCTAAAACTACCAATATTTAAAGCATATAAAGAAAATAAAAAGCTTGAAAAAGTAATGATTAAAGAATTAAGCTAAGCATATTTATAGACTTTTAGGATAAATTCTTATGATTAATATCAATCCAGCAGCGTATATTTCGTTTGGTTCTAGAATTAGAAAATCACCCTTTTATGATTCTACAAGAAAATATGGAGCCAAAAGTTTTACTATTTATAATCATATGTATATGCCAACGGTTTATACGAGTGCAGAAGAAGAATATTTTAGCTTAACTAATGATGTAACTATGTGGGACGTTGCAGCCGAAAGGCAGATTGAGATCAATGGCCCTGATGCATATGAGTTTGTAAGAACCTTAACTCCTCGTAATCTTGAAAAGTGTGAAATTGGACATTGTTTATATATTCTTTTGACTGGTGAAGATGGTGGAATTATTAATGATGCTGTTTTATTAAGACTTCAACCAGATCAGTTCTGGATTTCACCTGGAGATAGTGATTGTTTGTTATGGATTCAAGGCGCTGCAATTAATTCAGGAATGAATGTTAATGTTTTTGAACCTGATGCATCTCCTTTACAGATCGGGGGACCTAAAGCTCACTTACTTATTGAAAAACTTTTTGATGAAGAGCATAAAAATGTAGGTTTCTATAGAGCAAGAGAAACATCTTTGCATAACATACCTCTTGTACTTGGAAGAACAGGATGGAGTGGTGAGATAAGCTATGAACTTTACTTGAGAGACCGTAAACTTGGCAATGAACTTTGGGAAATTGTTAGAGAAGCTGGATTAGAATTTAATATAGTCCCTATAGCTCCTAATTCAATAAGAAGTATTGAAGGTGGCTTGTTATCATATGCTTCAGATATTTTAAGAGAAGATAATCCTTTTACTATAGGCCTAGATAGACTAGTTGATACAGACCAGTCAATCGATTTTATTGGCAAATCTGCTCTTAAGAAAATAAAAGAAGAGGGCATTAAAAGAAAACTAGTAGGTGTTGTTATTGATGGAGATCCAATTAAAAGTCCTCCTGAACAGTTTTGGCCTGTTACAGATAATGATTTAAAAATAGGGCACATCTCAAGATGCATCTTTTCGCCTAGGTTGAAAAAGAATATTGGTTTTGCAAATGTTCCTGTAGAATTTAGTGAAATAGATTCAAATTTCTCATTAACAACTCCAGATGGTCAAAGAAATGCAACTGTCTGTAAATGGCCATGGTTTCCTGCTGAAAGAATAAATAAAAAAACTTAAATTAAAATAATATTATGAAAAAAATTCTCGCACTTCTCCTTCTTTCATCAACATCTTTTGCTGATAATTTAGTCATTGAGGATTTTGAAAATAATAGAGCTAAATGGGATGCTGTTTCAGATCAAGTCATGGGTGGACTCTCAGAGATTAAGTTCTCAAAGCTATCTGATGATGATATGAACTTTTATAGATTAGAGGGCGAAGTCAGCACTAAAAATAATGGTGGCTTTATTCAATTTAGATCCAGGGTTGATGCTGGCTCAGATGATTATGAGGGAGTTAGAATCAAAACAAGAGGGAATGGAGAGACTTATGAGATTCATCTAAGAACTCCTGCAACATTTTTGCCTTGGCAATATTACAAGGCTACTTTTACTGCAAATGACAATTGGAAAATTATAGATATCCCTTTTTCTTCTTTTAAAAAAGTGGGACCTGCATATGTTCCGCGTAAAGTTAAATCTTCAAAGATTACTTGGATTGCTGTTGTGGCTTATGGAAAGGATTTTTACGCAGAAGTTGATTTAGCTAAAATCGAACTTTATTAATATTTTCAATGTTCTCTAATTTTGATCTTGCATTTATGCAGGAAGCAATTGAGCTGGCAAAAGAGGCAGAATTAAATGGTGAAGTTCCTGTTGGAGCTGTAATAACTCTTGATAACAAAATTATTGGAAGAGGTTTTAACAAAGTCATTTCTTTAAATGATGTTACAGCTCATGCTGAAATTATTGCTATAAGAGATGCAAGTAAAACAATAAATAACTACAGATTAAAAAATACTTGTATGTATGTGACTTTAGAACCATGTCACATGTGCGCTAAAGCTCTAGTTGATGCAAGAGTATCTAAACTGATTTTCTCTACCCTTGAGCCTAAGACTGGCGCTATTTTATCCATAGATAAGATTTTTGAAAAACCATTTAATCACAGCATTGAATATGAGCATGGGTTATTACAGGCTGAAAGCAGCAAAATTTTAAAAGATTTTTTTATAGCAAAAAGAAATTAAATTTCTAATTCTACCCAGACAGGGCAATGATCTGATGGCTTCTCCATAGCTCTAGCACCATGATCTATTCCAACAGCTTTAATACCATCTACAAGATTATTTGAGAGCATTATATGGTCAATTCTAAGGCCTCTCTTGGGATTATCATCAAACATCCTTGATCTATAATCAAACCATGAATAAATCGTTGATTCATCTGGATGAACACACCTCCAGGAGTCTTGAAATCCTAAGTTTTTAATACTATTCCACATTTCACGCTCTTGAGGCTGAAATGATGTCTTGCCATCTCTTAACCATCGTTTCATATTTGGCTCACCAATTCCGATATCTATATCTTCTGGAGCAACATTAAAGTCACCCATAACAACAAGATTTTGCTCTTTTTTCTTTATCTTACTTATATGTTTTTGCAAATCGTCGTAGTATTTTATTTTTTTTGGGAATTTACTTTCATGATGAATATTCTCTCCTTGAGGAAAATAACCATTCATAATTACAATTTGTGATTTTCCAAACTCATAAGTGCATTGGATAAAACGTTTTTGATCCTCTTCTGTATCATCAACAAAACCTTTTTGAGTTTCTAGTGGTTTGTTCTTGCTAAGTAATGCGACCCCATAATGACCTTTTTGACCCCAGTACTCTGTGTGATAACCGATTTTCTCTACAACTTCTATAGGAAAATCTGGATCATTTACTTTTGTTTCCTGTAATCCTATGACATCTGGTTTTATTACATCTCTTATATATTCTAATTGATGAGGCCTTGCTCTTATACTATTAATGTTAAAGGAAACTATGCGCATAATTACTAGTCCAGTTTAGTGATTAAAATTTTATTGTTTAAGTATATATAGTCAGCAATAATGTTAGCAGTCTCTTGTAACAAATAATCACTTTCTATATCAATATCTAAATCTTTTTCATCTTTTTCTTTATTGAAATCTTCCATGTCTGAATATGTTTCAAATTTAGCAAGACCTATATTTTCTCTACGAGTATTTTCAGTATCAAAAATCCAATCTTTTCTTTCTGCTTTTTCTTTCTTTCTATTATCAATATTCAGACTTAATTCTTTTTTATTTTTAACAAGGTCATATCTTTCTCTAAGATCAAGAATATATGCCATGTTAGGACTTTCGCTTAAGCGATTTAAATGTGATTTTTTTACTGCTGCAAGAATATCTTCATCAATATTAAAAGTTCGATATCTTACAGCTGGTATGGTGTCCCATGGCAATGATAGGTGTAAAGAACTCTCTCCACTTGTCTCAATATCCCAAGATGAGGGTAACTCAATATCTGGAGTAACTCCTTTATTTTGTGTACTTTCTCCTGTAACCCTATAAAACTTAGATTCGGTAATTTTAATTTGACCAGATGACAAAGTATCTAATGCTTGAACAGTGCCTTTCCCAAAAGTTCTATGACCAATGACTAGACCTCGCTTATAGTCCTGAATAGCACCAGCAAATATTTCAGATGCAGAAGCTGAACCTCTATCTACAAGAACAGCAACTGGTTTTTTCCATGCTTGTTTTGCATAGTAGTCACCCCAAGAGCCTATTTTTCCTGAATTTTGTTTAACTTGAACAGTTGCCCCTGAAGAAGTAAAAAGACCTGTAAGCTTATTCGCTTCTAACAAAGAACCGCCAGAATTACCCCTTAAATCTATTATTACTGCGTCTACAGAATTTTTATTAAACTCTTTTAATATCTTTTTAACATCATTACTGCTACTTTTGTAATCAGGATCTCTATTTCGATATGCTTCAAAATCAATGTAAAAAGTAGGTAAATCAATTATTCCGATTTTGTATTCTTGATCCATTATTTTGACTGAATGAATTTCTGATTTCGCAGCCCTGTCTTCTAACTTAATTTCCTCTCTAATTAGATTTACAATTTTTCTATTACTGTTGTCTTCTGAGTCTGAAGGTATAAATTCAATATCTAAGCTTGAACCCGATTCACCTCGAATAAGATCTACAACCTCATCAACTCTCCAACCAATTACATCAACAAAATCTTTAGCATTTTCTTGCCTAATTCTTGTAATTTTATCTTCGGGATCAATTTTGCCAGATTTTTCTGCAGGGCCGCCTGGAACAAGACTTACAATTTGTGCATAGTCATCCTCTGTTGTTAAAAGGGCGCCAATACCCTCTAACTTAAGACTCATATTTAACTCAAAATCTTCTGCTGATCTTGGTGAAAAATATGTTGAATGTGGATCAAATTGACTAGTTAGTGAGTTCATTGCTAATGAAAAGATATCTTCATCTTTTCTTTGATTAATTCTTCTTATTCTATTTGTGTATCTTTTCTTTATATTTTCAATCGAATAATCATCCTCTTTGTCAGCCAATTGAGATGTAAGTACATCGTTTTTTGTTAACTGTTTCCATAATCTTTTTAAAGCAAGCTTGGATGGTTGCCAATCATTATCATCAGAATATATATCTAAATAGTCCTTGCCATCAAAACTAAATGTTTCTTTTTCAAGTAAGTGAATTTGATAATCTGAATATTCTACCAATCTATTAAAATAAAGATTAATAATCTTATATGCAGCCTTAACATCAAATGCTTGGTTTGATGAATTAAAAATCTTAGCTGAATTTAAAAATCTATTGACTTCGTACTTTGTAAAATAACGCTTATCATCGTCTAATTCATCAATAAGATGCCCTATGTATTTATAATTAAAATCTTCTTCTATAGCCTGAATATAGTGTTCTTCAGTTAACTTTTTAAAAATTTCATTACTCAATAAAACCCTTTCATCGTTTGGAATAAAAGCTATCTTTCCTGCAAGCAAAAATTGAGAAAAAAGAGCTAAAATTAAAAGCTTAGAAGCAAAATTTATTTTTTTAATGTTCAATTTATAATTTAGATGTATAGTTTTGTATGATGAATGCTAACTATATCGAATTTTTCTTTGATTGTTCAAGTCCTTGGACATATTTATCTTTTAATGCTTTAAAAGATTTATCTGAGCATCATAATCTTGAACTAATATATAAACCAATATTAGTTGGGGGTATATTTAATTCTGTAAATCCTTCGGTCTATGAAAGTAGATCAAAGCCCTTACCAATTAAAGAAAAGTACTATCTTAATGATATGCAAAACTGGGCAAGGAGCAGAGAAATTGATATTAATTGGCCTAGCATTTTTCCCATTAATTCTGTGAAAGCGATGCGAGGATGCCTTTATGCAGAATTAAATAATAATTTACATGAATACGCGCTAAGTGTTTTTAAAGCCTACTGGACAGATGATCAAGATATAAGCTCTGATGAGGTTTTAGAAGATATATGCTCTAAAAATGGATTTGATGCTTCCAAGTTTTTTGAATTTATTGATATGCAATCTACAAAACAAAAGCTTATAGATAATTCTAAAGATTTAATTGAAAAGGGTGGTTTCGGATCACCAACTTTTTTTTATAAAGATAAAATGTTTTTTGGAAATGATAGGCTAGATTTACTATCCAGCCTATTACAAAAAGATTTAATTTAGAAACCTTGAACCTTTGCAGCCTCTTTTCTTACTAATTCTGGTGAGCCTAGTAATTGTCGATTCATACCAATTCTTTTAAACCAGTAATGCAATCCAAGCAGATCTGTAAATCCCATGCCGCCATGAACTTCAGTTGCTTTCTTTGCCACCATTTTGCTTACCTCAGATACATGAGATTTTGATTGGCATGCCATCAATCTAGCTTCTTCTGGAACATTATTAAAACAGTGAGCTGCGTGCCAAACAATTGCATAGCAAGGCTCTAATTCAGCTGCCATTTCAGCACACATATGTTTTACAGCTTGAAAAGAGCCAATTACTCTTCCAAATTGCTTCCTTTCTTTTGCATATTCAACAGCTCTATCAATCATAATCTGCGAGGCGCCAATGCTATCTGCAGCTAACATAATTCTTCCAGCATCAATAGTTTTGGTAATAGCTTCTGTGCTTTGGGAAGAGTTTTCCAGAATATCAACATCGGCATCATTAAGTACAATCTCAAAATAACCTCTAGTCTTGTCAACAGAAGTTAATTTAACTACTTCAACTTCATCATCTTCAGCACATACAATACACATAGCTCCTTTTTTATCAGCCAAAATAAAATGAGACGCATCATCTCCATCAATAACAAATAAAGCTCTTCCGCTTGCTTTGTTGTCATTAATTTCTATACCAGCATCCTCTCTAGCGCCAATATACTCTGTTAAACCAACACCAAAACTTATTTTATTTGATGAAATCTTATTAAGATAATTATCTTTTTGAGAGTTACTTCCCCCATACATAATTGCAAGAGGAGCCATTACATAAGATCCAATAAAAGGAATAGGGGCAACACCTGATCCCAGGCCTTCTGACACTGCTGCAGCAAAAAGTAAATCTAATTCTAAACCTCCATATTCTTCAGGAATCAATAAAGCATTTAGACCTAAATTAATAAGCCCTTGATGAATTTCTTTTTGAAGATTTTTACCTTCTCCATTAGTAATTTTTCTTATTACATCTAATGAAGATTGATCTTCAAGAAATTTTTTTACATTGTCTTGAAAAAATACTTGTTCTTCAGATAGTCCGAAATACATCTTAAGCTCCTTGAACTTTTGG
>Ga0213869_10000817_pt1 | contig 24276 bp, 7 predicted proteins | sample PICome_10_FD_160083 | JGI IMG/M metagenome (GOLD analysis project Ga0213869, IMG submission 160083) | Coastal seawater microbial communities near Pivers Island, North Carolina, United States - PICO132 | ecosystem: Environmental > Aquatic > Marine > Coastal | place: USA: North Carolina...
TATTTTTATCTTCCAGTTTCATAGTGTATTTATTCAGGTAACTTCGATGTATTGGCAGCAATGAACTGACTAATTGGAGTACTGTTTTTAAGCAGTGTAACGCCTGATGTAGCAGTATTTTGGCCTCTATCGTACCATACTTGTCCTTGTTGTTTTATAATACTAATTCGTGTACCTGCCGCAGGCACATTTGTTAGTCTAATATATGCTGACGATCCGTCAACACTAAATTCAGCTTCAACCTTCTCATCGCCCGCCGGGCTAGTTGAACCTATAGTTTCGTTATACTGATCTATGTATGTTTTGCGTAATCGCTTACCTCCAACAAATACTTCAATCGAGTCACATCTTCCATAAATTGCTGGAATAGTACCTTGATACCAATCTGTAACAGTACTTAGCTTAGGAGTAAAAGGAAGAGGACCAATTAACTGGCTACTTCCATCACTAACAAAATCTGTTCTTGAATGTGTATCTTTGTACGGAATAGTTTGATCCGTACTTATATCAACCACATATTCTCCTACTGAGCTTAAAGTCTTAATTGCTGTACCTTGTGTACCTCTTCTCAAGTTGCTTAGTACATTACCACTTTTGGTTATGTATTCAATTTTCTCACCGTCGATTTCAATAATGCCTGGTACATTGTTACTTGCAACAGGATCAAACAGTGAAGAAGCGTCTTTAAGTGTAATAGTTTCGTCATAGTAAGTTAATTCTTTTGCTAATACTAAACTATCAGTGATAGCATATCTAGAGTATCTATTAATGTTTAACATGTCTTTGCTAAGTTGATAAGCACTTGGTAGTGCAAATACATTAGAACCAAACGCTATAATTTCAAAAACATCTGTTTCTTTATTAGATCCTTCAATATATATAACACCTCTTTCAACATCTAGTCTATAATCAACGTCTTGTATTAGTTTATTTTTGTTTCTATAAACCCAAGTGTAACTTACACCCAATGGTTTAAATGCTATAGGATAAAATGCTTTACCACCTGTATATAGATCGCTAACAATATCCATGGACGGATATTCACTAAACCAAGTAACATCAATAGTATCTCCTAATGTTAGTGCTGTTGAATCGTTAATAACAATGTTGTTACCAATTACAGAGTATTCTGCTCCTAGGTTATTTTCAATCTTAATAACATCACCGACCGTCAAATTTTCCGCAGTAACCTCAAGCTCTTTTGTTGTACCATTATAAACGTAATCTGTAATGAATGTTTTTAATTCGTTATTAATAAAAACTTTAATATTGTTAGGAACAATAGAACCTGATGATACAATAGGATCAACTCCTATTACAAACTTTTTAGTTACACCATCGTAGATATTGTAAACAGTATCAACACTTTTTAGTTTTTTATTGTTTACTTCAACAATAGTTGATGCTAATGCACTATCTCTACTTAATTGTACAAATGTATCTAAGTCATAGCTCTTAGTGCTACCGTCATATGTAAACTCTTGTTGGTTAACTCTAATTAGAGATTGTAATGAACTATCAACATCTGTTGCTGCACTAAATGCAACTATTCTAATTACTGCTAGTCTATCAGGTTTTATACCAAATTGTACCAATGTTCTATTTGGTGTGTCAGGCAATAAGTCTGTGCTAGATATAAAGCCAGTGTCAGACTGAACACCGTTAACTGATACAAATATATTTGAAGTGTCAGCGTAATTTGCATTGGTTAAGAATAATGTAGTATCACCGTCTGCAATAAATTCTTGGTAATCAAGTATTGATACACCACCTATTCCAATTGAAACTATTTCAATTTTAGAGTTTTGTGCTGGTACACTTGAAAATTCAATAGTACTGTTAGTAACACTAACTGTATATGTTGCTGGTTCAACTTTTAAGCCGTCAACATATACTATCACTGACTTGTTTTCAATAATTTTTTGTCCTATAGGATATGTTAATGTTGATCCGTCACCTATTCTAACATTAGACTTAATAGGAGCACCTGTTGCATTTTGATTTGAATGGAATACTTTAATACTTAAACTGTCTAAAACCTGTCCGGGTACGTTTTCTTCTGTTGCAGGAACTTGGTCTGGGCTAGTATATTCGCCGCCGTCTATTGAAATGTCTTCTGCTCGTGTTCCTGTTGCGGTTGCATAAGCACCACCCATTGCTGATAAAGTACCACCTGATAATTTTGTATCTAGCAAGTTATTATCATTAATAGTTACAGCACCATCGCTTTCTGCAGGACGGAAAATTAAGATATCTCCTGGATTTGTTGAAACATATGCGCCTACTTCTACAACTTTTGTGCTGCCGTCACCTATAAATGTTGGCATTTGTGCATGAGGATTGGTTGCTATCGAACTATCCCAAGCGTCTGTATAATTAGGATCATCAATTCTAAGTGTTGGTGGAGCATCAACGCCTTCTTCAGTTTGTAAATTAAGAATATCGTCAGGTACAACAATACCTGCACGTTTTAAGTAAACGTTAATAACTTGTCCGTCTGTAGGAATATAAGGAAGTGTTACACCAATTGTACTTCCATCTGCAACATAGTAGTAATCTGCTGCTGCTTCGACACTATCCCAACTGTCTGTAAACCAAGGAAGTGCGTCCCAGCCACCTGTAACATCAAATGTAGTACCTTGTACTTGAACACCACCAAAGTCGATACCTGTCATTAACTGATCAAGCTCTTTACCTACCATACCTGATGAAGGATTATAGTATTTTGTAATTCTACTTACACTATCTAAGATTTCATCATTCTTTTCATATGTAATTGTAACAATATCGTTCTGAGCTGGTGGAATTACAAATGTAATCTTACCTCTTAACTGTTTGTACACATCTGTTTCTAAAGTAAACAACGATATAGTGTATTCGTTATTAAGAACTACTTGGCCATTATTAATAATTGATATTTTTGCTTTGTCTCTAGTTGGCGGATATGTTAAATTAAACACAGCCGTTGACCCTGTAGCAGTAAATGACTCAGTTTGTGTAAAGTTACTGTAGATACCTGTTTTAGAAATCCTATCAAACTTCATATTAACACTCATAGAACGTGTTTTACCGTTACCTAGTACTGCAACTGCTCTTGCAAGTGACGGTGATGTTCCGTTTCCGCCTATAAGCGAAACTGTTGGTGTTGATGTGTATCCTGTACCGTGTTCAGTTAGTGTAATTCCTGTAACTTTACCGTTTGAAACGTATGCTGTTGCTTTTGCTCCAGTTCCATTACCACCTGTAATTGATACCTTAGGTGCTACTGTATAATCTGCACCTTTACTTGCAACACTAATCTCTGTAATTTGATATCCTTTATTATCGTTCCAGAATTTATAAGGATATGTTGATAGTATGTTGTCTGCGCCTTCAACAGGAACAATTTTACCTTTCTCTTCTGAGTAATAAGGAGGTAAATCAAAGTCTGCGACTGCAGAATTTGCAGTATCTAAGTTATTATACTTACTAATATACTCTCTTACAGTTGTACTATAAGGCTTAACCTCATTGATGTATTCTAAGTAGCTTTCAAGACTATCATTTCTATAATTAGTTTTTTGTTTTAATGTGCCAACATTGTGTGTTGCATTTAAGAAACTAGTTTTAAATGCCCAGTCAACGTATGTTTGTTCTTTGAAAACATATCTAATAGATGTAAAGAATAAGTTATTCCATTCAACTGCATAATTTCCAATTAAAATATCTTCTTTCAATGCTTGTAAAATAAATCTAAGTTCATTTGAAACTTCTTTATCATAAAAGTCAATATCATATGAATCTACGTTATCAAATCCAACACCACTTAGTGCTGTGTCATATAACGTTGTTGAAAATTGTATAGTTCCTAGCTCTCTACCAATCAAATCGTAATTGTTCATAGCACCATTAGAAACGTTAGCAGTTTTCTTAAACACTGCCCATCCGCCTGAACCGTATTCTTTGATTCTAATCAAATCACCAATTTCAACATTTATAGTTGGCTCTTCGTAAACACTGATAATTTCTGATATAATCCTTGACGTAGGACCAAAATCGTTGTCCCACCAGTCAGCATATGACCAGTATGATGGTGTGTTATATGCTTGTGATCTACTTCTGTACCATGATTGTCTTGTATCGTCCCAAGCATAAATGCTCCAGAAGTTTTCAGCTGTTGAATCACTTTCAACAAGCACACTAAACTGTCTTGGCTTAGTAGCAACATAGGTATAAAGTTTACCACTATTAGTAATTGTTACACTATTAACTCTACCTTGGTTGTCAATTGTAGTAACTGCTTCTGCACCTGTTCCGTCACCTTCAAATTCAATAGTAGGAGGTATCTTGTATCCAAACCCTGCACTTAATATATCAATAGAGTTAATTTCATTATCGATAATATTTGCACGTAATGAACACTGCTTAGTTCTAGATGTACCAACTTCAAGTAACTCAGTGTAAGTATCAACTGTTGTGTCGTATAAATTTAACAAAGAACTTGGTTTAGTATCAACTGAGTTCAATGTTGTAAAGTCTAATGAATCAGCAAATGGTTCTTTGTGCATAATTGCATTAACGTTTGTGATTAAAGTTTTTAATAAAGTCTTTCTATCAACAAACATACTTTGTCTTGGTCTGTAACTAATACCGTATCGCTGTTTTGCTGGCAAATTAGTATCAGGTATTCTATTACCTTGTACATCGTAACCAATTAAACTATCAATCCATTTATTTTCTAATGAAGTTGTTGGTAAGCTATCTGCAACACCTTCAGTAAGAAGTTGATACTCTTGGTGTATCTGATTTTGATTTTCTTGCTGTGTAAAGTATTCAATATTAAGAACAGCTGAACTGTCTGCTACTGTTGATTTATAATTGAATAATAAAAACTTATCTTTATCAATAAACGCTGCGTAGGTTTGTCCTAACGCTGAAGGATCATTAATTAAGTTAAACACGTCACCTGCTGAAATAGATCTATCAGCAATACCTTCTGGTACAGTAACTTTATTTTTTACCCAATAGTAATAATAAACTTCTGTTTGCAATCCTGTGTTAGGATTAAATTCTGCTTTTATACTATAAGCACTATCGTCTGCATACAAAGGTTGCCCTGATATGCCTAACGGTAATCCTTCGTTAGTATCTGCAATTGTTGCCCACTCCGATGGTAATAACTTAGACTCTACCCATTCGTAAATATCAATTGATGCTCCAGGAGCCAATGCACCCCAAGCACCTACTCTATATGATACTAAGCCTTGCTCATAGTCGTACCATTTAGCAGTTGAAATATCCCACCATAGTTTACCTACATTTCTAGTTTTCCAGCAAATTGAATCGTCAACTACTGCGCCTTCTGCTGTACCATTTGAATATATTGCAGGATCATATGGTACTTTATACGAAAGCTCTCTTTCTGCTTCTGCTAACAGTTTCATTTTAGCAGGATCAAAGATTTCTAAATCAAGAAGTTTTGTATCATCTTCTGTATCGTATAATGAAATACGTTTAAACTTATCAATGTCAACTGTCTGTGGTTGTGAGCCAATAATGTTTAGTGAATTTTGTCCTTCAGTTTTTTCAAATAATCTAACTGTACCTGTTTTGGCTCCTGTAAATAAAATATCAACACCTGATGATGCAGGTGATATAAAGTTAGGTGATCCAACTACAATAGCATTTCTTGTAGCATATAAACTAAATCCGAATGATTCATTTAAAGATAGTGCTTCGTCAATTTTTTCTGATAAGAAGAATTTCTCATTTGTACCTTTTTTCTCAAATACATATACTGCACCAGCAAAGCCATCATAGTCTCTAAACGTAGTTCTATTACTATCGTATAATGTTTGTGAAGCATCAAATCTAGTTTGCAATACATACGGAGAGTTAGTTGCACCAATTGCAATTATTTCCGTGCCGCTTGATATTGAAATATCTTGACCAAACATTTCATTTGGATAATCTGAATAACTTGTTAATTTTTGTTTTAGCCTGTAAGCAAATTCTGTTGAGTCAGTATCATATTTGAATACGTAAGCACTACCTTGATTCTGGAAGTTCTTGTCTGCTAATGGACTAGTTACAACTAATGTATTACCTGAATAGTCTAAGCCAATTGCATATCCAAACTTATCACCTGAACTAATAACTTCGCTTGGATCAAGATCACTTAGGTATGGTAAAGCATCTGCGTTTATTTGTTGTAGTAATCTATAAACTCCAGCAGTGTTCTTTTTATAAATGTAAACTTTGCCTGAAGCAACACTAGTACTGTCACCTACGTTAACCCAAGGTTCACCAGCATCTGGAGCTTCGTTATAACTTCTAATTGTACTATCTGCACCTACTGCACTTGGTCCTAGGTTTTGTAACTGATGATACCCGCCCTGATACTTGACTGTATCTCCTTGTGCATATTCGTAGTTAGGTCTCCAGTGGCCTTTATAGTTTGAAAAGTACTGACTGTCACTGTTAGGTGCGCCTACTGCTAGTATTGTTCCGTCATAGTTCATTGCTATAGAAGTACCAAAGCGATCGTCTTCTTTAATTAATTCAGTAAGTTGTTGATCATCAAGTAGCCCAGCATCAAGTGTTGAGCCATCATCGTTAGTCGCAATTGATATTGGAAGCGAAGCACCTGTTGTTACTTCGTCCATTAGTACCCAATCATTTGATCCAGTTGTTAATGAGCTTCCGTCTGCAACATTATCAACCAATGCTTTCCACATATCACCATTTGAAAATACAATTGAGTCCTTAGGATAGAAAGTAGAATCATCAGCAGCATAAATGCCTTTATAATTTTTATTATAGTCTAAGTGCCAGCCATCTGTTGTATCATATGTGTAAAGATACACACGACCTTTTGCATCTTGTGAGCCAGGTGCTGATACTGACATGTAATAAGGTCCTGTACTACTTGCTTGACTAACTGCAATCTTCTGACCAAATCTTTCATTTTGTGTAGTTCTTGGACTTACCTGTATGTCAAACAAGTTCCACTGTTGAGCTTGGTATTGGTAAATGAATATTACCCCTGTCTCAAAGTCTCCTGCATTTGAACCATCTTGTTCAGCTTTAATTTTCTGTACTTCAACCCATTCGTTACTATACACGTCGATAGTACTACCGTCACCGTTAATATTATCTTGTGCTTTATAAAGTCTTCCTGAGTATAAAACAATATCGTTGACTAGGTAGTTTGCATTTACATCAAACGGTCCTTTGTATCTATTAGGAATGCCACTTGCTGTATGTGCGCCAACCATCAACCAATTGCTATCTGGGCTTAATGCCAGTTCAAGACCAAACGATCCTGTAACATCTGTTGTTAACCATGTTGGTGGTTCAAGCAATTGCTTAGACGATAGACCAGTTGCACCTTGAATATAAACTCCTACCCTTGCTACATCAGGTATGCCAACTATAACTTGTTTAAGTGTATCACTGTAAACTGTTTTTTTACCAACACTTGTTGGATCAATGATACCAAAGTCAATAATTTTCTTACCTGTAAACTGTTTTTTCTTTTCAACAACTTCCCAACGTGAGTTAACGTTAGAGTCTACAAATAGCTTTGATCCGTCGGTTAGTAATGCTAACTTTTCTACATCAACGTTATCGTAAGTACTAAAACGTGCTTCAGTTAATAGCATTGGGTAAGCACCTGTACTAGGTTCAAATCCTTGATCTGCATCATACTTTAATGTATGCTGTACTGTAACTGTATTAGTTGTTACTGCTTTTACTTTCCAAAACTGATTTAGTCCAGCTATTGTTTTAATACCAAATATATCATCAACAGCTAATAAGTGTGCTTTCTCAAATGTAAATATTACTTCATTGTTATCGTTACTTTGTACGTTTGTAATTTTTAAATCGTAAACTGTATTAGCTCTAAGCACAGTCCACGAAGGTCCATCGAATGTAACCCATATATGATCGTTATCGCTAATAGTAGTAATTGCAAGATTTAATATTTCATCTCTGTTTGTAACTGTAGCATCTGTTTGTCCTACTGCTACATACCCTGCTGTTAGAACAGGAGTAGAGTCATAACTAACAGGATTGATTGCTGTTGTAAATGGTGTAGGACCAAATTCAAAGTTAGTAGAATCAACTCTATAATATCTATCGACTTTATCTTGTGCTGATGCTTCAACTAATACTGGTTGAGGATTTAATTTAAACTTGTCAGTGTCTAATCTAATTTCAAGTCTTTCTGACTGATCAACACCTCCTATCCGTCCTAATCTAAAACCCCACTCCTCATTTAAGTCAACAGCCGCAGTAGAAGTATTGTCACCTAGTTTTGTAAACAATTTAGTAATTGCATTAGGCGTACCTTTTTCTCTAATAAATCCTTGATACAATTTAAATTGTGTTGTTGGATCTTCAGATAAGTTTTCTAAATATGTTCTGCTTTGATACCCTACAGTATGTCTTGCAAGATCTCTTTGGCTCTTTCCTAATCCTTCAGACGCTACATCAAAGTAATCTTCAATTTGATTAATTCTATAATCGAAGTTAGGAACAAGTTGTTTCTCAGGTGTTGAATCTAGCTGTGTCCAATTATTATCATTAAACTCTTCTTCACTAGTGTGGTTACCTTTTGCAGTATATTTGTATGCTCTGTAGGATACAATGTCGCCTAACTTATAATCGTAGTAAGGTGTCCAAGTGTCAAATGATACATTATCAAATAAGAACCCTGGGCTAGTATAATCACCGTCCCAATCTGTTGTTCTGAATCCTTGAGCTTTAATTCTTTCTTGTCTATAACCTGTTGCTTTGTCAAAGATAGTATCATTAAAAACTGTTTTATCGTCGAACACAACAACGTGTTCTTTTAAAACATAATTTAGTTTTAGTAAGTAGATACCTTCAGTTGTATTTGTTGTGCTAATTGAAATATTTTGGAAAGATCTTGAAACATTTATAAACTTAGGATCTATTGCTGACCCGTCTGCTTTTAAAACACTGTAGTCATAAAAACTATCTAGCAAGTTATCAGCAACCCCAACTGCTAGTTTAACGTCCATGTTTGATGCACCCGGACTAACTGATAATACAGAACCTACTGCCCAGTTATGAACTGTCCAATACATAAATTCTTTTGATGCTGTTACAAAATCTTGTACTACTTGATTAGTACCATCGTAGTTTGCAAAGTCAAAACCTAGGCTTTTTAAGTGTGCTTGATATCCTAACAAGAAATCAACTACGTCTTGTACTTTATTAAACTCTGTTCCGTAACTAACTTTCTTAACTTTAAAACTATTGAAGTTTCTACGTTGTTGAGCAGTAACAGCATTCGCAACTGGCAAGTCAGGCAACTGTACTAAGTTACTTTTATCAAATGTTTCTCCAGAAGTAAATGTAGCTGTTGCTCTATAGAATGTTCCTCTATACTGAATAATGCCGCCGTTATTAAATCTTTTTTCTTGTTCCCATGTTGCAAAAGGTTCTGAAGTTCCTGCAACTGATATAACAGGATCTTTTTGTTGTGGGAATGTTTCGAATGTGTTAAAGTACGGATTAATATCATCGTACCCATTAACTACCCAACCTTGCGTAGTTTTCTCAAAGATAATACCACTATAAGTTACTGAGCTAATTGGCGAACTTACATTAAAGATAATGTCGTAATTTTCCGGTGGAATAAACACACTTGCACTTGCTGAACTTGGATTTTTACTATCAAGCAAATACTTCTGCTGTTGTTTATCAACAAACCCGCTTACTCTTGAACTTAGTCTAACATTGATATTATCAATGTTCTTTTGTGCTTCAGCAACAGAAGCACCCTTAGACTTAATATAAGAAGCAATGTACATTGCAAGTCCTGCAACTTGTGTTGTTCCTGCTACAGGAAATTTTAAGTCTGTTGGCTTTAAAAATGTGTCCGACGTTACGTTTACTAATTGATTAATAATGTTTCTTTTAGTTACAGATCTATCAAAGTTTAGTACCAAATAATCAAATGGTTTTAATAATGCTAATGCTGTTGTTATTGCAAAAGGATATTCTGAACTAGTTTTCCATGCATTCTCAACCGGACTATCATCACCTAACTTAAATGGTCCTCTGTTATTAACAAGCTGAAAGTTTCCAGCAAGACCTGATGTTAAAGGATCAACAAGTTTACCATCACAGTCACAAGGGATATGATTTAAAATAGTTGTTCTAGCGTATCTTGGATATATGCCTGCTCGTGTACCTTGAGCAATTTTACCTTGAGCAATATCTTCCCACAATACTAAGTTACCGTTTGTATAAGGAGCGACACCATATTCTGTATCGAACCAACTAGGTTTAATACTAAAGCCTAACATCTCCCAAGGGTGTGTATGGGGCCTATCAGTATCGTAGAAGTATTTGTAAACTCCTCTCCAGTATCCAGGCAAGTTTTCTTTGCCTGTAGGATCAGTCATATTAGAATATGTATATGTAAATGGTTCTGTATCTACAAAATAATCATTTGTTGTATAACCTAGGTTAGTATTCTGTACCCAAGATAGAAACTCTTGGTTAATTACATTATCTAGTTCTTCTTTTGTAAATGTACTGTTACCGTAATATCCACCTAACGCTTTCTGTACATCAAAAATTGCAGGGTCATATTCTTGTTTAATGTTATTAAAAACACGTTTTTCAAATTCTAAAAGTAGGTCATCTCTGTAATCACCATATGCTGTAGTTTTACTACCATCATGTCCTTGTATTATATCTTTAGGTACTCTATAAGTATCATCTAAATATTTTGTAGGCTCGTACTTAGGATAAAGACCTAATGAGCTAGGAGTCGGTGGTACATGACTAAATGCTGTTGACACATACTCTCTTATTTCAAGTCTATCACCTGGTACAAGAGTTCCTTTAATTGTAATAAAGCCTAATGCACCGTTAACTTCGTAATCTTTTCCAACAATAAGTTGTACATCGTTAAGGTAAACATATGCTGCTTTTCTACTTAATGTTGTTAAGTCAAAGTTTTCATTAAGTGTAAAATTCTTAATACCTGGATCATCAACAACATAATCAGTTTTAGTAAATGCTCCAGCACCTATCATATCTGAGTCTGCAAAAGGACTCTCAATAGTTTTAGTTTTTGTAATATTTTCTATAATATTATCTAAAAAGTCTGAAGTGTTTTCATTGAATTCAACTTCGATTGCTTTCTTAATAATGTTTTGTTTAAAAATTGTGTATGCAGACTTAGCATATCTAAGAGACTTTACAATGTTAACATCTTTGTCATTAACTAGTAACGTAGAAACTGCTGCGAAGCCTGAGTGCTTCATGAATCTTGTTGAGTGTTTCTGATAACCGTCTACATCTCTTAGGTTTGAAACTCCTGGAACAGATCCTATAACTCTCCTATCAAATTCAAGAGATGATTTTAAATGGTCAGTTGCCTGTCCTAGTGTGAATGTTTTTAACTGTTCGTTGAGAGGATTTTTTTCTAAACCTGCTGGTATCTGATAGTAACCTTGATCAGGTTTAACTGCTGCAACTACTTTTACAGTTAGTACATCATTTATACTGAACGTTCTATCAAACGTAAATTGATTTGCGCTTCTAGTATATGTGTTACTAATATACTCACCGTTTAGATAAAAATTAATTAGTGCATTGCTTGGAAGTGTTTCCCATTCAACAGTATTAAATATTCCTATCGAATCTGATGTATTAAATGTATACTGATCAATAATTGGTTGTATGTAAGTTTTATCAGTTGCTATCCAACCGTTAGCATATACTCCATTAATTTTATAAAAACCTGTGTTGGTATTTTTACTATATTGTTTTTGCAACAATGTGTAAGTAAATTTTTCTGTTTCGAAACTCCAATCAAATACAATGTCGCCTACATTATTAATGTTTGCATACGTTAATGCAAATCCTAATTCTGTATCTACAACTCCGCTGCCAACCTTATAACCTAAAAGGTTGCTACCAACAAAACTTGATACAGGGTATGTAGTTTCGTTTGAGAATGCAACACCTGTAGAATCATATAATTCAAATTTAGGTGCTTGGTTAGTAGCAATTTTTTCTTGACTAAGTTTCCAAGTTGTACCATCATAATGATACATCTTACCAGAGTTAACTGTACCTCGTCTTACTAATACACCTTCGTTAAATGCTGATAGTGTATCAGCAGTTTCTTTTAAATTAATCTGTGTTGTATTGTTGTGTTTTACAAACTTTACTTCATAAATTCTATTGTTTGCAAGACTGTCTGTATCTGCAATAACTAGAACTCTTGCGCCTTCAAACAAAAACTCACCGTCAATGTTATAACCCTGTGAACCTTCAACTTTAGAAAATACATCATCTGTAAATGTATCTACATAGTCAACTGTTTGTTTTGCAATTCCACCATGATTATATAATTGTATATCAGGAAGGAATTCAATAATAGGTCTTTTAGCTCTTGCTGATTCTAATGAATCAAAGTCTTGATTTCTAAGTTTAAAAGCTGATTCTAAAACAGTTCTGTGGAACCATCTATTATACCTAGACCATGGGTTTGAGTCTTTGCTGTTTCTAGAAATTGTAATGTAATCTTTATTACCAGGATACTGTGATGCATCGTCAAACGGCTGTGTATCAAATCCTTGATTGTCAAATAGTATGTCAGGAGAATCTGTATCTAACGGTGGTGGTACTAAGTCAGCAAATCTAATTAATGTAATTTCGTTTCCTACACCTTCAATTAACCACTGTCCTTCTGCATATTTAGACGGCTGTACTTGTCCTCTAAACTCTACAACTAATCCGTTTGTAAATTCAAGTCCGTCTGCTGTTGTATAATCTTTTTTACCTACAATTTCTTTATCAACATTAATAAAAGTATTTGAGTCAATATCTGAAATAATGAATCTACCTAGTCTGTTAGGAGAAACATCACTTTGATAATATAAAATATCCGGAGAATTTTGTGGAACTTTAAATGTAACTGTTCCTACTTTAGTACCGTTACCTTCTACTCCGTCTCTATATAGTAGTGATGCAAAGCCAGCATCATTTGAAACTAATTTCCAATCCTGTGAATCAATTGTAATACTACTTCCGTCTAATGGACTAGTTTCATTAACACACTTCCAAAGTTGCTTATTGAATACTGCTAGTTCGCCTGGAAAGTATGCTTTATTAGTATTAAATTCTAGTGAACCTGTATCGTAATTGTTTCTAATATAGAAGCCTTCTTCAGGAGAATTAATTTCAAACTTATATTCTTGTCCTCTATATAAAATAATGTCAGGATTATTAGTTACGCTATCTGGTGTAACTAGCCAACTGTTTATTCCTGTTCCAACTTTATATGTGCTTTGGATATTTGCTGCTTGTCCATATACATCTATAGACGGTGTGCCTCCAGGGATCCAATAATATTCTCTGTAGTTAACAAACTTGTCCCATACAATAGGCGGGTTCCAACTGTAGTGTTCTTGCTCTGTAGTTTTATCATCTCTCTCATTAGCATTACCAAAAAATTCGATCATGCTTTTAAGATCAATATAATCTTTAAACTTTTTAATTTCTCGGTTTTCTTCAACAGTAACCGCTGGCTCAAGTTGGTAGCGACTTCTTAGTGTTTGATCTGTATCAAGATAAACGTCATTACCAGTAAATGTTTTTCCGTAACGCTTACCAATGTAACCTACAGTTTTATCAACAACACCTGGTTGAACTAGTGGATCAAGTACACCTGATAAAAATTTATCATTGGCTGGTGTTTGAAAGACAGTAGGTAATAAGTCTTTACTTTTTCTAATAGGTATTTCACTGTTAGGAAACTTTTTGTTATCAGCCATTATGTGTCACTCACTATTGAACTACCTGCTGCACCAATTTCGGCAGCCGTGATAGAAGATACAATCTCTATGTCATCAACAGTGGCACCACTAACAAAAATTTCGTCTGGTTTACTTTGTATTTCAAACAGGCTACCAAATGCCTGTGATGTCTGTCTTGGCAATATAACAAGATTTGATATATCAGGCGAAACTACATTTAATATATAAGTCGATAGTTCGCTTAGATAGAATCTGTCTCCAAAGTCCCAATTATTAACGTCAAAGAATTGATTCATTGCTGTTACGATTCTTACTTTTAAATCATTATTGTTAAGGTTTCTTGTAGGATTCTTAACAACTTTAAACTGAGCTTGTAACTTAGTATCAGCAGTACTGCCAAACAACACTTTGTACTTCACAGGATGGTAAACAACTTCGTCACTGATAGACTTAATAGCGTTTAGACCTGTACCAAAAGTTACTCTAAGTTCGTCATTTGTTGGTGCAGTTGGCTCTGTTATACGAGCACCTGCTAGATAATTTCTAAATTCTGTATCATAAGATCTAGTTAGAAGATAAAGGTCAATAATGTTTGTTACACTAGGATCAATTCTTCTATCTTCACTAGCTGAATGTGTATATTGAAACTTAATATTATCTCTACCAATATTTGCTCTGTATGTAGGTTCTAATACAAGTGTATTCGTTGTTGAATCAACTCGCTTAACTCTATTTTCTGCACTATCGTAAAAGTATATTAACTGTCCGTTTGTATAATTGTTAACATTAACCAATGACTCTTTTTCAATTACTAATATAGGAGTTACTGCTGGGTCGACTAAGTTATATACTGTTGTACCATAATTATCTTTCTCTGATTTAAAGAAAAGATATTTTAAATCAAGATCTTCGCCAACAACACTAACAAACGATTCTGGATTATCAATAACACCGTCTGCGTCTGAATCTCTAAAACCTAATCTAACTTCTTTTGTACTTTCATAACCGTCGTCAAACTTAATTACATCTGCAACTTCAAATGGGTAATCTTGTACTAAAGATCCTGTGCCAACATTTTTAGAATTAATACCTAAAATATTTACAACATCTTTTTCAACCTTACCTGTTAAACTGTTATATGCTTTCTCGCTTTTATCAAAGTAAAATCTATTTTGTTTTTTACTACCAAACACATAGTTAAGTGTGCGGGTTCGTACAATATATTGATCATTGTCTTTTACAAATGCCATAATCCAAGAACTGTCTAAGTTATTATTTGTTATGTCACCTGATTTACCTAAAGCAAATGGTGAAGTTAAGTCTAAGTTTTGATTTTGAATAATTTTCCAGCTTGATTCTTTATCGTCATATCTCAACCCAAAGTTTAGATTTGCAAAGGCTTGATTAACCATTGACGATTCAAGTGCATCTGAAAGATCTGTTACAAACTTAGGAACAATTCTTGAAGCAACTGCACCTGAAGGCACATTATCATTAAACACAATAGGTCCAATACCTTTTGCATTGGCTCCTGTTCCTGCATTTGTTCCGTCACCTGCAACACTAATAACTTTTGTCCATATAAAACTTTTCTGTGATGTATCTGTTGCATCAGTTGTTACTAATACTCCGTCTTTAAATGACTGTCCTGTTGGTGAAGTAAATTTAACATTTGCTCCTGCTGTAATATACTTTAAGTTATTAGTAGAATACGTGCCTACCTTAAGTAGTGATAAATCAACTTTGTTTGTAAAGTAACCAGTACCTTGATTAATACCGTTTGTAGATGCATTCCATACAATATTATCGCTTGTAAATAAAATGCTATCGTATTTTGTAAAGTAAAAATTGTAAACATCTGTTTCTGTAAAAACACCTTCTACTTTTTGTTTAATAAAGTTAATGATGTCTGATCTGTTTGTAAATTTAAAAGAAAGTGACTTTTCATCTTCTTCTTTATACATATAACCGTCTGTACCAAATACGTTAACAGAGCTATATTTTCCACTTGCATCAATAAGATCAAAGTTACGTGATAAACCACTCGATGTTCTATTTGATGCTTTTACTTTTAAAATGTTTTGTGAAGTTGCTAGTGGTGCAAGATTGTAATCTTCACCAGTAATCATTCTATTTTGTGTATAATAATTTGCAGGTGCATTCTTTTTGATAGATGCAACTGACTCTGTAGGAGTTGCTGTTGCAACAGTTGACTGCAATGCCATTCCAATTGTTAATGTATGTGCAATGCCTGCTTGGTTAATATACTCAACTGAGATGTTAACGTTTTTCATTTCACCAGGTGAAATTGTATAACTTAATCCATTACTAATTCTATAGTAAGTTCTAAAAGAGCCTTTAGGTAAGTTACCATACACTCCGTCAGCAAAAGTTAAATCAATCATATCAGTTTGTTTAGTTTCTACACCGTAAATATTTCTGATATCTCCTGTCAAACTATTGTAAGCAATATTGTTTCCTACAAGGCTTGATACCTTTGTCCACTCTTGGGCTTGGCTTCCGTTTGCAAGTAATTCAAACAACCAAACATCATCGTTGTTAATTCCTTTTGCATCAACTGCAACTTTTTCATTTGTTGATGGTGCATCAATTGTAAAGTCTGCTAACTCCAAAGAACCCTGTTTGAAGTGCATAAAAAATCCTGTGTTAGGACTTGCTGGCCCTTTATTATCTTGTCTGTAAAGAAATCCTAGTTGATTACCTGGTGTAGGTGCTTCTTCGTAAATTTCTTCTGCGCCTTTAAATGTTGTGCTTAAAATTTCAAACACCATTTGTCTACCTGCAACAGTTTTTGAAAAAGTAAACATTGGCACATCAGTACTAGCAGTTCTAAACCTGTATTGTTCTGTTGGAATACTTTGAATAATATCTGTTCCTTGACTTCTACCAAACTTTGTGTTATCAGACATAGCAGCATCAAGAAGTAAAACAAACTGTTCTGCCCAGTTTGTATTAGTTGGATCGTTCCATTTAACTGTTTGACTTGCTAGGTTACGTCCATTACTGTCAACTAACTGTTCTGTAGTCGAAACTGATGTAAATTTAAGTAAGCCTTTGGCTGGTAAGTTACGCTTTGCATTGTAACTAAGCATTTTAGCAATACGCAGTACACTTTCTTTACGTTCAGCAAGTTCAATAAAGTTTTCTCTACTTGCTAAATCAATACGGAAGGATAAACTTTGTCCTAAAAACGCAATAGCGTCAATTAGTGCAAGGTACTCTGAGCTTTCAATATAATCGTTAAAATCTTCTGGATAGTTTTCTCTTAGATAAGTGATGATTACACGTCTTAGATTCTCAAAATCATAAGATTTGAAATCAGCATTAGCGAAAGTCTGGTATATACGTGTCCAGTCTTCGTTAAGTAATAAATTATTTTGTCTTGACGTTGTGCTCATTATTGGTTCCTATACTGTATTTACCCATGTATGTAATATGATCAGTTTATAACGGAGTTATCTCTGTCGAAATTAAACTTCATTCTCTCGCTAACATTGAACGGTATATATGTTACATCGGCTTCGATTCTAATTCCTTGTTCGGTGCTATCTACTCCTACAGCGTTTACCTGTATTCTTGGGTCATAATTAATAATATCTTGTACATCTTTAGCAATCATTTCTTTAACTTGTGGTGTAAAGTTCTCAAAAATCATATCCCAAATAATAGTTCCGAAGTTTGGATTTTCTAATTTTTCACCTTTTCTAATATAAAAGTGATTGATAATATCTTGTTTTACTAAATCTATATCATACAGCTTAAAGTTATCAACTGAATTCGCTGAACTAAATCCTTTATACGCATAACTTGTTGCGCCTACTTGCCCTGCTGATGCTTGGTTTACTGATACAGTTTTTTGATTGTATAACTTAGCCATTTTGTTTCTCCTCTCTATCTGTTGCTAGTGCTGTAACAAACTGAGGTGCTTGGTTTTCATGCAATAACCACGGTTCGTGCATTGGAATACGCCTCATGATAGATGATATTGTTCCATCTTGCCATTTTGTAGTTGCCCAGTCTTTCAATGGGTTTACTAATGGGTTATCGTATTTAATTAAATCTGTAATTGTTAATGCTGTGTCAGCCTGTGCTGCTCCTGTTGCTGCTGGACCATTAAAGTGTATGTTAGGACTTGCTGACATAATAATGTCTCCGCCTGCTGCAACTTCTGTATTAGCGCCTGATGTTAAATAATTGTAACCGCCTGTATTGATATCCCAGTTTGCTTGTGTATCTGATCTATCACCAATTGTTTGAATATCAGTAGTTCCGCCAACATAGTGTCTGTGATTACCAGCGACTGAAATATCTAAGTCTCCGGCAATAGGCAGATCATCTGCATTGTTATAAGTTCTTGTTTCAATTCTTCCGTTAGCACCAATTAATATGTTAGTGTTAAATGCACTTTCTATTTGTACTCTACCATTCTCTTGTTTAAGAGCATCTTCAATTTTTGCATTTTGATGTAAACTATCAGGTGCTTGGTATTCAGCAGTTGCTTTGATGTTTATATTACGTCCTGCTTCCATGTTGATATCTCTATCTGCTTTAATATTAACATCGCTCATTGAGTGAACGCTCACACTGTCATTTGCAAACACATCTACTTTACCGTTAGATGTTAATTCAACCCATGCTGTTCCTTTTGAGTTACCAATATAAATTAAATCTTCTGAATTATGTAAAAGAAGTTGATGGCCTGTTCTTGTTCTAAGTCTTGTGTACTCATTATATGGTAAGTCAAGTAAACCTACACTGGTCTTTGCATCTGATGCTTCAACATATTCCACTGGTCCATCTTGTGGAGCAGATTTTCTAATGTAACGATCATCACCATCGTCCATAACAAACTGTGTTCCGCCTAATCGTGTAACAGGAACTTCAACACTTAAATTTTCTTTTGTGCCGCGCCTCATACGTTTACCGTTTGGACCGTAGTCTAAAGGTCCTGGAGTACTAATACCAAATACTGCATTAGGATTGTTACGTCTACTAGATGTAGTAGTAACCCCTCTTACATCATCTTCTAATAATCCTTGGAAGAAAAATCTATCTGTTATAGGATGTACAGGCTTTGGAATCTTTTCAGCATCAATTTCGTTTTCGCCATCTGGAGAACCGTTTATTCGTTTGTTAATTTCACCAACTGGCAAAGGCATTTTTGTATTGAACTTTTTCTTTTCTTCAGCTGACAAAGCTGCTAATGATGATCTTTCGTCTTCGGTTGGACTAGTATCTGCTGCACCAATAGCAGGTACCATGTGATTTGCAAACCTTGGAGGAACACATGCAAACCAATAACCTGATGCAGGATTACCTTCAATAAACATCACCATAACTGTTACACCAACATCTGGTGGAACTGCCCACATACCATAACTTTGTTGCGTATCTTTAAAGTCGTCTTTGTTCATTCCTAGTGCTTCGTATGGTGTGTGTCCGAAGAATGGAGATGCATAATTTACAAGATATGTTTGTCCGTCAACGTTACCAGCGTTACCTTGATCTCTTAGTAACGAAACTTTTAGTCTACCATTAAATGTAGGATCAAGTACATCAATTACCTGTGCAAGATAAGCGCCAGAACCTAAAGTACCTCCTGCTTGAGTATTGTATCTGGTTCTCTTTTCAATTGGCATTAAGTTTTAACTCCGTCAAGTATCTTAGGATCAAAAATTCTAATTGTGTTACCTTCACTATCCTTACTATCTGTAAATGGTTTAGTTCTATCAATGTTAAAGTTAACTAATGTTCCGTTAGATTGTCTTCTCTTTTCGATCAACTTAGGTTTCTTAGGTGTAGATTTAAAGTTACTATCACCTTTAGGTAATTTTGCAGCAAATTTATCTATGCTATCTAAGTTTAAGCCAAACTTAGCAAGAACATTATTAGCAAACTGCTCTCCTGCTTTTTCTACTTCTTCAATTGTTATTGTTCTATCAACCTTTGCTGGCGGAGCAGACTCTCCAACTTCAGTTTTAACTTTTTGCTCATTACCAACTTTCTTTTGTAATGTAGCTTTAGAACCTTCTGGAAGTTTACCACCGTAATCAATTGGCTGGCCTGGCATCCTAACACATCTTAATTTTTGTGTAAACTGCCCGCCTTTAAATTCACTATCACATTTCAATACTTTATAAACTCCGCTAAAGGGACTTGGATTTAAATTTGCGAATTCGTAAAGTCCAGTGTCAGTATTTGTATCAATGGGCGTCCTAAAACTAATAAAGATATAAATTTCGCCTCCTGAGTAATTAGCTTCTCCGCCCTGTGTTGTCTGCGAACGTGGAGCTGCTGCATCAATGTGATTCGACTGGCCACTTTCAACCATCCAGTATGTATCACCGAGTATATCTAAATCAATTGTAATCAAGTCACCTGATCCGTTTTCAACAAACGCTTTCTGGAAACTTTCAGCAACTAATGTTTCAACATCTTTATATCCACTACCGCCTTTAGTATTATTGTACAACTTGGACACATCACGTTTTTGTTTTTTCTTACCTAAGTTAGGTGCTTTTGCTTCTGCAGAACCTTCTTCGCCACTTGGTGCCTCTGGTACACCGCTACCGGAAGTTCCGTTTAGGTTTTGATTGGATTCATCTTTAGTTTGAGATTCAGAACTTGGTGCAGATCCAGCAAAGAATAAATTGTTAATCTTGATATCAAATTTAAGAACATCAACATTTTGTCCTGAGTATATGTAATCGTATCTTTTAGCAATTGTTTTTTGTAATGCTGCTGTATCAACTCCTGACCCAGGTGCTTTAAAAACACTGTAATGGACAAAATACGGAACAACTCTAAATGTATATTGTTTTGCAAAGTCTCCTATCATAGGATCGTAATCTAAGAATGCTACTTGTACATCAATTTTAAACCATTTGATATATCCTTCTGGAGTAAGATTATTGTTATTTGCATCACCACTAACAGCATCTTTTGCATACTTTGAACTTAGAACAACCTGTGTAATAACATCAGTTAAAGGTTGTTTTTGTGTAAACAAGAATTCACGCTGCTTAGGATCAACTTGCATTTTGTAACGATCAATTCGACCTGTTTCCTCGTTGTACTTAGAATCTCCTGCTCTATACATTGCAGAATTTTCCCAGTTAAAGTTACCACCTGCTGCTGAATCAAACCCAAATGATGCTTTTCCTATGTAGTTAGATTCAAAAGATGATTTTGTAGTTTGACTAGGTGATGCATTCTTTCCGAATGCTTTAAAACTATCTACTGGTGGGTTGTCTGCGTCTACTGTTGATCCTGACTGTTTTGATGTTTCTTCAGATGTTGCTCTAGCGCCTGTTATAAAGTCTGTTGACTTGTCAGGGAAGTCAATAATATAAACGTCTGGAATTGAATATTGTCCTGATTCTACTAACAACTGCTCGTTATCGTTCAATACTTTTTCTAAACTCTTAGGCCCTGTCTTTAGCATTTCTTCAACTGTGCCTTTTTCTGGAGCACTAATTGAGATGTCATTGAACAACATATTAACCGTGTCCAAGTAACCAGAGTGGTTGTAAGGAAACGCTTGAACCTTGTAGTTGGTTCCTGATTCGTTTGTATCAAAAGTAACTTTCTTTAGTTTCATTACAAAGTACTTTGGATTTAATCCTTCTTTGTTTATAACTTTTTCTTCTGTTCCATCTGCACTAAATCCTACAAAATCTAAACGCAATACAAACGGAGCATCTAGGTAGTTAGGATAGCCTGCTTTAAGTGCAGAGACTTGTAATGACTCTAATAACAATCCCATACTGTATGGTTCAAATATATCAAAGTCAAAGTTAATTGCATTTGTGTTACCTGTATTTTCTGTTGCTGACATTACTGTAGTCATTCTAAAGTTGTCAACAAAATATTCAGGTGACTTGCCGCCTTGTATTTTTGTTCTATACTGGTCGCCACGACCGGCAGCGGAAAAAACAATTCCAGATTTAACTGTTATGCCACCACCTTCAAAGTCTTGGCCTGCAAATCCTAAATCACCTGTCCTATAAGTACTTGGATCATTAAACTGCATTGGTGTTAGCACAGCCATTGTCCATAGTGAATTAAATGTTGAAAACTTTTCTAAAGGATTAGCAATTAGATTCGGTGTTTCTAAACTTCTTCTAGGACTTGGAGTTCCTGGTCCTACTGGTGCTCCTCCGCCCTCAGTAAAATCATCTGCATTAGAAACTGCGGCATCAACTGTTTTTGTTTTGTCATTTATTACTTGTGCTACTTTTAAATCTCCGCCAGCAATTAATGCATCTACTACGTTGGCTTGTGTATCAAGACCAATAACAGAGATTTTCTCTCTTAGTTCTGCACTTCCTACAGGAATATTTGATGCTTGAAAAGTATTAGATGCATTAATTGTTGCCGAACCGTCCGGCTTTTTTATATCTGACGGAACAACAAAACTTTTTCCGTTTATGTTTCTAATTTTTTCGCCAGTCTTCAAAGTTCCTTTGAAAGGTTTTAACTTGTTGTTTGTTATAACTGGAGGCCTATTAAAAATAGTCATACTATATTCCTAAAAACTTTTTAAGATTTGACATCTTAGGAATGTATATTGCTGTTCCTGCTTGAAAGTCATATATAGGATCTTTAATTGTGTCCATGTTTCTTTGTACGAATACCCACCAAAGTTTAGGATCTTCATAAAGATCATATGCTAACAAGTCGGGTCTATTATTATAGTGTGGTTCAATTGTGTATAATACATCACTAGCCGATGCTGGTACAGCTCTAATATTCAATAATTCTAAATACATAGAATTTTGACCTGTATCTCTATACGGAGAATTATTTTTATAAACAGCCATTAAATAAATCCTCCCATTGTTCCTGTTTGCCCTTTAGCATATTGTTCTAATGAAAATTTACGTAAACTTTCTCTGTTGTAAATTGGTTGTGCTGTAATACTAATATTACTTTTTCTTGGTACCCAAGTTGGTCTGCTACCTTGACTTGCTTCTGTACATCTAATATAGTCAACGTCAGTAGGTAGTGTAACTGAGAAGTTTTTAATTACAACTGGAACTCCGTCAAACACGTTTGCACCATACCCATACAGTCTACATATGATAGGTGGATTACCTGCTAGGTCTCCTGTTCCAAAGAACATTTTAGTTGACGTTTTAAAGAATGTTGTTGCTGCAATCCAATACGCAGCCTGTTTACTTGACTCTGCTGTAAAGTCTCCTGAAATTTGTATCTCGTCCACTTGTGAGTTCTTGTAAGCCTGGAAGGGATAATTATTATGTACAGGATCTATTTGTGAATAATTTGCGGTTGTTGAAAATGTTATTTCTGGCAAGTATGGAAAAACTACTCCTCCAGTTTCTTCTAGAATTTTAAATAACGGATTTGCACCAAAGTGTGAAAAGTTGGCATTAATTTTTACCCGCCAATCATTTGGATTTTGAGGATTTAATTTAACCCCGGCGCCTTCAGAGAATTCAAAAAGTTCGCCACCAGCAGGGAGATTTGCACCTCTTTTGAGACTTAACAAATTATTTAACACACCAGCTGCTTTGCCAACATTTGCCGCAAAGTCTTGGAAGCCAGTTGCCAAGTTACCTCCAATACCTAATTTAGATATTGTAGACGATATTTCTGCTGTGGTGCCTGCTACTGAATTAAGTCCGTTGGATACAGAACCAAACGCTGTTCCAACATCATCAGCAAAATTACTTATGGAATTACCTCCGACGGCAGTTGTTACTGCACTTACACCGTCGCCGACTTTACCTATTACCCCATCAATCCCAAATGCGGCTTCTGCATCTGCTATTGCACCTTGCAAAGAGCCTGACGCTTGGTTAAGTGATGAACCTATATCACCGCCTAGTTCGCTAGTTAACTTGTCCAAATCGGCTTTGGCTTGGTCCGAAACCTGTTTTAGATTGGCTTGGTTTTTCTGTTGCTGGTCAACGGCGACCGCAACGCCAGCTACAAGTACGGCTAATGGTGCTATTTTTGGTAAACTCATTTTGGTTAAATTTCCTTTTAATAATACTATTTATTTCTGTAATTATGTGCTATTATATTACTTATATAACCGGAGAAATTACTTATGACAATTGGGCAACCAAAAAAGATAAAATATCTAACAAATAAGGATTTATTGGCGGAAATACACCGCAGTAAAGCCACTTTCTGTTCCTACACTGACGATAGCTATGGTCAGTACGATATTATACTGCCATCACTAGAAAAAGTTAACATTAGAACCGTAGCTGAAGCAAAACGCAACCGTGCTACTAGACTATCTAAACTTGCACATGCTGAAGCAGTCGAAGCCGCAGGTAAAAAGATGCCTGCAAAAGGGTTTGAGATAGACTATCGTAAAATGCAAAAAGAAGATTTAGTTTTCAGAATTATGACATTTGATCATGTTCCGTTAGAGCCTGGTCGTAAAAAGACTGTTAAGACTGTAGCAGATGCACATGAGAAAGTAAAC
>Ga0213869_10000818_pt1 | contig 24272 bp, 25 predicted proteins | sample PICome_10_FD_160083 | JGI IMG/M metagenome (GOLD analysis project Ga0213869, IMG submission 160083) | Coastal seawater microbial communities near Pivers Island, North Carolina, United States - PICO132 | ecosystem: Environmental > Aquatic > Marine > Coastal | place: USA: North Carolina...
CACTAGAAAGAATACAGCATATATTAAAAACAGGTAAACCTTTAAGAAATTAAATTATGAAAGAAGCATATATAGTTAAAGCTTATAGAACAGCTGTTGGAAAAGCGCCAAAAGGATTATTTAGATTTAAAAGACCTGACGAACTTGCGTCAGAAACAATTAATCATATGATGGGTGAAATTCCTGAACTTGATAAAACTAGAATTGATGATGTAATAGTTGGAAATGCAACACCTGAAGCAGAACAAGGTCTAAATATAGGAAGAGTAATTTCTTTAATGGGATTAAAAGTAGAGGACGTTCCTGGTGTTACGGTTAATAGGTATTGTGCATCAGGTTTAGAAACTATAGCAATGGCTTCTGCAAAAATTAAATCTGGAATGGCTGAATGTATTATAGCTGGAGGAGTTGAAAGCATGAGCTTTATACCCATGGGAGGATATAAACCTGTACCAGACTATGCTATTGCTCAACAAGGCAAAGAAGATTATTATTGGGGAATGGGTTTAACTGCTGAGCAAGTTGCACAACAATTTAATGTTAACAGAGAAGATCAAGATGAATTTGCATTAAATTCTCATTTAAAAGCAGTAGATGCTATTTCAAATGGTAAATTCAAATCTCAAGTAGTTCCAATAAAAGTTAAGGAAACATATCTTGATGAAAATGGGAAAAAGGCATTTAGAGAATATATTGTTGATACTGATGAAGGACCTAGAAAAGATACAAATCTTAAGGTTTTAAATAAACTTAGACCAGTTTTTACCATGAATGGTAGTGTAACAGCAGGAAACTCTTCCCAAATGAGTGACGGTGCAGCATTTGTTTTAATAATGAGTGAAAAAATGGTTAAAGAATTAAATGTTGAACCAATTGCTAGACTTGTTAACTATGCAGTTGCTGGTGTACCTCCAAAAATAATGGGGATTGGTCCAGTTAAAGCTATTCCAAAAGTTTTAAATCAAGCTAAAATGAAAATTAATGATATTGAACTAATCGAGCTAAATGAAGCTTTTTCATCTCAATCATTAGCAGTAATAAGGGAGTTAAATTTAAATCCTGAAATAATCAATGTTAACGGAGGCGCTATCGCTCTGGGTCATCCATTGGGGTGTTCTGGAGCAAAATTATCTGTCCAATTATTCAACGAAATGAGAGATAGAAAATCAAAATATGGAATGGTTACTATGTGTGTTGGAACAGGGCAAGGAGCAGCAGGAATTTATGAATTTTTAAATTAAAATATTGTTATGAGTACAAATGAAAAAAATATAACTAGAGGAGGCGAATTTATAATTAAAGAAACTGATTGTGAAAATATCTTTTCACCAGAAGATTTTTCTGAGGAACAACTAATGATGAAGCAAGCCGTTTCAGATTTTATCGATAAAGAAGTTATGCCTCATAGAGAAAGGTTTGAAAACAAAGATTATAAATTAACTGAAGATACTATGAAAAAAGCTGGAGATCTAGGCTTTTTAGGCGTAGCAGTTCCAGAAGAGTATGGGGGAATGGGAATGGGATTTGTTTCAACAATGTTAGTATGCGAGACTATTTCAGGAGCTGTAGGTTCTTTATCAACAGCATTTGGAGCACATACTGGAATTGGTACAATGCCAATAGTTCTTTATGGAAATCAAGAACAAAATAAAAAGTTTGTTCCGAAACTTGCAAGTGGAGAAATATTTGGATCGTATTGTTTGACTGAACCAAGTGCCGGATCAGATGCTAACAGTGGAAAAACAAAAGCAGTTTTGAGTGAAGATGGAACTCATTACAAAATTACAGGTCAAAAAATGTGGATTTCAAATGCTGGATTTGCAAAATTATTCATTGTTTTTGCTAGAATCGAAGATGATAAAAACATAACAGGATTTATAGTTCCAAACGAAGATGATAATGGAATTACATTAGGTGATGAAGAAAAAAAACTCGGTATACATTCATCATCAACTAGACAAGTATTTTTCAATGAAACAAAAGTTCCAGTTGAAAATATGCTTTCAGAGAGAGGAAGTGGATTTAAAATAGCAGTAAACTCATTAAATGTAGGTAGAATAAAATTAGCAGCAGCATGCCTAGATGCTCAAAAAAGAGTGACATCATATGCTGTACAATATGCCAGCGAAAGAATTCAGTTTAATACAAAAATTATTGATTTTGAGGCTATTAAAGAAAAAATTGCTATCATGGCTACGGACACTTATGTAGGTGAATCAGCAACATATAGAGCTGCTAAGGATATTGAGGATCGAATTAAAATTAGACATGATAGTGGTAATAGCTTTCAGGAATCAGAGCTTAAGGGAGTAGAAGAGTATGCCATTGAATGTTCATTATTAAAAGTAGCTATAAGTGAGGATATGCAGAATATTGCTGATGAAGGTATTCAAGTATTCGGTGGTATGGGCTTTTCAGCTGAAACCCCGATGGAAGGTGCATGGAGAGACTGTAGAATTGGTAGAATATACGAAGGTACTAATGAAATAAATAGAATGTTAAGCGTTGGAATGTTAATCAAAAAAGCGATGAAAGGTCATATTGATTTTATCAATCCGGCCACTAAAGTAGCTGATGAATTGATGGGAATTCCATCATTTGAAGTGCCTGATTTGACTGAACTATTCGCTCAAGAAAAATTAATATTAAAAAATCTTAAAAAGGTATTTCTAATGTTAGCCGGGGCTGGAATAAAAAAATTCGGAGAAAAACTTGAAGAGCATCAACAAATGTTATTAGCAGTATCAGATATTCTAATCGAAATATATATGACAGAATCTGCACTATTAAGAACTGAAAAAAATTGTAATAGACTTGGAAAAGAAACTCAAACTAACCAAATTGCTATGACTCAGTTATATCTTTATAAAGCTGTGGATATTATACAATCAAAAGGAAAAGAAGTGATAGTGTCTTTCGCATCAGGAGATGAACAAAAAGGATTATTGATGGGACTTAAAAGGTTTACAAAATATTACGAATATCCAAACGTTATTAAATTAAAGAATAATATTGCAGACAAACTAAAAGAAGAAAATAAATATTGTTTTTAACAAATTAAAAGTTTTTGCATTAAATTTAGGCATGAATTATTTCAAAATCATACCTATTTTAATTTTTACTTCATTATGTTATTCGCAAAGCGAAGAAAATTATTACAATATTATTGATTCAATTTCCGAAAATAGAATTGAAAGTGATATTAAAAAATTAGTGTCATTTGGAACAAGGCATACATTAAGTGACACTTTATCAAATACAACAGGAATTGGCGCAGCGAGAAGGTGGATAAAGAAATCTTTTAAAGATATTTCCACAAATTGTAATAATTGCTTAGAGGTTTTTTATCAAAAAAATTATTTCGTAAAAAACAAAAGAAGATTAATCAAAGATGTTTGGATTAATAATGTAATTGCTATTCAAAGAGGATTAGTTAATCCTAACAGATACATAATCATGAGTGGAGATATTGATAGTAGAATCAGTGATCCTAACAACTACACATCACCATCCCCTGGCGCAAATGATAATGCTTCCGGAATGGCTGGGGTAATTGAAGCAGCAAGAGTATTAAGCAAATATAAATTTGATAACAGTATTATATACGTAGGGTTATCAGGTGAGGAACAAGGTCTATATGGTGGAGCTGGACTGGCTAATTATGCAAAAAAAAATAATTGGGAAATTATTGGAATATTAAATAATGATATGATTGGAAATATTGAAGGTGTTGACGGTGTAATTGATAATTTTAGTTTTAGAATATTCTCTGAACCCACTCCAGCTAATGAATCAGAAGTGTCTATTAGAAGAAGAAGGTTTTATGGTGGAGAAGTTGATGGTAATTCAAGACAACTTGCAAGATACATTCATAATACAGTTCGTAACTATATGCCAGAAATGAATCCAATGATGATATACAGATTGGATAGGTTTGGAAGAGGGGGGCATCACAGACCATTTAATGACTTAGGATATGCTGGTGTAAGAATAATGGAGGCACACGAAAATTACAATAGACAACATCAAGATATTAGAACTGAAAATGGTATCGAATATGGTGATGTTATCTCTGGAGTTAATTTTAATTATGCAAAAAAACTAACAGCAGTAAATGCAATAAATTTAGCAAGCTTAGGTTGGAGTCCAGAAGAACCGAAAAATGTAAAAATTGGAGGCGCGGTAAAACCTTCTACAAAGCTTAAATGGGAAAAACCAAAAAACTCTAAAATATTAGGTTATAAATTATATTGGAGAAAAACCACCTCAGCTTTTTGGGAAAATAGTAGGTTTGTTGGAGATACTAATGAATTTACTTTAAAGGGAATAGTTATAGATAATTTTTTATTTGGAGTTTCCAGTGTTGGTACTAATAATCAAGAAAGTATTATAGTATTTCCAAAAGATGTATTCAATTAAATTTTGATACAATTTTATTAAAATTATCTGGATCTGTATCACCCTCGGTATTAAACAAAAGAATTTTTGAATCTTGATTTATATTAAGATGTTTTTTTAAATCATTGCATTTTTCAAAGTCTAGAACTTTAATTAAACCAGCTAAACCAGCTGCACCAGATGCTCCTGAGATTATTTTAATATCATTTGCGATTGGATTGTAAAATTGTCTCATCGCTTTTTTAACTTCTTTATCAGATATTTTAATAACAGCATCACATCCGCTCTTAATAATTTCCCAAGCATTTTTAGAAGGAATTCCACAATTCAAACCAGCCATAATAGTATTAAACAAAGTATTAGGAGATATCCTATTAGCATTTTTAAAAGATTCAAAAACGCCACACGATTCTTCAGGCTCAACTAAAACTATTTTTGGACGATTTTTCTTATAATAATTTAAATAATACCAAATACAAGAGGAAGCCCAACTTCCAACACCACATTGTAAAAAAATAACATCAAATTTAGATTTAATATTAGTTTTGGTTGGGAACTCAATTTCCTTAAAATGAGTTAGATAACCAGACATAATTAGAGATGGAATTTCTTCATAATTTTCCCATGAGGCATCTTGAACCAACTTCCAGCCATTTTCATCACATTTTTTAGATGCATACGCACAGGTTTCCTCATAATTTAAATCAAGCTGATAAACAATTGCATTAAATGATTTGATAGCCTTAATTCTATTTATTGATGTATCTTTTGGTACAAAAACAACTGTTTTTTTATTGAACTTTTTAGCAGCCCACGCTACACCTTTTCCATGATTACCGTCCGTAGCCGTACAGAACACATCAGTTTTTGAGTTTTTTTTTAAAATCTCATAAAGTGCGTAAGTTGAACCCAAAACTTTAAAAGCATCTAAACCAAATCTATTTGATTCATCTTTAACATAGATATTGTTCAAGCCTAAATGATTAGACAAAGAATTTAGTTGAATAAGTGGGGTCTTATTGTAGTAATCTTGCTTTATATGAAATTGATAAGAGTTACTATTTTTGAGTATTAAATGTGTAAGATTATTATCTAATTTATTTGAGCAATTATTAATAATAAAATCATTCATTAATCTAAGCTGAAACCATTTTTTTTCATCCAATCATCATTATATATTTTTCCTATATATCGACTTCCTGAATCATGTAGTAAAACTACAACAACATCATTTTTTTTAAAATTATGTTTTAATTGTAAGACACCTTTAACAGCTGCACCACATGAATTACCAGCAAAAATGCCTTCTTGTTTAGCCAATTTTCGTGTATAAACTGCAGCATCTTCATCTGTCACTTTTTCAAAACCATCTATCAAATCAAAATTTACATTTTTAGGTAGAATATCCTCCCCTATTCCCTCTGTTATATAAGGGTATATTTCGTTTTGATCAAAAATTCCAGTTTCGTGATATTTTTTAAATACAGATCCGTATGTATCAATTCCCCAAATTTTAATTTTTGGATTTTTTTCTTTTAAAAATTTTGCTACTCCAGAAATTGTTCCACCAGTACCAACTCCAACTACAAAATGTGTTATTTTACCATCTGTTTGATTCCATATTTCAGGTCCAGTAGTTTCATAATGAGCAATAGAATTTGAAGGATTATCATATTGATTTACATACCAGGAATTAGGTGTTTCTTCTCCGATTCTTTTTGAAGTGGAATAATATGATTTTGGATCTTCAGGTTTTACATTAGTTGGGCAAACAACAACTTTAGCACCCACAGCTCTTAAAACATCAAATTTTTCTTTTGATTGTTTATCAGTTGAGACACATATTAATTTATATCCTTTTACAATTGCAGCTAATGCTAAACCCATACCAGTATTTCCAGATGTACCCTCAACAATAGTATATCCTGGCTTCAAACGACCATCATTTTCAGCATCTTCAATCATTTTTAAAGCCATTCTGTCTTTTATTGAACTACCTGGATTAAAAAATTCGACTTTTGCTAAAACTAAAGCATCTATATTCTTTGTTAAATTATTTAATTTTATAAGAGGAGTATTTCCAATTGTTTCTAAAATATTTTTGTAATAATTCATATAGTTTTGCAAATGTAATAATATACATGGTTATTACATTAAAGCAAATTTCTTTATTTAGTTCTTATTGAGTTTGAAGGAGAAATTCTTGTAATAATATATGATGGTATAATCAACATTAAAAAACAAAAAAACAATACCCCTAAATTCAATAATACAAGCGATAAAAAATTATAGTCAAATGGAAACTCAGAAACATAGTAAGTTTGGGGATCTAATTTTATAAATCCTGTGAGATTCTGAAAAAATATTATTCCAGTCCCAATAAGATTTCCGATTAATAAGCCTAAGCCTATTAAATAGGTTCCATTAATTAAAAAAATAGATCTAATTGATTTATTAGAAGCTCCAATAGTTTTAAGGATACCAATAACTGTTGTTTTTTCTAAAACAGTAACTAAAAGAGCTGTAATCATATTGATTCCTCCAACAAGAATCATAATAATAATTATTAGTAAAACATTAAAATCAAACAAAGACATCCAATTAAAGATTTCTGGAAACTTCTCATTAATTGACATAACACTTATATTAGGGGGAGTTTGATTATATAAATCATCAGAAACATCATTTGTATAAGAATATTTTTTTAAAAATATTTCTATATTTCCAAACTCATCTTTAGTCCACTTGTTCATTTTTTGAACATGCCTTATATCACCGAAAAAATATACTTCATCAAACTCTGTAAGTCCAGAACTATAAATTCCAACAACCTTAAAAATTCTTTTATTAGGATTAGAGGCTGAACTTGATTTAAAAAAAGTAGCTTCAAATTTATCATCTAAATTAATTAACAATTTTTTAGATAAATTTTCAGAAATCAACACTTCATTAGAAACATCATTATTTAAAGAAGGAACTCTGCCTGTATTAATATAATTTGAAAAGTTTTTCCAATTAAAATCTGCTGACAGCCCTTTAAAAACAACTCCTTCAAAACTTTTTCCTTTAATAATCAAAGCTGATTTATAAGCTACTTTTTCAAAGTATTTAATTCTATTATTACTTAATAAATTATAATCAAAATCATTGTTTAAAGGGTTTATTGAGGAAAAAGAAGAATTATTCTCAAAGTCTGACACCGATATATGTCCAAAAAAAGACGAAACCTTAGATTCTATAGTTTTCTGTAAACCAACGCTAGATGATATAGAAATAATCATCATTACTATTCCAATTACAATTGATAATATTGATATTTTTATTATTGGAGATGAAACGGTATTTTTATATGGCTTTGATTTTATAAATCTTTTAGCCATATAAGATTCAAAATTCATGTTTATGAAATTTAATTTAGTAAAATATAAAATTACCTTTTTTTTAATATTTAATGTATTATGTAACTTTTCTTTTTCTCAAAACATAAATTATAACAGCGTTGGAGCAAATGAAACCAATAATTATCTTAAAGATTTAATTAATTTAAAAGTAGGATTAGTCGGTAACCACACATCACTTATACAAAAAAAAAATGGAAAATATATTCATATTGTTGATTCATTAATTTCTTTAAAAATTGAAATCAAAAGAATTTTTTCTCCAGAACACGGTTTTAGAGGTACGGCAGATGCAGGAGAATTAATTAACAATAATATCGATTCAAAAACAGGAATAGAAATAATTTCATTGTATGGGAAAAATAAAAAACCAACTAACAATCAGCTACTAGGAATTGATGTGTTAGTCTTTGACATTCAAGACGTCGGAGCAAGATTTTACACATACATCTCTACTCTTCATTATGTAATGGAAGCTGCTGCAGAAAACAATATTAAATTAATAGTTCTTGACAGACCTAATCCAAATGGTCATTACGTTGATGGTCCCGTGAGAAAATTAGAATTGAAAAGTTTTATTGGCATGCATCCAGTTCCAATTGTACATGGAATGACGATTGGAGAATATGCTTTAATGGTAAATAATGAAGGTTGGTTAAACAATAAAGTTAAATGTGATTTAGAAATAATTCAAATGAAAAATTATAATAGATATTTGAATTATAATCTTCCTGTTAAACCTTCTCCTAATTTACCAAATCAAAAATCAATTAACCTATACCCTAGTCTATGCTTGTTTGAAGGCACTAATGTGAGTATTGGACGTGGAACAAATTTACAATTTCAAACAATTGGACATCCAAACTGGAAGAATTATTATTTTACTTTTACCCCCAAGTCAATGCCTGGTGCAAAACATCCTAAACATATTAATTCTAAGTGCTATGGGTTAGACTTAAGAAAACATAAAAAACTCAGTGAAATAAACTTAAAATGGCTAATATTAGCATATGAAAATTCTAAAAATAAAACTTCTTTTTTCTTAGAAAGCTTTGACAAACTTGCGGGAACATATGAATTAAAAAAACAAATAATTGGTGGTAAAACTGAAAAACAGATTAAAAAAAGCTGGATAGGTGATTTGGAAAAATTTAATGCTGTAAGAGCAAAATATTTATTGTATGACTAGGGAATATTTAAATATTTATGGGTTTGTAAAGAAACTTTCCATTTAGGGTTTTTCATTACATAATCGACAATAATTGGCATAACTTTTTCTCGTTTACTCCACTCAGGCTGAAGATATAACAAGCAACTACTTGAAACTTTTTTTGATTCATTTTCAGCAAATTTTAGATCATCTAAATTGTAAATTATCATTTTTAACTCATCTGCTTTTGAATAAATTTTGTTTAGAGGGTTTTTATTTTTTTTGGGACTCAAACAAATCCAATCCCAAATTCCAGAAAATTTGTAAGCACCAGATGTTTCTATATGAGTTCTGATATTATTATCTTTTAAAAGTTTTGTTATAGGACTCATATCCCACATTAAGGGCTCCCCTCCGGTTACAACAACAGTGTCAGAATTTTTTTTGACATTTGAGACAATTTCATTAATATTTGTAGGAGGATGTCTCTTAGAGTCCCAGCTATCTTTAACATCACACCAATGACACCCTACATCACAACCACCTAGTCTAATAAAAAAAGCGGCAGAACCTTTGTGATAACCTTCTCCTTGAATTGTATAAAATGATTCCATTAAAGGCAGAAGAAGTCCCTTATCAATTAATTCTTTCTCATTGTTTAAATTCACTTGACAAATATATAAGATAAAATCAATTTGTATTTAAACTAATTATTACATTTAAATAAATTTAAAAAATGAAAAAATATCTAATAATTTCATTAATAATTTTTATTGTTGGATGCTCATCTGATGAATATAAAATTGAAAAAGGTAAAATCGGAAAATTAAATACAGAAATTAAAGTTCAACAACTTGATTCAATATATAAAAATGATTCAATTGTAAAAAGAATTGGCGAAGGAGATTATATGTTCTCTGGTGATGATAAATATTTAGTTTTTGATTCTAATAAAAATCACTTGCTTACCCTAACTCCAAGAAATCAACATGATAATAACGAAACGATCGAAACTATCGAAATAGTAAGTAGTTTTTTTAAAACAGACAATGGAGTAACTATTGAAAGTACATTTGGGATGATTGAAAAACATCATAAAATAAATTCTATTCAGAATACCATAAATAATTTAATTATATATGTAGATGAAATTGATGCTTACTTCATTATTGATAAACAAAATTTACCAATAGATTTGAGATTAGGTACCGAAAAAATTATTAAAAGCATAAACATACCCCCCGAAAGCAAAATAAAAAGATTTATGATTGGGTGGAATTAAAAATACAAATTATCAAAAAACTATCTCCTTTCCACCTAGCAATTCCCGTAAACAACCTTGAACAAAATAGAATCTTTTATAAAGAAGTATTAGGATGTTTTGAAGGAAGAAGTGGTGATCACTGGGTTGATTTTGATTTCTTTGGACATCAACTTGTAATTCATTTAGATCATAATACTAAAAATGAAAACTCTAATCCAGTTGATGGAAAAGATGTGCCAATACCTCACTTTGGGGTCATACTTGAATGGAAAATTTTTCAAGAGTTTGCAAAAAAGCTTAAAAAAAGAAAAATCGAATTTATTATTGAACCTTACATAAGATTTAAAGGGTGTACTGGCGAACAATCTACAATGTTTTTAAAAGACCCCTCAGGAAATGCTTTAGAATTTAAATCATTTAAAGAACCAAGTCAAATATTTGCTAAATAGAAATTTTTCTGGAAAGTAAAGTATTTTTTAACAACATAGCTATTGTCATGGGACCAACTCCACCTGGAACAGGTGTGATATAACTTGCTTTAGATTTCATTGACTCAAAATCTACATCTCCCTTTATTACGTATCCCTTTGTTGAATTATCATCTTTTACCCTAGTAATTCCAACATCAATTATAACAACTCCGCTCTTTACCATATTACTTTTTACAAATTCAGGTATTCCAAGAGCTGAAATAATAATATCTGCACTTCTAGTATAACTTTCTAAATTAATAGTTCTGCTGTGCACTACAGTAACAGTTGAATCACCAGCTTCTCCTTTACTATTCATTAAAATACTAATTGGTCGACCAACAATATGACTCCTACCAATTACAACAGTATGTTTTCCTGAGGTTTCAATTTCATATCTTTTTAAAAGTTCCATTATACCGAAAGGTGTAGCTGGAATAAAAGTTTCCATATTTAAAGCCATTTTTCCAAAATTCGTAGGATGAAAACCATCAACATCTTTGTTAGGATTTATAGCCATTAAAATATTCTCTTCATTTATATGCTTTGGTAGTGGTAATTGAACAATAAAACCATCTATTTCATTATTATTATTTAATAAATTGATTTCATCAATGAGTTTGTTTTCAGTAATTGAAGATGGAAGTTTTATTAAAGTTGATTCAAATCCAACTTGATTACATGACCTAACCTTGCTTCCAACATAGGTTAAACTAGCACCATCTTCTCCAACAATAACTGCTGCCAAATGTGGAGGTCTTTGTCCTTTTGATATAATTAGATCTACCTCTTTTTTAATTTCAAGTTTAATTTGATTTGATATTTCTTTTCCGTCTATAATTTTCATAATAATTTATTTCATTCCTTTCATCATTTGCATAAGCTTATTTGAACCTCCACTTTGCATCATTTTCATCATTTTAGACATTTGTTCAAATTGTTTTAAAAGCTTATTAAGTTCTTGAATTTCTAATCCACTTCCGTTTGATATTCTTTTCTTTCTACTATTATCAATAATTTTGGGGTTTGAGCGTTCTTTTGGTGTCATAGAGTAAATCAAAGCTTCAATATGCTTAAATGAATCATTATCAATTTCAGCATCTCCAACGGCTTTACTAGCACCAGGTATCATACCTACCATATCTTTGATGTCTCCCATTTGTTTTATTTTTTTTATTTGATCTAGAAAATCATCGAGACCAAATTGACTTTTTGCAATTTTTTTGCTTAAAATTCGTGCTTGTTTTTCGTCATAAACATTTTGTGCTTTTTCTACTAAGGAAACAATATCACCCATTCCAAGTATTCGGTCTGCCATTCTTTCTGGATGAAAAACATCAATTGCATCCATTTTTTCACCAGTTCCAATAAATTTTATTGGCTTATCAACTATCGATTTTATTGATAAAGCTGCCCCTCCTCTTGTGTCACCATCAAGTTTAGTTAAAATAACACCATCAAAATTTAATATATCATTGAAAGTCTTAGCTGTATTAACAGCATCTTGACCCGTCATTGAATCAACAACAAATAAAGTTTCTTGAGGATTAACCGCATTATGAATATTTTTAATTTCATTCATCATTTGATCATCAACAGCTAATCTTCCAGCAGTATCTATTATAACTAAATTTTTTCCAATTTTTTTTGCATATGAAATTGAATCTGATGCAATTTTTACTGGGTTTTTTTCTGATTCATCGCTGTATACATCAACTCCAATTTGTTCTCCAAGAATTTTTAATTGTTCTACAGCAGCAGGTCTATATACATCACAAGCTACTAACAAGGGGATTTTGTTCTTTTTTACTTTTAAATACTTTGATAATTTTCCAGAAAAAGTAGTTTTTCCAGATCCTTGCAAACCTGACATCAAAATAACGGTAAATGAGTTTGACAGGTTAATTCCCTCTGCATTACCACCCATTAATTGGGTCAATTCGTCCTTTACAATTTTCACCATTAGTTGACCAGGGTTGACAGTTGTCAAAACATTTTGCCCAATAGCTTTATTTTTAATATTAATTGTAAATTCTTTTGCTGTTTTAAAGTTTACATCAGCCTCAAGTAAAGCTCTTCTAACTTCTTTTAATGTTTCCGCAACATTAATTTCAGTTATTTTTCCTTGTCCTTTTAAAATTTTTAAGGCTGAGTTAAGCTTATCTGTTAAATTATTAAACATTTAAATTTTTATTAAATTACATTTTGTCAGGAACTTTTATTCCAAGTAATAGCATTGAAGATTTAATAATTAAACCGACTTTGTAACTTAAGCTTAATCGGAATAATTTAACTTCATTGTTTTCAATTTTTGAGATTTTTGTTGTTTGATAATAAGAGTTAAAAGCTTTTACAAGTTCATATGTGTAATTAGCTATTAATGCAGGATTCAAATTATCAGCAGAGGATTTTATTAAGTCTGGATATTGAGTTAATAATTTTAATATTAGTTTCTCTTTTGTATTAATTTCTAAATTATCATTTACCGAACTATTTTCATAAGCTTCCTTTCTCAAAAGTGATTGAATTCTTGCATATGTATACTGGATAAAAGGTCCTGTATTTCCATTAAAGTCAATTGAATCATTAGGATCAAACAAAATTCTTTTTTTTGGATCGACTTTAAGTATATAATATTTTAGGGCTCCAAGACCAATCGTGTGATTCAAAGTGTTTTTTTCATCATTACTCAGTCCATCAAGCTTTCCAAGGTCACTAGATAATTTAGAAGCATTATTTACCATTTCAGAAATTAATTCATCTGCATCCACAACTGTTCCCTCTCTGCTTTTCATCTTTCCAGAGGGTAAATCAACCATACCATAACTTAAATGAAACAAATGATTTGACCATTTAAAACCTAGTTTTTTTAAAACCTTAAACAAAACATTAAAATGGTAATCCTGTTCATTTCCCACAGTATATATTAATCCACTCATCTCAGGATTGTCCTTGTATCTTTTGTAAGCTGTACCTAAATCTTGAGTCATATAAACAGAAGTGCCATCTGATCTCAACAATAACTTTTCATCAAGACCTTCATCTGATAAATCAATCCAGACAGAACCGTCATCTTTTTTATAAAAAATCTGTTTATCTAAACCTTGTTTAATTATTTCCTTTCCAATAAGATAAGTATCACTTTCATAATACAATGAGTCAAAATCAACTCCAAGATCATTATAAGTTTTGTTAAAACCTTTGTACACCCATCCGTTCATTAATTTCCAAACATTAATAATTTCTTTATCACCCGCTTCCCATTTTTTTAATAAATCCTTGGCCTCAATAAAGATTGGAGATTTTTGTTCAGCTTCAGTTTTTGACAAACCACTGTTAATTAATTCCTTAATTTCTCTTTTGTAAATTTTATCAAAAAGAACATAATATTTTCCAACAAAAAAGTCTCCTTTTTCATTCATATTTTCAGGGGTTATATTTTCTCCAAACTTTAACCAAGCAATAATTGATTTACATATATGTATTCCTCTATCATTTATAATTTGAGTTTTATTAACTCTTTTACCAGATGCCTCTAAAATATTTGACATTGAATATCCAAGTAAAATATTTCTAATATGCCCTAAATGAAGAGGTTTATTAGTATTTGGGGATGAGTACTCTACTAAATATAGTGGACTATTTTTTTTTGGAATTATAAATCCGAAATTATCATCACTTAAAGAGTTATTTAAAAATTCTAAATAATAAAATGATGAAATAGAAAGGTTTAAAAATCCTTGAATAATATTAAATCCGGTAACGTATTTAGAATTATTTACTATAAATAAACCTAATTCGTTACCTAAATTTGCAGGACTTTGCTTTAAAACTTTGACAAGGGGAAAAATAACAATTGTTAAGTCTCCTTCAAAATCTTTTTTTGTAAGTTGAATTTCAAAATCTTTAAAGTCAATATTATACTTTAATTTAAGATATTCTGAAAATTTAGACTGTAAAATTGTATTAATATTCATTAATTTAATTTGAAGTAAATATAATTATAAAATGAATAAATTATTTTTTTGATTCGTTTATATTTGAAATTAATAATTTGATTAAATGTTAAGAAACGTTTCCTATAATAATTCTATAATAAAATCTGAAATCAATGACCTGTTAGGCAAACCTTTTACAATTTTTGAAAGAATTAAACTAGGTGGAGTTGGTTCTCCAAAATACTTCATATTACAAACAGATATTAAAATTACTAATTTATTAAACTTAGACAATAATACTAACCAATGTAATATTGAGTTAAGACCAAAGGGAATAATAATAAGTTTTAGATCATTACTAGAGACTTATGGTCTAGTTATTCCTTATTATAAATTAAAGTTATTTAAGGGGCAATCTAATGTGTATTCAATATATATTGACGAATATTTCATTAAAATCTTGGCAAATAAGAAAAATGAACATGAATTCATTAAAAAGTTAAATAAATTTAAATCAACTAATTAAACACTTCTGCAATCATACACCTAACACTTCCACCACCACAATTTTCTATTGTTTCAACGCTAGAGTGTACAATTTTTGAGAATTTTTCTATTTTTTTAATTTGATTTTTAGTGAGTGATTTGTAAGCCTTACTACTCATAATAAGAAAACTATTATTTTGAAAAACTAACTCTATCATATTACCAGCAAAAGAATTTAATTGATTTTCGTTAATTTCAATTATTTCTTTATTATCATCTTCTAAGCTTTTTAAAACAATTTGCTTATCAATTAGTGAATCAATAGAATCTAAACAGATTATCGAGTAGTTATTAGCTATACACATCATTACATTAGTATGATATATTAGTTTTCTTTCTTTATCAATACTTTGATAAGACTTAAAAATAATAGGCATATAATTAAATTCATCACAAAATTCTTCAACTAAACTCTCTGATGTTCTTTCAGATAAAGAGCAATAGGATTTTTTATTTAATCTATCCAAAACCATGCTCCCCGTTCCTTCAAGAAATAAATTGTGATTTTCCGCCTCGCTGTAATCATTAATAAAATCAATTTCAATTCCCTTGCTTTCAATGAATTTTATGATTTTATCATTTCGTTCAAGTCGTCTATTTTTAGCATACATTGGATATATTGCTATTCTTTTTTTTGAATGGAAACTTATCCAATTATTGGGGAAAATGGAATCAGGTGTGTCTTGAACTAAATCATCTTGAAAAACATTTACTGGAATTCCATTTGAAATCAAAAGACTAACTAAATTATCAAATTCTATACATGCTTTTTCTAAAACTTGCGCATCATTTAAGTTGGTGTTTTTTTGAAAATAATTATTTGAAGCTGTTTGAGAATTCATTCTAAAACTAGAAGGTCTTACCATTAAAATTGAATGGATATTATTCATCATATCGAATCAAGGGTAATGATGAACATCTAAAAAGTCCTTCTTGTTTAGAAACTTCTGATAAGTCAATTTCTTCAACGTTTAAGTTTTGATATTTCAACCAATTATTTAATCTCTTGAATTTAGGTTGAGAAATTACTGTTTCGTGATTTATTGACAAAACATTACTAGTCATATCATACATTTCATTGTCGGAAATTTCAAAAATATTTTGTTTACCAAAAAAATCTATTAACCACAAATAATCATCTTTAAAAGTAAAAGCCTCAGGATGAATAATAGCTTTATTTTTACCAATAATTTGTAAACAACAATCTAAGTGAAGAATATTCTTCTTAGGATTAGTTAATGATTTGTTTAAATGAAAACCTTTTACGTTTTTTTCTGGAAAAAATTCAATAAAATAATTTAATGCAGCTTTATTTGTTCTAGCTGTGAATAAATCACTGTAATCATCGTTATCATAATAACCAACAAAAATAGTATTGGAATGATATAGTACATCTCCACCTTCAATATGAATGTTTTGAGGCATTTTTATAATCTGGTTATGAAAATTAGATAAAATTGAGCTTAAACCATGAAACTCTTTTGCTCTTTTAGGAAGGATATTAGATTTAAAAAAATAGTTATCAATAACAAATCCTATATCTCTTGTAAAAATCTGATTGTAATCCTTTATTAGATTTGGCCTGTAAACCTTTACATTATATTTCTCAAGTAAAACAACAAAACTCTCTAACTCTTTAACCATATCAGATTCCTTGGGATATGTACCTTTTTTTAAATTTTCAATAGATTTCGGATCGTAAAGTTCTTTTAAAGATGGAATATCTCCTAAACTGTCAGCAATACCTATAACTACTGATCTTAGTTTAGAAGTTTCACCACTAACTAAAAATTCCATAATTAATTAATTACCTTGAATTTATATCGCTAAAAGATCTTAAATTTTCGCCGATATAAACTTGTCTAGGTCTTCCAATAGGTTCTTTTCTAAGTCTCATTTCTCTCCAATGAGCAACCCATCCTGGCAACCTTCCTAGAGCAAACATAACGGTAAACATTTCAGCTGGAATATCTAAGGCTTTGTAAATAATTCCTGAATAAAAATCAACGTTTGGATAAAGTTTTCTATCAACAAAATATTGATCTTCTAATGCCTCTTTCTCTAATCCTTTCGCTATATCAAGAATTGGGTCATCAATTCCTAGATTTTTAAGAACTTCATCAGCAGCAACTTTAATTATTTTAGCTCTTGGATCAAAATTTTTGTAAACTCTATGCCCAAATCCCATGAGTCTAAATGGATCAGATTTATCTTTAGCTTTAGACATATATTTTTTTGTATCTCCACCATCTTCGTTTATTGCTTCAAGCATTTCTATTACAGCTTGATTAGCTCCTCCATGTAACCTTCCCCATAAAGCAGATATTCCAGCAGAGACAGATGCAAATAATCCTGCATAAGATGAACCAACTATTCTAACTGTAGAAGTAGAACAATTTTGTTCGTGATCTGCATGTAAAATCAATAATTTATTTAAAGCACTAACTACAGTTTGATTTTGAATATATTCTTTATTGGGTCTTTGAAACATCATTTTAGCAATATTTTCAACGTAACCTAAAGAAGTGTCACCATATTCAAGTGGCAATCCTTTTCTTCTTCTGTACACCCAGGCTACTAAAACAGGAATTTTAGCTAATAAATTAAGTATAGCATCATACATATCTTCATCATCATCTATATCAACAGCAGAGGGATCAAAAGCTACTAGCCCACTTGTTAGAGAAGAAAGAATACCCATTGGGTGAGCAGATTTAGGATAACTATTTAATATAATTCGTAAATCTTCATCTATTATTGATCTTTCTTTGATATCATCAGAAAGTTTTTCTAATTGTTGTTTAGTGGGTAATTCACCAAAAATTAACAAATAAGCAACTTCTAAAAAATTTGCTTTATTAGCTAATTCTTCGATTGAATAGCCTCTATATCTTAAAATGCCTTTTTCACCATCTAAGAATGTTATGGCACTTTGACAAGATCCAGTATTTTTAAAACCTGCATCTATTGTAATTAAATTAGCATCAAGTCTTAATTTACTTATATCCAAAGCAACCTCATTTTCAGATCCAGTAATTAAATCTAAGTCATGAACTTTATTATTTATATTAAGTGTTGCTTTATTATTCATATTTATTACTATTTAAATTTAGTGAAATATTTAAAAATCAACATTAAAAGCTTCTTTTTTTGGGTAAAATGCTTTATTACCTAACTCTTCCTCAATTCTTAACAATTGATTGTATTTTGCGATTCTGTCACTTCTTGATGCTGAGCCAGTTTTAATTTGACCTGTTGACAGCCCAACTGCTAAATCAGCAATAGTATTATCTTCTGTTTCGCCAGACCTGTGTGACATCACACTCGTGAATCCAGCAGCATGAGCCATATTTACGGCGTTAATAGTTTCTGTAAGAGTTCCAATCTGATTAACCTTTATTAAAATTGAATTAGCTATATTATTTTCTATTCCTTTATTTAATCTTTCAACGTTTGTGACAAATAGATCATCTCCGACGATCTGAACTCTATCCCCACATATTTTAGTTAAGTGAGCCCAACCGTCCCAGTCGTTTTCATCCATTCCATCTTCAATTGATACAATAGGAAATTTAGATGATAAGTCAGCCAAATATTTAGCTTGTTGATTAGAATTTAGTACTTTTCCATCTTTTCCTTCAAAAATTGAATAATCATACATTCCATTTTTATAAAACTCAGATGAAGCACAGTCCAAAGCAATCATAACTTGCTTTCCAGCTTGGTATCCAGATTTTTCAATGGCTTTTATAATTGTGTTTAAAGCATCTTCCGTACCATCAAGTTTTGGTGCAAAACCACCTTCATCTCCAACTGAAGTTGTCAACCCTCTGTCTGAAAGAATTTTCTTTAAGTTGTGAAAAATTTCTGAGCCAATCTTCATTGCTTGAGTAAAACTTTCGGCTTCAACAGGCATAATCATAAACTCTTGAAAAGCTATAGGAGCATCTGAATGTGAACCTCCGTTAATAATATTCATCATTGGAACAGGAAGCTTAGTGCTTTTATCATTTGAAATATATGTATGCAAGGAAATCCCTTTAGAGTTACTAGCAGCTTTAGCTAGCGCAAGTGAAACACCTAGAATTGCATTAGCTCCTAATTTTGCTTTATTAGGAGTTCCATCAATTTTAATCATCAAATTATCAATGTTTTCCTGATCAAATACTGAAAGACCTATTAATTCTTTTGCTAATACGTTATTTACATTAGAAACAGCATTTAAAACACCTTTTCCCATATAATCTTTACCACCATCTCTTAATTCAACTGCTTCATGTTCTCCGGTTGAGGCACCTGAGGGTACTGCAGCTCTACCCAAAATACCATCATCAGTAAATATATCTACCTCAACAGTAGGGTTTCCTCTAGAATCAAAAATTTGTCTAGCTTTAATTTTACTTATTTTACTCATTAATATTAGATTTTATTAGTTCAATAAATTGATCAAAAAGATAATTAGAATCATGAGGGCCTGGACTGGCCTCAGGATGATACTGAACTGAAAAACAGTTTTTATTTTTTATACTTATACCTGCTATAGTATTATCATTTAAATGTAAATGCGTTATTTCTATATCTGCATTTTTTTCAGCTTCATTTTTATTAATAGCAAACCCATGGTTTTGTGAAGTAATTTCACCTTTTCCAGTAATTAAATTAATAACTGGATGATTGATTCCTCTATGTCCATTATGCATTTTATAAGTAGAAATACCATTTGCTAAAGCAATTACTTGGTGACCTAAACATATTCCAAACAAAGGCTTATTAAGGTTTAAAATTTCTTTAGCAAGATTAATTGCAGAAGATAATGGTTCTGGATCTCCTGGACCGTTCGAAATAAAATATCCATCAGGATTCCAACTAGATAAATCATTAATTGAAGAATTATAAGGGAAAACTTTAATGTAAGCACCCCTATTTGCTAAGTTTCTTAGTATATTTAATTTAATACCAAGATCTAAAGCTGCAATTTTAATAGTGGAATTAGGATCTCCAAAAAAATATGGTTTCTTAGTTGAAACTTTTGAAGCCAACTCAAGACCCTCCATTGAAGGAGTTTTAGATAAATCTAACTTTAATGTTTCAATAGAGTTAATATCTGTAGAAATAACTGCGTTCATAGCTCCATTATCACGTATGTGCGAAACTAATGCCCTTGTATCAACGTCAGAGATAGCTACAATATTATGTTCAATAAATAAGTTTTGTAAAGAATTGTTGGCAGCAGGTCTTGAATAGGAAGTGTTAAAATTTTTACATATTAAACCAGCTATTTTAGGTGAATTAGATTCAATATCAATTTCACTAACTCCATAATTTCCAATATGAGCATTAGTAGTCACCATAAGCTGACCATAATACGAGGGATCTGTAAAAATTTCTTGATAACCTGTCATTCCAGTGTTAAAACATAATTCACCAAAGGCTGAACCTTTAACTCCAAGTGCTTTACCAAAAAAAATAGTGCCATCATCTAAAAGTATAAATGCTTTTTCTAATTTTTTGTTGTTTTTCATGGGTTCCAAAAATAATACAAAAAAAGGGATAAACAGAATGTTTATCCCTTATAATTGATAAAAATTATAAATAATATAATTATTTTATGAATCAGTTTCTTTTTTATCAGAATCTGATTGATTTGTTTCATTATTTTTATTTTCTGGAGCTGCTTCATCAACAACTGGAGCTACTTCATCAACAACTGGAGCTACTTCATCAACAACTGGAGCTACTTCATCAACAACTGGAGCTACTTCATCAACAACTGGAGCTGCTTCATCATTAACAGCATCAGATTTTTTAGAAGATTTTTTTCTTCTTCTAGTTTTTTTAGCAACATCCGATCCAGAATTATAAATTGTATTGTAATCAACTAATTCAATCATTGCCATACTAGCGTTATCACCAAGTCTATTTCCAAGTTTAATAATTCTAGTGTAACCACCTGGTCTATCACCGATTTTTACAGAAACATCTCTGAACAACTCTGTTACTGCGTATTTATTTTTCAAGTAACTAAAAACAATTCTTCTGTTGTGAGTTGAATCAGATTTTGATTTAGTAATCAAAGGTTCAATATATTTTTTTAAAGCTTTAGCTTTAGCAACAGTTGTATTGATAGATTTATGTTCAATTAAAGAACAAGCCATGTTAGCTAACATGTATTTTCTGTGAGGAGTTTTCCTTCCTAAATGTGCTATCTTTTTTCCGTGTCTCATAATATTTAATTATTCTTTATCTAATTTATATTTAGATAAATCCATTCCGAAATTTAGGCCTTTAACTATAACCAGTTCTTCTAATTCTGTGAGTGATTTCTTTCCAAAGTTTCTAAATTTCATTAAGTCACTTTTATTGAACGATACTAAATCTCCCAAAGTATCAACTTCAGCAGCTTTTAAACAGTTTAAAGCTCTTACAGAAAGATCCATGTCAATTAATCTGGTCTTTAAAAGCTGTCTCATATGTAAAGATTCCTCATCATAAGTTTCAGTTTGAGCTATCTCATCAGCCTCAAGCGTTATTCTTTCATCAGAAAATAACATAAAGTGATGAATCAAAGTTTTTGCTCCTTCAGTCAAAGCATCTTTTGGATGAATTGAACCATCAGTTATAATTTCAAAAATTAATTTTTCGTAATCAGTTTTTTGCTCAACCCTAAAATTTTCAATTGTGTACTTAACATTTTTTATTGGTGTGAAAATAGAATCCATAAAAATAGTTCCTATTGGAGCACCAACCTTTTTATTTTCTTCAGCTGGTACATATCCTCTACCTTTTTCGATAGTAAGCTCTAAATTGAAACTTACGTTTTTTTCTAAGTTACAAATAACTAAATCTGGATTTAAAACCTGAAAGCCCGATATATATTTTTGCAAATCACCAGCTAAGATTTGCTCTTGACCTAATATAGAAACAGTTACGTTTTCATTCTCAACAGTATCAATTTGTCTCTTTAAACAAACTTGTTTTAGGTTTAGAATTATTTCTGTAACATCCTCAACTATTCCTGGAAGAGATGAAAATTCATGATCAATGTTTTCTATTTTTACAGAGGTAAAAGCAAAGCCTTCAAGAGAAGATAACAAAACCCTTCTTAATGCATTACCTACTGTCAAACCATATCCTGGTTCTAGAGGTCTAAATTCGAATTTACCTTCGAATTCAGATGAATCAATCATTATAACTTTGTCTGGTTTTTGAAAATTAAATACTGGCATAATTAAAATGTTTTTTTATTTCGAATATAATTCGACGATTAATTGTTCTTTGATGTTTTCTGGAATTTGTGCTCTTTCTGGGATGGAAACAAATGCTCCTTCCATTCTATCACTATTCCAAGAAATCCATTCATATACGGATGAATTATTGGATAATGAATTCTCTATTGAAGAAATCGTTTTAGATTTTTCACGAACACCAATAACTTCTCCGGCTTTTATTGTTCTAGACGGAATATTACAAAGTACCCCATTAACAGTAATGTGTCTATGACTGACTAATTGACGAGCTGCGCTTCTTGATGATGCAATTCCTAATCTGTAAACAATATTATCTAATCTAGACTCACATAGCTGAAGTAATACTTCACCGGTGACTCCTTTACTTTGATTAGCCTTTTTAAATAAGTTTCTAAATTGTCGCTCTAGTATACCATATGTATACTTAGCTTTTTGTTTTTCCATTAACTGAATAGCGTATTCAGATTTTTTTCCACGTCTTCTATTATTTCCGTGTTGTCCTGGGGGATAATTTTTCTTTTCAAAAGATTTATCCTCTCCGAAAATTGGTTCTCCAAATTTTCTTGCAATTTTGGTTTTTGGACCGGTATATCTTGCCATATTATTGTTTTTTTAATTTTTGTGAATTAAGGTCTGTCCTTCGACAAAAATGTATTATTTATTAATTTAAACTCTTCTTCTTTTTGGTGGTCTGCACCCGTTATGAGGCATTGGGGTAACATCATATATTTCTGTAACCTCAATACCATTGTTATGTATTGTTCTAATAGCTGATTCTCTTCCGTTTCCTGGTCCCTTAACATAAACTTTAGCTTTTCGCATTCCTGCATCATGTGCAACTTTAACAGCTTCTTCAGCAGCTAATTGTGCAGCATAAGGTGTGTTTTTCTTAGAACCTCTAAAGCCCATTTTACCTGCTGAGGACCACGAAATAACTTCACCTTTTTTGTTAGTTAGTGAAATAATAATATTATTAAATGAAGCATTTATATGTGCTTCACCAAATGAGTCAACTATTACTTTTCTTTTTTTAGATACTGATTTAGCCATAATAAATATTATTTAGTTACTTTCTTTTTATTTGCAACTGTTTTTCTCTTACCTTTTCTAGTTCTTGAATTATTTTTAGTTCTTTGACCTCTTAGAGGCAATCCAGATCTATGTCTAATTCCTCTATAACAACCAATATCCATTAATCTTTTGATATTGATTTGATTTTCAGACCTAAGCTCTCCCTCAATCTTGAAACTACCTACAGCTTCTCTTACCTTAGCTGTATCATCGTCGTTCCAGTCAGAAACTTTTTTGTCTTCACTAACTTTAGCTGATTCTAAAATTTTCTTTGCTCTAGATTTACCTATACCAAAAATATAGGTTAAAGCTATTACTCCACGTTTTTGTTTGGGTATATCAACCCCTGAAATTCTTGCCATAATTTATCCTTGTCTTTGTTTGAATCTAGGATTCTTTTTATTAATTACATAAAGTCTTCCCTTTCTTCTTACAATTTTGCATTCGGGACTTCTTTTTTTTACAGATGCTCTAACTTTCATAATTTATTGTCTATATGTTATTCTAGCTTTAGTTAAATCGTAAGGACTCATTTCTAATTTGACCTTATCGCCAGGTAATAATTTTATATAATGCATTCTCATTTTTCCAGAAATATGCGCAGTAACAACGTGACCATTTTGTAACTCAACTCTAAACATTGCATTAGAAAGAGCTTCTATGATAGTACCATCTTGTTCTATAGCTGCTTGTTTTGCCATATTATCCTAATTTTCTTTTTTTACCAGTTTTCATTAAACCATCATAATGTCTATTTAATAAATAGGCATTAATTTGTTGAATTGTATCA
>Ga0213869_10000822_pt1 | contig 24223 bp, 27 predicted proteins | sample PICome_10_FD_160083 | JGI IMG/M metagenome (GOLD analysis project Ga0213869, IMG submission 160083) | Coastal seawater microbial communities near Pivers Island, North Carolina, United States - PICO132 | ecosystem: Environmental > Aquatic > Marine > Coastal | place: USA: North Carolina...
GTTGCTAGTTCGGCTCCAAGCACACAATCAGATTCAACTGCATTAGTGGCTGGTGATTTATGGTTAGATTCAGACGATACTGAAAACTATCCTGCACTTTATAAGTGGAGTGGTAGTGCTTGGGCAGGTGTTGATAACAAAGACCAAGTAACAGCAGACGGTGTAATTTTTGCAGACTTTAGACAGTCAAGTTCATCTAGTTTAGATGCTGACGCACCTGCAAATACAAGTTACCCACAAGGTATTATTGGATTTAACAAACGTGCTAGTGCTGGTAACGTTAAAGAGTGGAAAATCAATTACACTCCAAGCGGAACTAACATTGGTAACGTCTGGGTAGACGCAAGTATGAACAAGAATGATGGTAGCATGTATGGTTTAAGAAAAGCCACACACAATTTAGTTAAATCTAAAATGCAAGGTGCCATTACTGCAAATGATGACATTAGAGCTGAAACAAACTCATTTAACATCATTGCCGCTCCTGGTTTCCCAGAAATGTTAGACGAGATGATAGCATTGTCCGCCGACAGAAGAAACACCGCTTTTGTAGTTGGTGATACTCCATTTAGACTTAAAGCAGATGCAACAAGTTTAACTAATTGGGCTACAAACGCCAACAATGCTAGTGAAAACGGTGAAGATGGACTTGTATCAAGTTCACCTTACGCGGCAGTTTATTATCCAAGTGGACAGTCAACTAACTTAGACGGAACTAACGTAGTTGTTCCTTCTTCACACATTGCATTAAGAACACTTGCATTTAATGACCAAGTGGCATTCCCATGGTTTGCACCAGCAGGATTCCAAAGAGGTTTAGTAAGTAATGCAACAGCAGTTGGTTATGTTGATCCAACTTCAGGTGAATTTACACCAGTAACATTAAACGAAGGTCAAAGAGATACATTGTATCAAAACAAAGTCAATCCGATTGCTCAATTCCCAGGAAGAGGGTTATCAGTATTTGGACAGAAAACTTTGAACCCAAGTGCTTCTGCATTAGACAGAATCAATGTTGCTAGATTGGTTACATACCTAAGAGAAAGACTTGACGATATGGTTAAGCCATTCATCTTTGAACCAAACGATGAAGTTACTAGAGCAAATGCTAAGTCCACAGTCGATGGATTCTTAGAGCAGTTGATTATTCAAAGAGGTTTATTTGACTACATCACAGTATGTGATGGCACAAATAATACTCCTGCTAGAATCGATAGAAACGAATTATACATTGACATCGCTATACAGCCTGTCAAAGCAGTAGAGTTCATTTATATTCCGATTAGAATTCAAAACACTTTGGGTCAAACAGCAGAGTAATATAACTCACAACTATAAAAAGGCGTCTTTTAGGCGCCTTTTTTTTATCTGATTAAAGTATCTTTTAATTATTTGCCAGACTTTTTGATAAATAAGTATAACGATAAGTCATGAATAACATGTGACTTACGGGTAATTAGGAGAAATTACATGGCAAGCGAAAACACTATTAAAACTAAGAGTAAATTTGGTGTTCCAGTCACAGGTAACGAAGCCGGCATTTTAATGCCTAAACTGAAATTCAGATTTAGGGTATCATTATTAGACGGATTCGGTGGTCTTACTGAAACTAAAAAGTTCACTCAGAACGTTATGAATGTTACTCGTCCTAAAATCAATTATGAAGAAGTAGTAATTGATAGTTATAACTCTAAAGTATATGTTCAAGGTAAACATGCTTGGGATCCAATCACAGTAGTAATCAGGGATGATATTACTAATAGTGTCTCAAGAATTGTTGGTGCTCAAAACCAGAGACAGTTAAACCATTTCGAACAAACATCACCAGTTGCTGGAACAGACTATAAATTCAATATGCAAATTGAAATCTTAGATGGTCAAAGTTCAGCCGCTACAGAAGTTTGGGAATTAGAAGGTTGTTTCTTAACTAACGTAGACTATAGTGATACTGACTATGCCACCAACGAACCAGTAACTGTTTCAATGACAGTTAGATATGATAATGCTATTCACCTTAAAGGTACAAGTAGTATTGTTACTTCACTTGAAGACGGTAACCCATTCGGTGACGCAACCGGACAAAATCCAGGCGCAAGTAATTCAGTTGGTGCTTAATTAGTTTTTATGACAGAGTAAACATTAAAGGGAAGAATAAATTATGCCGACATTTTTAGACAGACTTATAAATTCAGGTATGTATAATGGTGCGGCGGACAGTACTTTAAGTCAAGCAGAAAGAGATGGATTAGTTCCAGATCAATATTACTTGGCTAATTATAAAAATGCTGATAGATTTAAACCCAGGAATACTCCCGTACGTCAAAAATTCAATGGATATGTCAACTTTACCTTTAACAGTGAAGTTGACATAGCCGAAGACTTTAACTCCAGTGCAGAATTTAGAAATACTTTAAGCAGTTTAGTTAAAGCCGCGGATTTTCCATCTGCAGAATTTAGCACAGACGTAAAAAATCAGTATAACAGGAAAAGAATCACAGTAAACGGAGTACAGTTTAAGCCAATTACTATTACAGCCTATGACACAGTGGATTCACTGTGGGTAATAATGTTGATGAAAATGTATGCACATTTATTTCAAGACCCTTTAAACAAATACAAAGACAATAATCCAGAAAAAATACCTTATGATGTTGTACCAGAAGCAGTTGCTAGTGGTTCGGCAGATGAGAGTGCTGGTGGAGGGTTTAATAGACCTTTCGATAGTAATAGAGCCGGATTAAATCTATTACCAGGCAATCAACGTAACTTTATAACTTCAATGGACGTGGTGCAAATTCACGGACAGAAAGCAACAAAGTTTACACTATTTAATCCAATGATTACAAATTTTCAAATTGAAAGTATAGATCATGCAGATTCGTCCGTAAGCCAAATTAGTATTTCAGTAGACTATGAGAACTTTACAATGAATCCAAATGTAAATGCATATATTTCAGAAGATGAAATGAAACGATATAGCGACTTCAACAAAGGCGAATGGAATCTAAAACAAAACGGTAATCCAGAACAAGCAAATACACCAGGTGGTTATCAATCTCACAAAGAAACGTTAAGTACTACAGAACGTAAACTTTCTTTTTTAAATGGTGATGGCTCAACAAACATCGGTAGAAAAGAACAAGTTCAATTTTTAGATTCTTTTAGTAATAACGAATAATGAAAAGTTTATACGAAACATTCGGTAATGAAGTTGATTACGAAATTAGGAAATCTAAAATTGTAAAGTTTTTAGAAGACAGCACAATAAATTTTCCAATACCAGAAGCAAGTGTAGAAATACTTACACAAATGCTATCAGAAGATACAAGAGGTATAAACTCCGATACATACAATATAGTTTACAATAGACTTACAGATATTGGATTCAATGATAAAACAGGTAAAACACTAGCAGTAGCACTTATAAAAATTGCTAAACAGCAAGGTGTACACCCTATAACCTATTTCGAACTTAATGAAGATAGTATTAAGTTAGCAGAAAATACCTATAAAGCAATAAATAAAATAAGACCAAAGGGCAATTTAGTTGGTGTAACTATTAGTAAAACTAACAAGCAAAGCAAAATTGCAAATGTAATTAGACCTTAAGGAGTAATTATGCCTAATAGGTATCATCAAGGCACATATACACCGCAGAATCCACAAAAGTTTATCGGTGGTAAAGCACCTATGGCTCGTAGTAGTTGGGAATTAGCATTTATGAGATTTTGCGATCAACATCCTAACATACTAAAGTGGGCAAGTGAAAACGTAAAGATACCTTATAGACATCCTTTTACAGGAAAAATCACAAACTATGTACCTGACTTTATGGTACAATATCAAGACAAAAGCGGAAAAACTTTTGTTGAACTTGTTGAAATAAAACCCAAAAGTCAAAGTCTTATGGAAAGTGCTAGAGGCAAACATGATAAAGCCGCATTAGCCGTAAATGCTTCTAAGTGGGAAGCCGCTACAGAATGGTGCAAAGCAAAAGGTATTAAGTTTAAAGTAATTACAGAAGATCAAATATTCCGCAAGCCAGCCAGAACTACTAAGCAACGTAGAAAAACTCGATAAATACTAGCATGACTAAGAAGTTAGAAGAAGAATTTAATTTACCGCCTATTGACGAAACAGACGATAGCGATCAATCAGAACAAAATGCAAAAGAACTGCAAGAGTTTAATGTTGAAATAAAAGATGTTGAACAGGCGTTAAGTGTTGCAGAAAAAATTGATCATGCATTAAAAAATGTACAAGGTCTAGACGAACATGATACCAACATGGACGATATTGCCCAACAGGCTGTAGACAGTTATCAACAACTAATGAATTTGGGTATGAATGTTAGCGATAGAGATGCAGGTAGTATATTTGATAGTGCGGCTAAGATGTTAAAAACAGCCTTAGAAGCCAAAGACAGTAAAGTAAATTCTAAATTAAAGCAAATTGACATGATGATTAAAAAAGCAAGGCTTGATGCTAATGCTGGAAGTTATGAATCAAGCAATTCCGCTGAAACAAAAGTTGTTGACCGCAACGAACTCTTAAGAATTATAAATTCAAAACCGGAGTAACATGCACACACCCGTTGATTTTTTAATCTTTAATGGTAGGAGTTATGTAAGTGATACTGTAAAAGAAAGTTCTACTGAAACTTCTGGATCAGTTCAAGTATCTCAACGAACAATGGGAGCCTATAAAGTTGCATATCATTGTAGATTGCAAGGCTTTAAAGTTCAAGTAGTAGAATTCATTGAACAACTAACATATCAAGAATATATAGACATTATAGATAAATTTGTTGGACCTAATACATTGGCTGTGGGTACTAGTACAACATTTTTGCATCTACCCCTATCAAAAAATAAAACAGTAAACATAATGGGCGAGTATTCTTTTCTTTCTGCAAAATGGATTCCTACAGAAACACAGGAAGAAGAAGATAAAATTACACAACACATAAAAAATATAAACCCTGATTGTAAAATTATTGTTGGCGGTGCTATGGTAAACAAAAAGAGTTTAGAATATAGTAATATAGATATTATTTCAAGTGGCTACGGTGAAGTGAATGTACCTGATATTTTACTGTCTTTACAAAAGAAAGAAGAAATAAAAAAACACTTTGAAGATATATGGAGTATGCATGAGATACAAACATCTTCAATGACATGGACCAATGAAGATTTACTAGAACCTGGGGAAATTATACCGTTTGAAATAGCAAGAGGTTGTATATTTAAATGCAATTTCTGTAACTTTAGAATGATTGGTAAAGAAAAAGGTACTTATGTTAGAGCAAGTGAACTTATTAGAGATGAGTTTGTGAGAAACTACGAAAAATTTGGGATTAGTAGATACTGGATTACAGACGACACATTCAATGATGACAATGACCGTCTAGAGGAGTTGCGAGATATAGTTCAATCGTTACCGTTTAAAATAGAATTGGTAGCATTTATACGTTTTGATTTAGTTATAATAAAAGATCAAGCACAACTTTTAAAAGATTGTGGATTTAAAATGGGTCATGCTGGGTTTGAAACAACAAATCCTGAATCTGCAAAAGACATAGGCAAAGGAATGCCTCCATTGAAACAAATGGATTATCTACGTGAACTTAAAAAAGATATTTGGAAAGATATTTACATGCATTCGGGTTTTATGATGGGTTTACCAAGTGATACAAAAAAATCTATAAGAGATATGTTAAACTTTTTGAGAAGTGATAATAATCCTTTAGACAGTTATTTTGTATTTCCATTAAATATATCATTACCTGATCCTCATGCCAGTGCTCCACCAAGTGATTTTGCAAAAAATCCTCAAGAGTATGGATATGAATGGATACCTTTTGAAAAGAAAGAATTAGAAGAATACATGAAAGATGGAAATTTTGCAAATTATAAAAATAAACACGGTATTACATATGAAGACATGTGGAATTATAGAGCCAAGTTTCTAATAAATAACCTTGGACACCCAAATGAATACAAACGTAAACTAATGTCACAGTTTCAATGCTTTGGATTGACAGGCTCTGATCTAACACCTGAAGAATTACTACAGCAAGTTAAAGAAGGCACATTTACTACTGCAGATTGTGAACGTTTAGATAGACAAAACAAAGAAAAATACTTTAACAGACTTATGTCTATCAAAGAGCATACTACATTTGAAACATTAGAATTAGTAGATGCTGATAATCTTAAAAGAATATCTATTGCCAGGGAACAAGTTTAAATCTTTCTTTAGGTAACCCTAAAAATTTAGTAGTCCACTCGCTTTGCCCTACAAAATCTAGATGATGCCACTCATATTTTCTTTCTAATTTTTGTTTTCCTAAAAAATCCCAATCTCGGTCAAGCAATATTTCTTCTATGTACTCTTTCATTGTTACCACTTCATCAAAATCATGTGAATCCCACTCAAAATGAAACAATTCAAATACATTATGACTATTGTCCGCATAGTCTATGCTGATGTCTATGCCCCATTTAGGCTTTAACATAGATAACTTGTATATCCAAGGTGCTCCATCGGCCCAATGATTAAGTTGTTCTAATGCATATCCATGATAACCTTTACGTTCATATAAGTCTGCATGGTTTACATGAGCATTTGTATAGATATCAATTGGCTCTAACCAATCTTTTCTAATACATCTTCTGTATTTGTTGAATGCAATCTCTGTCATGTTTGCTTTTGCATACTCCTGTTCTAATGGACATAGATCATAACCACTTTGATCGAAGCGATCTAACATAGAATAGGGAGGACAAGCCATTTCTTCTATTGCACAACCCCATGTTCTTCTAGGGTCTAATTCGTTTTTGCTGATAATAAAGTTCATATATTGTATTTATTTGATAAATAAGTGTAACAGGAGTTTTATTGTTATGAGAGAACTAAAAGATATTATAAATGAATCCTTTAGCAAGGAATACGGCTACAGAGTCAAGATAGCCGCTGACTGTACTGCTGACCATATGTCAAAACTAGAAAGTGCATTACAGAAATATAACCTAGTAAGTGCTACACCGTGGAAAAGATTACCTATTCAAGAAAATCCATTAGAATTCCAAAGGCACAAAGGCGCAAACTTTACAAGTGAAGTATGCAGTACTGACGTTATTGTTAAGTACCCAGTCAACTCAAGAATACTTGAAGTGTTTATTGCAGTAAACCTAGGTTTAGATCATGAAAGAGTTCTCTGTATGGGAGTCAAAGACCCAAAACGTATCGAAAGTGAAATGGCCGAAGAAAGACATGCTAACGATAAAGACAGAACTGTAACAGAAGAAGATTCCGAATTAGCAAAAGAAGAAATGGCTCATTATGAGAATGAAAATTCTGATTTAGACTTTAACGAAGCATTGTTTGGTGAAGAGCATAACCAAAAATTCCTAGCAGAGTTAGAAAAAATCAAAGCAGAAAAGGGTGCAGACTATTTTAGAAACTACCCAACTAAAGATGAGATAATGGGCGACAACTTAAAACCAATGTATGACACAATTACTGGTACAGCAGGCGGTGGATTATCACCAGAGGCTAAAGAAGTTGATGTTATCCAACAAAGTGCTAGAAGAAACTAATGAACGATTTAGATTATAACAAGAAACTTATTTCTTTAATGGAAGGTGCATTTGTAATGCCTGGACAATCAGAAGAAAATGAGAATGTTACATATTCTAAGACTAAAACACAAGGCGATGCAACTGTAACAGTAAGTGCTAATGCAAAAAGCATGGAAGAGTTACATGATGTACTTAAATTAGCAGGTATTACTTTACCTAAATCAGATCATAACCACGAAGAGCCAGAAGAAGAAATATGTGATGACTGTGGCAAACCAGGTTCTGAGTGTGAATGTCCAGGACATGACCATGGTGAAGAATGCAATTCTTGTTCAAACGATGATCCTTCATACAGCACCGACAAAGCAGTCTTAACAAGTGTTATCAAAGACAAATTGTTAAGTTACTTAAAAAATAGCCAAAATTCATAGATTCTAGCATAAATACATATTATGCCTAAAGGAACAGTCACAACTGAACTGGTTAAACCCGCCTATTCAAAACTTCAATACACACCTGAGATGTTGCAAGACTTTCAGAGGTGTTGTGATCCTATAACCGGTCCAATGTTTTTTATGAAGAAGTATGTTAAAATACAGCATCCTACTAGAGGTGGCATACCCTTTGAACCTTTTGATTACCAAGAAGATTTAATTGTAAACTATAACGAACATCGTTACAGTATAAACATGTTAGGCAGACAGATGGGTAAGACCACTGTAGCGGCAGGATACTTACTTTGGTTTGCTATGTTCAAACCAGACAGCACAATACTTGTAGCGGCACACAAATCAGCAGGTGCAATGGAAATTATGCAACGTATACGTTATGCATATGAAAGTGTACCAGATCACATCAGAGCTGGTGTAAGTGAATACAATAAAATGAGTATTACATTTGACAATGGCAGTAGGATAGTAGCCGCTACAACAACTGAGAACACTGGTAGAGGTATGTCGCTTACATTAGTATACTTAGACGAGTTTGCATTCGTACCACCTAGAATTGCTAGTGAGTTTTGGACTTCACTATCACCAACATTAAGTACAGGTGGTAAGTGTATTGTAACTTCAACACCTAACAGTGATGAAGATACATTTGCTATGATTTGGAATCAAGCAATTAAGACTGTTGATGAATATGGTAACACCCAAGACGTTGGTATAAACGGATTCAAAGGATACTTAGCAACGTGGGACCAACATCCAGATAGATCAGATGTATGGGCCGAAGAAGAAAAAGGTAGAATTGGTGAAGAACGTTTTAGAAGAGAACACGAATGTGAATTTATCATTTATAACGAAACACTCATTGATCCTTTAAAGTTAGCAAATATGAAAGCATCAGAACCATTATATAAAATGGGTCAAACACGTTGGTATAAAAGACCTACACAAAACAGTATGTATGTAGTAAGTTTAGATCCTAGTGCAGGAACGGGTGGCGATAATGCGGCTATACAAGTATTAGAATTACCCTCAATGGTGCAAGTTGCAGAATGGTGTCATAATAAAACACCTATCGAAGGCCAAATTAGAACCATGATGGAAATTCTTAAAGAGATACAAAACTATGGTGCTAGAGAAATTTACTGGACAATAGAAAATAACACAATTGGTGAAGCGGCATTAGTAGTTATACGAGATACCGGTGAAGAAAGTTTTCCAGGTACATTCTTACATGACCCAGTAAAAATCCAAGGTAAAAAAGGACGTAAAGGCTTCCACATGAGCAGTAAAACAAAAATGGAAGGCTGTATTCTACTAAAAAGATTTATAGAAAACGAAAAGATACATATTAAAAGTAAAGCATTTATATCGGAGTTAAAGAACTTTGTTGCACGTGGTAATAGTTTTGCTGGACAACCTGGCGAAACAGATGACTTAGTAACAGCAATGTTAGTAAGTGTAAGAATGATTAGTTATATCAGTACCTTCGAGGATGATGTATTTAAAGTAATAAATGCTAGTCTAGGTAGTAAATCATCAAATGATGACTTAGATGAGTTTAGAGATGAGTACGATGACCCGATGCCAATCGGTTTGTTATGAATGAATAATAAATTACTATTATTGATAAATACAAGTAGGAGATAAATATATAATGGCTATTAGTGTAAAAACAGTTGCAGACAAAGTTTTTAATTTATTAAAAGGCTACGGTTATGCAGTTGACAAATTTGATAAGAATGGCGACATAGTTGGCGATCCAGCAGAAGCAACTAGATTTTTTGTTGAAGATCCAAACTTACTTGTTACACTTAATGTCCCTACAGAGGAGATTAAATTAAGTGTCAGTGAAAATTCAGAAGATATTGACACTTTAAGAAAACAACTAGATCATGTTGCAAGAGACTTCTTAATGAATATAGATTTTAGAGTATTCGGTAAAACACTAAAGCCACAAAGTGAAACAGTAAATGTTGCAAAGACAAAAGAGAAAGATATGGCAGTAGTACAAGAAGCAAGTTTAGGTTCAGCATTTGGATCTACAAAAACAAGTTATCAACCACTAGATAGTGTTAAAATTGTTGTTAAACACAGCAAGCCTGTAAATGAAGAAGTACGTGGTTCACGTAGTAGAAACATCAGCAAAATTTTTATACAAGCAAACGAAGAAAGATTTGCTTTTCCAAGTAAGAATTTAGCAGGTGCTAGAGCAATGGCAAGACACATTTATAATGGTGGTGCTATGCACGACACAATCGGTGAAAGCATTGTCAAGATGTGTGAAGATCTTAAAACTCTTAGAGGCTTTGTAGGTTATGTAAACAAGCAAGGTTTAGTAAATGAAGATAACGAAACGTATGTAACATTAGCAAAAGAACACATTGGCAATATTAGAAACACATTTAAAAAATTAAGTGGTGTAAAAACTTATGCAAACGCAGTTGAAAATATCTCTGAATTTAATAACCTTGAAATATTAGAAGATGATATTGATTTAGAAAGCAAATTTACTGAAACACATTTTGATGACAAAGTTGCAAATGCAGTTGAAACATTAAAACACCTTTCAACTAAACAAACAGCATTTGAAAGTGTTATAATGACAGCAATTGAGTCAGAAACATTTGATGGTATTAAAGATAAGTTAGCAGAAAGTGACGTAATTGACTTTGCAGATGCTAATGCTAAGTTAGGATACCAAGTTTCACAATTAAGCAATACAGCAAAAAATCAAAAATTAGCAAGTTATTTGGACAGCATAGGTTCAAAACTTAACAACGGTGGCGGCTTAGATCCATTTGAATACCGAGCAGTTAAGGCAAGTCTTTTATCAGCAGGAAACAGTAAGCCTGTTTATGCAGAAAGTTTTAATGAACTTGATAAGTATGAAGACTTTATTGGTAGTTTTGTAGAAGACGGCCAGAATTTTTCTAGCAGTATAAACACAACGACTAATTAAACTATGTAAAGTATTTGTCAACAATACTATAAAAAGGTTGACAACATGGCACAAAGAATATAAAATAAGGCACAGTAGCAGAAATGTTACGAACATGGCAAAAACATATAAGGAGAAATTATTATGGCATCTTTGGCAGAAATAAGGGCTAAATTGGCAAGCATGGAGAACAACAAAAGTTCTAGCCAATCATCAACAGGCGGCGACAACGCCATTTATCCACACTGGAATATCGACGAAGGCACTTCAGCAACATTGAGGTTCTTGCCTGACGCAGATACTAACAACACTTTTTTCTGGGTAGAAAGACAAATGATTCGTTTGACTTTCCCAGGCGTAAAAGGTGGGGATATGAAACCTGTAACAGTACAAGTACCATGTGCAGAAATGTATGGCGATACTTGTCCAGTACTAACTGAGGTAAGACCTTGGTTTAAAGATCCAAGTCTCGAAGACATGGGTCGTAAGTATTGGAAAAAAAGAAGTTACATTTTCCAAGGATTTGTAACTGAAAACCCACTTAACGAAACAGCACCTGATAATCCAATCAGACGTTTTGTTATTTCACCTCAAATCTTTAACATTATTAAATCAGCATTGATGGACCCAGATATGGAAAATCTACCAACTGATTATATGAATGGTACTGATTTTAGAGTAACTAAAACAACCAAAGGTCAATACGCAGACTACAGTACGTCTAAATGGGCTCGTAAAGAGAGAGCATTAAATGAAACTGAACTGGCGGCGGTTGATCAAAACGGTCTGTACACATTGTCTGAGTTCTTACCTAAGAGACCAGGACAAGAGGAACTACAAGCGATTGCTGAAATGTTCCAAGCAAGTGTAGACGGTGAGTTGTATGATGTTGAGAAATGGGGTAACTTCTATAAGCCGTATGGTGTTGAAGTTCCTGCATCAGCAGTAAAAGTACAAACACCAGCACCTTCAGTACAGGCAGAATCAAATGCCCCTCTGGCAGAAGCAGTTGTACCATCTTCAACTGCACCGGCAACTGAGGCTCCAGCAACAGCACCTGCACCAGCAGAGCCTGTAGCAGAAGCACCAGCACCTGCACCAGCGGCAGAAAGCGGAGAGAAACCAAGTGCGGATGATATCCTCAATATGATCAGAAATAGAACATAAGGAGACATCATGCAAAAACCATTTGATTTAACAAAGTTCAGAACGGGTATAACAAAAGGAATATCTGGCATTAGTGCTGGATTCCATGATCCACAGGATTGGATATCAACTGGTAACTACACACTAAATTACTTAATCAGTGGGGACTTCCATAAAGGAGTCCCTCTTGGTAAAGTGAGTGTATTTGCTGGAGAGTCTGGTTCAGGTAAAAGTTTTATTTGTTCTGGTAACCTTGTGAAAAACGCACAAGACCACGGCTGTCAAGTTGTATTGTTTGACAGTGAAAACGCACTTGATGAAGATTGGCTACAAGCATTAGATGTAGATACTAGTCCTGAGAAACTTCTCAAAATTAGTGTTAGCATGATTGATGATGTTGCTAAAACAATCAGTGAATTTGTAAAAGACTATAAATCTAACTATGGTGACTTACCATATGATGAACAACCTAAAATGCTATTTGTAATTGATAGTTTAGGTATGTTACTTACACCAACTGACGTAGCACAATTTGAAAAAGGTGATATGAAAGGTGACATGGGTAGAAAACCAAAGGCACTAACAGCCTTAGTTAGAAATACAGTAAACCAACTAGCACCACATCCAATTGGACTTGTTGCTACTAACCATACATACGCATCACAAGATATGTTTGACCCTGATGATAAAATCAGTGGAGGACAAGGTTTTGTGTATGCTTCAAGTATTGTAGTTGCAATGAAGAAACTTAAACTCAAAGAAGATGAGGATGGTAACAAAACTAGTACTGTACAAGGTATTAGAGCGGCATGTAAAGTAATGAAAACTCGTTACAGCAAACCGTTTGAAAGTGTACAAGTTAAAATACCATATGAGACAGGAATGAATCCTTACTCAGGTATTTTAGAATTGCTAGAAGCAAAAGGTATCGTTACAAAAACTGGTAATAAACTTGAATATACATCACCTGTTACAGGCGAGATTATTAAAGAGTTTAGAAAGCAGTGGACTGAAGAACGTTTACAAGTAGTTATGGACGAGTGGAATCAGATTCCAGAAATAGCAAATGATGAAGATCTAAGCGATTTGGTAGATGACGAAACTTTAGTTGATGAACCAGAGGAGTTAAATGATGAATCCTGATATTAGTTTACTATTAGAATTATGGGATGGTATGAAAACATACATTCCTGTAAAAGATAGAATTCAGGCCGCAGAACATTTAGTTAGTTTAACTGATGAGCATTTAGACTTAGCAGATCTAGAAGACTATCTAGAAATGTTTGATTCAGTAATGAAAGCCGCAATTAAGAGTCATTATGGTCATGAAGATGACGATGATGATTCAGATGACTGGGATTAAGTATGGCAGGTTGGTATAATTCAGTAGTAGATGACTTAGGAAAGATTGTTGACTCAATTGAGTACTTCGAAAATGAACTAGAAGAAGCCAAGTACGAATGCGGAATTAAAGGCAGTCTAGAGAAATCTAGTTCTGCCTTACCTGGCATTACAGAACATCGCTTTAACCAGTTACAAGAAATAGAAGCAATACTAGAACACTTAAATATAGAACTTCGCAGAGAACGTTCTAAAATATTTAGGAAATATCTAGAGAACTACAACAGAACACTTAGCAGTAGAGATGCTGAAAAGTTTGTTGATAGTGAGGATAGTGTTATTACTCTAACACACCTTTGCAACCAATATGCTCTTTTGAGAAACAAGTACTTGGGTATTATGAAGGGACTTGACACTAAGCAGTGGCAAATAGGACACATTACACGCCTTAGAACTGCTGGTATGGAAGACATAGTTATCCAGTAAAATCAACGACTTACAAAAAAGGTTGACCATGAGTACAAATGATGCTAATATACATACTCTCAAAGATTGGTGTAGGAGCCAAGATATGGTTCATATTGAACTTCATGGACAAATCAAAAACAAAACAATGGTACAAAAAATTAGCGAATTGCTAATTGAGAACCTTTGTCCAAAATTACGCAGGGTAGTACAAATTGATGTAAACTTTGTGACTGCTTGTGAAGACCAAGTAGGTGGTTTTTGTTGGGGTGATAAAAGTAGTATACAGATAGAAGTTGCAAGAACTTCTAACGGACATCGGTACTCTTATGAGGAAATGCTAATAAATCTTACACATGAATTGATTCATGCAAAGCAATTTATACTAGGTGAAATTAAGCCTTCTTTAACAACATGGAAAAGAAGAGATTACTCAAAAACACCTTATAGCCAACAACCTTGGGAACGTGAAGCCTACTATTGGGAAGAACGGTTGTACCAAAAATACTTCAAAAAAATACTTGACCTTTAAATGGTTATTGTTTATAATAAACTTTTAATGGAGTAATCTTATGGCCACTCATGCTATGATAGACATAGAAACACTAGGCACAGAGCCTGATTGTGTTGTATTATCTGTTGGTGCCTGTAAGTTTAATCCATACAACAATGAAGAGCCACATGCTAGGACATTATGGCGTCCTAGTGCAGATACACAAATTGATTCAGGAAGAAGTGTATTAGAAAGCACACTTGAATGGTGGGCAAAATTACCACAGCATATTCAAGACGAAGCATTTAGTGAAGAAGGCCGAATACCACTAGAGCAATTCTTTAAGGAACTTAATAAGTATCTTGTTGGGTGTGATAAAATATGGTGCCAAGGTCCACAGTTTGATATGGTGATCCTAGAGAACCTTTACAAGCAATTTGACCATCACAGAAATTGGGCATTTTGGCAAGTACAAGATTGTAGGACTATATTCAATATGATGCCTGCAGATCCTCGTAAAGCAATACAGCAAGATTTACATGATGCTAGTGCTGATGCTTACTTTCAAGCGGTATGTGTACAGCAAACTTTCGCACATTTTACTGTTTTAGAGAGGTAAAAATTGCCAGAAAAAATGGTATATTCTATAAACTCTAGTAAAAACAGTAACTTACAGCAGTAAAAAAATCCAAAAAAAGTGGTATAAAAGGTTGACCTTTTGCCAAAAATCCGTATAATAGTATATATTAGTTAAACAAAAAGGGGACTTATATATGACTAACTTCGTAAAAATAAAGCAAGGTACTTACAGAAAGAATACTATTGAAAATACTGTATTCCCAATCGTAAAACCTTTAAACATTGGTAAAAAAGGTGCGTTTATTACTGTCGATGGCACAGATGTGTTAGGCGATCAGTTTAGTAAAATCCGTGTTCTTATTGAAAATCCTACACAGGATATTGAATATGTAACTAATGGTGTTTACAACGAACAACCCAAAATTGATAACACTCCAAAAGATGAGGAATCAGACGAAAAAGCAATTGAGCGAATCCGTGAACGTTTTGATATCTTGGATCGTATGACTCATGCTGTAGCAGAAGGTACAGTACGTGGTATGATTGTAAGTGGCCCTCCTGGTGTTGGTAAGTCATTTGGTGTTGAAACAGTTCTTGAGGACTACGACATGCTAACTGAAGTTGCTGGTAAGCCACAACGGACTGAAGTTGTAAAAGGTTCGGTTACACCAATTGGTTTGTATCAAACTCTTTTTAATAACTCCGACAAAGGTAACATTCTAGTATTTGATGACTGTGATAGTGTGCTGTTTGATGAAGTATGTTTGAACATGCTGAAGGCCACACTCGATTCAGGTGACAGACGTTACATTACTTGGAAGTCAGAATCTAATGCACTTCGTAGAGAAGGAATACCTGATAGGTTTGAGTTCAAAGGTGGTTGTATCTTTATTACTAACGTTGACTTTGAAAACGTTCGTTCTAAAAAGATTAAAGATCACTTAGCGGCTCTTATGTCAAGGTGTCACTACTTAGACTTAACCATGAACTCTTCGAGAGATAAGTTCTTAAGAATCAAGCAAATTGTCAAAGACGGTATGCTAGAAAAATACAAGTTTGGTGAAGAAGGCGATAAAGAAATTGTTGACTTCATGATTGATAACACTGACAAACTTAGAGAGATATCTTTAAGGATGGTTCTTAAGATCTCAGACCTCAGAAAAATGGATTCTGAGAACTGGAAAAGTTTAGCCAGAACTACTTGTATGAAAGGAGTCATCTAAGTAAATATATTTACTAACGTGTTCCCCGGTGCTCTAACGTTAGTCATCCCCTTTAATGGAGCACCACGAAGCCCGGACCCCCTCCGGGCTTCACCTTTTAAAAAAGTTAAAAAAATACTTGACTTTTGGCCTATATGTAGTATAATTACTTTTAACAAATATATATGGAGATAAAATGACCCCAGAAGATAAAAACTTTCATTTAAACTTTAGTCCGTTGTACTTTGCATTTGCATTCATGATTTTAATGTTATGTGCAAGTGAGGTTAAAGCAGATGAAATTGAAGAAGTAATTGTAACCGCTCAACAAGAGGAAACTGTGGTAGCAAATCCTGTTACATCAGGTAGCCTTATTGGTGCAATACAAGAAGACTTCACATACCCACAAGGCGGTTATGGTGGCTTTGTAGGCTACAATGAGCGAGGTGCTCAAACAATACATACATCAGTTTATGTGAATGGTATACCAGCAAACGGTACAGGCAGTGGTTGGTATGACTTTGGGCATGATTTTGCAAGTGGACAAACTGTAAAAGTTATTTCGGGTACAAACGGAGTTGTGTATGGCTCAGGTAGTATTGCTGGTGCAATACTTATTACCGATACAATTGATAGTGGTTTAACAGTAAGGCTCGAAGACGGTATACAATTTGCCAGAGTTGCACCTACTGATTCAATTGAATTTAGTATGCTTGATAACAGTATGGGTAGTGTGAGAAATGATAATGATGAAAAAGACAACTACAAAAACAAAACTGCAAGGTTTGATATTGATGCTGGAGATTTTAATCTAGTAGGCAAATATACAGATTACAAATATGATTATGACAACTGTTATACTTCAAGTTTGTCTCAAAGCAATGACTGTTTACAAGACGGCGAACGTTACAATGTTGCTATTAGAAACGACCTACTAACATTAGGTAGAGCATACGAAAAAGCAGAATACTTTACTGAAGGTGATTCAACATACGTGAATGAAAACTATAGAGACTTTGTTAGAGTTGGTAAGCAAATGTTCCTAAGTAATAAATTAAATGTTACATACGGTCTAGATGCAGAACAGCAACACTATAAAACATCATCTCCTTACAGTTCAAACGTATATGAAGATGAGAACTTTGGTGTATTCATGTCTGCTAATGCTGACTTTGTAATGAGTTACAACTTTGGATTTAGACTAGGTAACGATGATCAAAATGCTCTTAGGCTTGGTATTGAAAATGGACCATGGTATTTTAACATTGGTAACAGTTTTAGAAAACCTAACTTGTATGAAAAGTTTGGTGATGCCTATGTTGATGGCAACGAAGATCTAAAGCCTGAAGAAGGTATTGGATATGAATTAGGCTTTGGCGTTGTGAGTTTATTTAGATATGAGTTCGATGAAACAATTGAGTATGTAGCAGGATATACTACTACTGTAGTTGTAGAACCAGAAGTAAGTGTAACAGATCCTGACACAGGTGAAGTTACTGTAACACCTGCTGTAACAGAAGATGTGTACACAAATGCCACTTACGCAAATGGTGGTGATTACATCACACAAGGTTTTAGATTTGCTAATAACTTTGGACCAGTGTATTTAAGTTTAAAGTATACAGATACGGAACAACCTAGAGTACCAAAAGTATCAGGTGTTGTACAATACAGTAAAGATGTTTATGGTGTAAATCTTAGAATTAAGTATGCAGTACAACTAGATAGAGAACCTAGTCAATATGATGTACTACCAGAAGGACAAACAAAGTTAGATGATCTTAAGAAGTTAAATTTTTATGCTACTAAAGATTTCAATAACGGATTTGTTTTATCATTTAAGGCAGAAAATATCACAAACGAAGAAGTTGAAGTAGTTCCTTTCTATGGAGTAGAAGGTACTGAATATTACATTACATTAAACTATAATTGGTAAACATATATGCCTGAATGCACATTAGAAATTAGAGATGAGGTCAATGTAAAGTTTGTTGGATTAGACCCAGCAACTAGACGTAAACTTTCTGATGCTGTAAAGTTCTTTTTACCCTATGCATATCATATGCCTGCTTACAAGTTAGGTAGGTGGGATGGTTGTGTTAGATTTTGTGACGTAGGCGGTAGAACTTATCTTAATTTACTAGATAAACTATTGCCTATTGTACAAAAGGAAGGGTATACAATTAAAATAGACGATAAAAGGCAGACATGGAATTTTGCATTCCAACCTATAGAGCAGACAATGTATGAAGATACAGCATGGCCTAAAGGTCATCCTGCAGAAGGTGAACCAATTATACTTAGAGACTACCAAGTAGAAGTAATAAACAACTTCCTAAACAACCCACAAAGTTTACAAGAGATAGCCACAGGTGCTGGTAAAACACTTATAACAGCGGCTCTAAGCAATCTATGTGAACAATATGGGCGTAGTATTGTTATTGTACCTAACAAAGACCTTGTTGTACAAACAGAAAAGGACTACAAAAACTTAGGACTTGATGTTGGTGTGTTATATGGTGACAGAAAAGAATACGATAAAACACACACTATTTGTACTTGGCAAAGTCTAAGTGTATTAGAAAAGAAAACAAAGGCTCATGAAGCCGAAATAGATTTAGATGTCTTCCTAGATAATGTTGTATGCATTATGGTTGACGAAGTACATAAAGCAAAAGCAGATGTACTTAAAAACTTATTAAGCGGACCGTTTGGTTCAGTACCCATTCGTTGGGGACTAACAGGAACTATACCTAAAGACGACCATGAAGCAATTGGTTGTGTATCATGTATTGGTCCAGTAATAGGAAATTTAAGCAGTAAAGAACTACAAGATAAAGGAGTACTTGCTGACTTAGATATAAACATTCTACAGTTACAAGATGGCGTAATGGGATTCAACAATTATGCACAAGAATTAAAATGGCTTGTAACTGATGCTGAAAGAATGAAACACGTTTCAAGCATAATAGATAGTTTAAGTGGTTCAGGTAACACTCTAGTTTTAATAGACAGAATTAGGACAGGAGAGATACTAGGAGAGATGAATCCTAAATGGGTATTTGTAAGTGGTGGTATGAAAGTTGCTGACAGGCAAAAAGAATACGCCGAAGTATCTGAAATGGATAATAAAGTTATTGTTGCTACATACGGTGTAGCGGCAGTAGGAATAAACATACCAAGAATTTTTAATCTTGTACTTATAGAGCCAGGTAAAAGTTTTGTTAGAGTAATACAAAGTATCGGTAGAGGTATTCGTAAAGCAGAAGACAAAGATTACCTACAAGTGGTTGACATTACTAGTAATTTAAAGTATAGTAAACGACACTTAACAAAAAGAAAAGCATTCTATAAAGAACAGAATTTTAGGTTTCAGGTAGCCAAAGTGGAGTATAAATGAAAATTTTAACAGTCGAGAATTCCGTATATGAAATAGATACAGTACCTGACGAAATAGATGATATCCGTTTTTCAGTGTTTGATACAACAGATCCAGAATGGATGGATTACTATTTTTTACCTTTAATCTTTTTGGAAAGTTTTTATGCACCTGCTATTTGTTTGCAGATAGGAGAACATAATATTCAAGTACCAATGGATTGGAGTATTGCAATAACTGATGAAGACCTTACAGGCATTGAAGTTATACCATTGACAAGTTTAAACAATAGAGGGTTTTTAACAGTAACATTAAATCCGTTAAGTAACTCTTTATTAAAAGCAGAGGAAGTACAAATTACAAACATCTTTCAAGATGTAAAATGGTATTTTCCTAAATTAAAAAACGGCCATATGTTGGTTGCACCGTTAGAAAGCAAAAACAATCCAAGGTGTGGTTTATTTGTAAAAGAATCTAATAAGATTCCACAAGAGATTCCTATTGGAAACTTACTAGACTAGGAGGAAATATGAGTTTAGATAATGATATTGAAAAAATGACCAATAAATTAAAAGGTGTCAAAAGACGATACCGTATTGAAGGCGGAAACTATGGTGGCGAAACCACTGTTGGCACAGTTGATCAAGAGTTTGTAGAGCATTGTGCTGAGATGGACCAAGAAGACCTTATTGAGTTTGTGACAAGTTTTGATTGGGCAGACGAAGAACACCCAGAAGGTACACCAATCTTAGAAACTGGTTGGTATGAGCATGATGACTTTGAACATCTTAATCACTGTTATAGTGATAGCGAATGGACAGTATATGAAGTTCCAGCAGATGGTTCAAATGATAATGACTGGGAAAACATTGTATGGCAAGGTGAACCTACTCATAGATGGAGTAGAGAATGTTACCACGATGATGCAAATGAAGTTGAAGCACCTGAAGACATGACAGACGTTGTACCAGTGTTAGCATTTCACAGTTCAGAAAAAGGTGGATTTGCAAATTACTTCTTAGACCTAGAAGGTGACGAGTTTGATCCAGGAAAACTATCTTTTAGTACTGTGGAAATGAATCTTGCTGAAATTGTTGAAGATGTAGTTTACGATAGAGAGTTTTTAGAAGCAAACTATGATTATAATGATACTACAGGAAAGGCTTACTATGCCAGTGTTGGATATATGAACACTAAGTGGAGAGATGATCCTGATCAATACACAATGGAATACCTAGAAGAAAACGGTTATTTTGATGATTGATTTAAAAGAACATATTAGAACAGTACCAGACTTTCCAATACCAGGTATACAATTCAGAGATATAACTAGCCTTATAGAAAATCCTAATTGCTTACATGATATTACTGTTAAGTTCTTAGACTACTCTAGTAGATACAAAGCAGATGTAATTGTTGGTATTGAAAGTCGAGGTTTTGTTTTTGGTTCTCCAGTTGCATGGGACATGGGTGTTCCTTTTGTAATGGCTCGTAAGCCTGGTAAACTACCAAATGAAACATTCAAGAAATCATTTGATTTAGAATACGGCAGTACAAGTTTAGAAATACAAAAGAATACTGATATAAGTGCAGACAGTAAAATAATTATTATAGACGATTTGATTGCAACAGGAGGTACAGCACTTGCCTGTGCAGATTTACTGCATGAAAATTGGCATATACCCAAAGAACAAATAGTAATTTTATCAGTTATCGACTTGCCCGATCTTAAAGGAAGTGCTATAATAAGAGAACAAGGATATAATGTCCACACACTAATAGAATTCGAAGGCGGCTAAATGAAAGATATAATCTTAATTGCTTTAGAACAAGAAGCACCACGCATGGCCAAATGGGATAACGTATTTTTTACAGGCGTTGGAAAAGTAAATGCGGCCATTATAACTGCTAGACTAATTGAAAGATATACTCCACAAACAGTATATAACTTTGGAACAGCCGGCGGAGTAAAAGTATCAAGCGGTATACATGAAATGCAAAACTTTGTGCAACGTGATATGATGTGTTGCGAACTTGGTTCTGCTCCAGGACAAACACCTTTTGAGGAAAACATAGAATTGACATTTGGTGAAGGTTTGTTATGTAGTACAGGAGATAATTTTGTTACAGATCCTAGTACGTTAGCATATATGCCAGATGTAGTTGATATGGAGGCTTATGCTATTGCTAAGGCCTGTATCTTTGCTGGTGTCGAGTTTAAATGTTATAAGTATGTTAGCGATCAAGCAGACGAAAATGCTAGTAAAGATTGGCAGGACACAGTTGCAGACGGTGAAAAACATTACATTGAAATATACCAACAAATCACAGGCGGATTTTAATGGCTAAAAAACCTCAAATTCCACTACAGGAAGTTATGAGAGCCATTGATAAAAAAGATAGAGGCTGGTATAACAAACTAACTGACGAGCAAAAGAAGGCTTTCAGTGCCTGGATGATGATGAGGTATGCTAGTACTGTGAGAGGTAATCGCAGTATTGACTATTTGTATCTAGTAAATGAATGTGTCAATAGAAAATTTAGTGATATAAGTAAACATCCAGAATTACAATGGCTATTATTCACAGTATGCGGTTCAGGTAAAACTGAAAACCATGAATACATAAAGCCACCAAACACAAGAAAAAAGAAAAATAAGGTAGCAGTAGCAGTTGCAGAATTATTACCACACTTAAAAGCAGATGAACTAGATCTGTTTTTGTCTTTAAACACAAAAGAAGATTTAAAAGACTTTATGATAAGTGCTGGCATGCAAGATAAAGAAGTAAAAGAGGTATTCAAGTGAAATGTAAATGGTGCAATAAAGAGTTTGCTAGTGAAAGAACTGTCGCCGCTCATATGTGTGTAAAGAAAAGACGTTGGGCAGATAAAGATATGAGCCATATACGTTTAGGACACCGAGCATTTCAAATGTTTTATGAAATGAATACTAGTGCTACAAAGTCTAAGACTATCGAAGACTTTATTATGAGTCAATATTATGAGGCATTTGTAAAGTTTGGTAGAGCATGTCAAGTAAATAATTGGCTAGAACCAGAAAAGTACACAGAATATCTTATTAAGAATGGTGTAAAGTTAAAGCAATGGGCTAGTGATAAAAATTACGAAAAGTATTTAAAAGAGTATGTAAAAAAAGAGCCCGGACTAAGGGCATTAGAAAGAACAATTATGTATTTTGCTGACTGGAGTGCAGAAACACAAGAAGGTTGGCAAGATTATTTTAAAACAGTAGCAACACCGAGAGCAGTTTATGATATAAAGTCCGGCAAGGTAAGTCCATGGACAATATATTTGAGTGATAGTGGTGATCAACTACTAACTAGATTAAATGATGAACAGATCAATATGATAAATGACATCATTGATCCACCGTTTTGGATGAAACTGTTTACTACTAACAAAGATGAAGTATCAGAAATACAAGAGTTTTGTAAAGGAGCAAACTTGTGAGTAAAAAGAAACGTTTAATGGTTACTGGTGCCAGTTATGGTATGTGTAATTGGGATGAAGTACACTGGGCAGACCAAATTGCTGAAGCCGGAGGCTTTAAAGACGTTGTATATGAAGGCATACCTTGGAGTGATTGGGAGGCAGGTGCGTATATGACAGTTGCTAGGTTGTTAAATGATAAAAAAGTTTCACATTTAATATACACAGGTACATATACGTTTACAGAACACTATCAAGAAGAACAACGACTAAATGCAGAGTCAACTATTGCAAAAGATAGTGAGTTATCAACTGCTATTGCTTCTAGTAAAACATTTTATGACAAGATGAGAGTGTTGTTTAATGAATTTTTACCTGCTAAATCCAAAGATCCAATAAAAGCAAGAACTGGTAATAGAGAATGGACAGCAAGAAGACCTGATATTGCACAAGGACAACATGCTTACAATGGACTGATACCCACTGATGAAGCATTAGTTGTAGATAGTACAACTAAACTAAATGCATCTGACAAATATGGACAAGTGTTTATTGGATTAGATGATGAGGAGTATTATAATACTCCTTTATACAAAAAATATCTAAGAGTAATGTCTAGTATAGCATTAGTAAAAGCAGTTTGTGATGCTAGGGGTGTAAAGTGTATATTTTTACCTTTCCCCTTTTCAAATTCTGTAATGAATCTTGTAATGACAAGAGTACCAGATTTTGATTTAATGCCTATGTGGGATATTATTCCAGCAACATTTGGCTCAATTGAAAAATGGAAGAAGATTAGTATTGAACGAAATTGGGTAGCAATAGGTTCTCACTTTGACCAATGGGGTCATGATGAAGTAGCAAAAGCATTTTTAAAACAAAATAAGGAATTTTTAAATGAAAGTTAAAATTATAAGTCACAGTCAAGCACCATATGATGATAGTTTACATAAACTATCAGCACTAGATTTAGTGGCATATTGTGCCAGGGTAAGTAACCCTAATAATCAAATGAATACAGAAACAAGTGAGAAACTTGTGAAGTATTTGATGAAACACAAACATTGGTCACCACTTGAAATGGTATCAGCATGTTTGGAAATAGAAACAACCAGAGACATTGCACGTCAAATACTAAGGCATAGAAGTTTTAGTTTCCAAGAGTTCAGTCAACGTTATGCTGACCCTACACAGGATT
>Ga0213869_10000823_pt1 | contig 24215 bp, 23 predicted proteins | sample PICome_10_FD_160083 | JGI IMG/M metagenome (GOLD analysis project Ga0213869, IMG submission 160083) | Coastal seawater microbial communities near Pivers Island, North Carolina, United States - PICO132 | ecosystem: Environmental > Aquatic > Marine > Coastal | place: USA: North Carolina...
GAAGAAATTCAGCCCTTTCAAGATGAAACTTCATTCTTGTTCATCGTGATATTTACCGTACAATCGCTCATTAACAAGCAAACTTGAACAGTGGGGGCATCGGTCGTTGTTTCCAAGCATCAGCGGGCGAATCGCCAACACAGCAAGGCATGAGGGGCATGCTGCAAGCATTTCCCCCTCCTCAAGGTCAGCCAGTGGATTGAACGAATCGCTACTGTAACCCGAACGGTATACAGGATGCCAGTGAAACAATGCTCTTCGACCGGAACCAAAGGCAGCCCAACCCATGAGGAAAACAAACAAAAGTCCGCTTAATCCTCCCTCTGGTCGGAGAACGGCAATGAGGTTGAGGAATGCTAAGAATCCAAACATCAAACTTGCCGTCATCAAGAGACCAACGGCTGGCCAATACGCCCATTGACGTCGTTGACGGTAACTGGTGTAGACGCTTAGGGCGACGAAGGCCAATGCAATGATGATGGTTGTTGATGTGGATCGCGACATAAAGCCCGTTGCAAGCAGTAATGTTGCGAGCAAATAAACCACAATTCCAGCATCGACCAATACGATGAACGAAGTGCCTCGGTGAACATGAGCGATGGGGTCACGAGCCGTTGATGCTGATGGCGCCGAACCCGCCAAAACGAAATCATCCGCTCTGGTGTTGCTCATGTCTTCCCCTGCGGTGGGACCTTCTTGAAACATGTGGCCACTGCGGAAGATGGCAAAGAAGCGAAGAAGTCATGATAGACCGCTCTGTGGGATGGCTATGGCCACCCGTGATACCGATGTCATTGCGTCGGGAAATTCGCTTCGTGGTTTACGTATTGTTCTGGGCGTCACCGGTGGAATAGCAGCGGTGGAAACGGTCAAGGTCGCCAGAGAATTAAGGCGACACGGCGCAGAACTTATCGTCATCATGACACCTTCGGCTCAGCGAATTATTACTCCACTTGCTGTTCGTTGGGCCTCACAAGCTGATGTCATCACCGACTGGGATGGAGACCTATCCGCCTTAGATGAAGTCGATGCAGTATTGGTAGCGCCTGCCACCCGAGACGTGATGGAGAGCCACCTTCATGGATTGCAGCACGGCCCGTTGATGATGGCCCTCTCCGTTGCAAGAAGCAGAGGAACGCCCATCATGATGGTTCCAAGCATGCACGAAGACCTTGCTAAAGACCCGGTCACGGAAGACATCGTCATTGAACTGCGCAACAAAGGAATTTCAGTGGAATGGGGTCCGAATGAAGAAGGGAAACAAAAAACGCCAACTCCGAATACAATTTGTGCAAAGTTGGGCCATCTCATCAACCAAAAGAAGGCCAAGCGACGTTCGATTGTGATCACACTCGGCGCCACTTCATCTCCGATTGATGATATTCGTCACGTGCAAAACATGAGTTCGGGTGCAACGGGCTGGGCTCTTGCAGACCATCTCTATCGTCACGGTCACGATGTCACTTGTGTTGCAGGATTGACAACATCTCCATCACCAGATTGGCTTCCGCTCATCATCCGTACGCCAACCCCTGGTGAAATGCTCAAGGAATGCAAAGCGCTCTCTAACGATGGAATCGATGCCTGGATTCATGCAGCTGCCGTATTGGATTACGTCGTCGATTCACCGGCAGAGGGTAAAATTGCAAGCCAGCAAGGAAGCCTATCTCTTGACCTTGTTGAAAGTCCAAAACACATTCAGGAACTCAAAGACGATTGCGACGGCAGTGTACGCATTGGATTCAAACTTGAATCCGGAATTAAACAAAAAGATTTGATCTACCGAGCCATTGCTCAGATTGAATCTTCAGGAATGACTGCAGTTATCGCAAATCGGCTGGAGGACTTGGACGATGCAACCAAGCCCAGGGGATACCTCGTCGATTCACTCGGCGCCCATTTTGTATTGCAGAACTCAGCGGACCTCCATGATGCCATCATCACGCTTGTTGAACGTGGCTCGGAGGCATAAGCATGCGTAGGTTCGCCATCGTCGGCCATCGTGCAATGTCCAAAGGCAAACTGCCCCTCAATGATTTAGCAGGAGGCGCCGGTAGAATGGACGTCCTCGTACGAGCGATGATGGCGGCTTTATTGACCAGTCATGGCTTGAGAAAGGATACCGAAATTATCCTTCATCTGGGTGGCGGCCCTGGACCTCCAAGAAGGATACGTTTTGATGGAAGTGAACTGGTAGGCGTCCACGCTGAAGAGCGTTCTATAGCGGGGCAAATCGGTAAGGTCATCGCAACCCCCCTCCCGCCCATTGGACACTGGCAACCCATCACAAGGGGAATTGAACACAGTGGTGGAAACCTGAAAACGACCCTAAGCCAATGGGGTGAACTCCCAGTAGTTGCCCTTGATGCCAACGCCCCACGTCTATGGAACTCTGATGCGCACTTACCGGAACAAAGCAACCAACATGATGTTGACATTGGTTTTATCCTCAGTGATGACCAACCCCTCGAGGAAGAGGGCCTCAATGGAGTGATGAAACGTTCCTTGGGCGAACAATGGCTTCAGGGGCACATGGCCATTGGCGTCGTTCATTTCCTTCTTGATGAAGGCGTAGCGCTTAATTTGGATTGAGCCAATGGGGCCATCCGTCCGCTGAGTTCATCAATACACTGGCAAGCAGATCTTCATCCATGGCGAATGGATGACTCTGAGGCCAAACAGCAAGACATGAAAGGCTGGCTTTATCTTCTTCCACAGCATCACAATCACCGTACAAAACTTCACTGTGATCAACGGAAGAAGCCCCGATGGTGAACGTCGCCACTTCATCGTCTCCTGCGCCTTCAAAGCGTACAGCATTTCGGTACCAGCGAACACCCAATCGAGTGCAAGCCCACGTGCCATCCCATGTTGGTGGAACGTTCAAATTGAGCATGAGGTCACCGTTTCTAAAGGCAGTGAGTAGAGCTTTGTTTGGGTCTTGAACCCACTTTTCATCGTTTCCAGCGGTGGGCCACGACGTGAAGTAATTGGTGTCCATTGCATCGTGGGGGCGGCCTGCATTGGCGGCTACTTTGGGGAGGACGTCCATTGCTCGTCCGACCAGAATGACGGTCGCTTCGATTGAACGAGCCATCCCTTCAGGGTCAAACGATGTGAATGAAGAAGCGATTGCAGGCATTCCGTAAAGGCCCGCTTCTCGAGCAGCGCCCATCGTTCCACTGTGGTACGAGTCTTGCGATAAGTTCGGGCCGAGGTTGACTCCAGAAACGACAAGTTGCGGTTTGACCGAGGGTACCAAATGTTCCAATCCGCCGTCCATGGCAACTATGACGGTATCGCAAGGTGTTCCATCCAGTTCAAACAAATGGACAGGCGCATGTTCTGGATTGAGACTCCACGCATCAACAAGGTCTGGGCGTTCCCGTAGACCCATGGGTTTCATGAGATTGATGCGCATGCCTGCTGCTGAATGGTTCTCGCTGGGAGCGAGAACCACGATGTTATGCCCTTCACGATGCAGCGCTTGTACCAAAAGCCGGAAGCCCTCAGCCTCAATACCGTCATCATTGGTAAGCAACAACCATCCTCTGTTCTCAGACATTCTTTCACCTAACCCAAAGCCGCAGCATCAGCGTTTTGATTGTTCGCTTTTTCCAAAGCAACACGTTCGGACGTGTAAACCACCAAAACCAACCCCGTCATAAGAATAAATCCTCCAATCCATGTCCAGGTACCTGGGATTCCTGTATCAAAGAAGAGCCATCCAATCAGAGAACCTAGAACCGGTTCAAACGTTACTGCAGTGGATACAACCAAAGGAGAGATGTAACGAAGGCATGTATTCAATCCGGTATGGCCAAGAAGACCTGCGATTAACGCGAGCAACAAAAACCAGATGAAATATTCAGAATCCACCCAACCCACCGCTCCAAAATCAGCAATACCCGTCTCCAATGCATAAGAGAACGGAAGGAGAACGATTGCTCCGATTAAGGTCACCGGGAAAGCATAGAGAAAAATCGGCATCCATGTTCGCAAAATTCGTCCAACGACAATGTAACCCACTACAAATACCGCTCCGAGGAATGCCAGACTATCGCCGAACACCGTGACGGTTTGGTCTCCCTGTGATGCCCCGTTGTCAAGAAGAGTGATTCCAGCACCAAGGAAGCAAACCATCGCCCCGTAAATCTCAGTTCTGTGAGGCGTTCGCACACTGGGGTGGAAACTGGCTAACGCGAGCATCCCGATCACGATGACAAGCGGATGGGCGGTGACAAACAACAGCGAATGCGTAAGCGATGTTTCGTCTAAACTAGCAACCCAGGCTCCAAAATGGGCGGCAAGCGCAAGACCGCTTGCGAGAAGCAAGAGCCAACTTTCTTTGGTCCAAAACATTGACTTGACATCGTCGGGAGTTGCTCTCCACTGAAACAAAGCCAGGGGTGCAAGAACAATTGATGTCAATTGAAGGCGCCATGATGCTCGAAGCAGTGGGGGTATTTCCTCAACGTGTTGAAAGAGGGCACCGGCACTTGAAACGCCGCATACTGCAGCAATAAGGAGACCCCATACCCAGGTCGGCACAGCACCTTCATGGGCCATGATGTCACGCTCATGAATTCTGTAGGGCTGCATCCTCGCTGTCGCCACCGATGACTCCAGCTCTCTTGAACAGCAGGTAAATACCCACACCTACAATGACGTTGATCAAAATCAATCCAAACATACGAATAGCATACCATGCGCCTGAATCTGGGAAGTTCTTAACGCCCATGACCGTTCGTGGATCCCCTGCTCCATCGTACCAAATTGAGTCAATGAAGGAGAGAATACTTGATTCTGTTCCAAAGAACGCTTCGCCAGTGAGTAAACCAGCAGCCACCATGAATGTACTCAGTAAGATGAGAGCACGTTGCTTTTCAGCAGCGGTCGTCCCTTCGGTTTCCTTGAGGGCGTCGATTCTTGGGGCCAATTTCTTATCTTCCCAATTATCACGAGCAACACCACCAATGAGCATTGGTAGGGTGTGAGGGACATCGAGGTACATTCCCAATCCGAACGAGGTACCCATCCCTGTAGCCCATTCGACAAACATCCCAAGAAGGAAGCCGAGTCCAAGGAGAATCAAGTCGCCTTCTCCTTCAGCGAAGATTACCGAGAAGGTTGCAAATGCATTGGCTTGTGGAGCGATGAGGTCGATGCGGCCTTCGGCGAGTTGAATGGAGAGGAAAATCGCAACACCGGCTCCAATAATTGCACCTGGGACGACGCCCATGATGTTTCCTTTTGAGATGTGATACGGACGGTTACCGATGTAAAGACTGTTCTTGTAGTCTCCAATAACCGTACCCGACATTGAGATTGCAGAGCCGAAGACCGTGGTTCCTACCAGCCCCAAAAGAACGGCATCCTGTGTGTTGAGGTTCAGCAATTCTTGGGCGTTCAAAAATACCCCAAGAAGCATCAGGAGGACAATAAAGGAAGTTCCCGAAACCGGTTCAATTCCTGTTTCGCCCATAACACGGACTGCGATGGCTCCAAGCATGAACGTGGTGAGAATGAGGACCAAGGCAAAGACCAGAGAGGCGAGTGGAGAAAATCCACCGATGGTGAAAATCAGGATCATTGCAAAGAAGGTAACACCCATGAAGATTGGAATATGCTTCAAAGGCCACTCGTACCAGCCTTTTCCTTCCATGTACTCCTGACTGCCTTCACCTGTGAAAGCCGCTCCGATATCGGTGAAGATGTTCGCAAAGGTTCGCCACATCTTGGCCAGACCAAACATACCACCGCCGACAATGGAACCGATGGCTATTGTTCGTACGGTTTTGCCGAAGGCAATCATCTGAAGGGCTTCTGAACCACCGTCAGCATACGATTGAATCGGGATGTTTGCTTGTTGTGCTGCATCGTAGATGGGAACATTCAAGATAACTGCAAGAGGGACCAGGAAAAACCAACCGACGATTGTACCGAGGTTGACAAGGAAGGCCACTCGGGTTTTCATAAACCATCCAATAGCAAACATCGAGGGCGTCAAAGCAACACCTACATAGGTGTAAGCAAATGGATTCCAAGCCGTTTCTGCAGACCAATGGGTTTGTCCCAATGAGATACCGTCGTCTGTACCGGAGGGTTGATGGATTTTTCCTTTCGAGTAAAAACTCGCTAGGCCGATGTCGCCGTAATGTATGCTTTCTGCAATGAAATCCATCAAGGCAATTTTTCGGTCGTTCATCCAAATCAATGGATACTCGATCAAGAACAGTCCAACCATGGTGAGTACGGTCCATACTCCAATGGTTTTCAACGAATCACGGGCGTGTTCCACAGCACCTGTGCTCACATCGGATGAGATGTCAAGCATCTTGAGGGTCGCTTCAAATCCAGGTAAAGGAAGTGGGTCTTCAACCAGCCAAACCCTTCTAAAAATAATGAAATACATCACGCCAAGGAACCCTGCGAACATGGATGCTACAATTCCGACAAATGCAAGTCGGAATGTATCGCCCTCGCCCAAGGTCACCAATGGACCCGATGCTAACGCATAATCGGGCTGACTGGCGAGAAGGAAAATGGCAGGAAAGGTGAAGATGAACCCTGTCGATGCGTGAGTTGCTCCTGTGGTAGCTGAAGTTGCAATGTTCACTTCTGATGGCGACCACTTGAGCGCCATTCCTAGAAGGTAAGCGATGTACCATGCCGCAGAGATGGCAAGACCAAGTTTGAGTCCAATGTAGGCAGTGACACCTGAGAAGATGGCACCAATTCCAATCCCGATCATGACCTTTGGAGTGCTCCAGTGAGACACTTCAAAGGACTCCTGAAGATTCTTTTCTTCCAGGTACTGTTCGAGAACACCGGTGTTGAGATTGTTGTACATCTCGTCGTCGAGCCATGTTAACGTTCCAGCCTCGATGGCCTTGAGACCTTCAGGAGTTACAGGCTGCCGGTACGCAGATTTGGTTACAGTTTTGGCAGAAGAACGTTTCTTTTCTGTCATGACATTCACCGTCCGAAGCCTTAGCGCTTATGCTGAACGGTGTGAAGCCACTTCAAGACGCTTACGCTACCAAGTTCTGGGCAAAGGCCCAAATTGAGCCCTCAAGCGGATGCACGGTTGCGTTCGTCTTCTGCCTTAGCAACTGCGATTCCATCTTCAACGTCGACCTTGCGAAGTATGATGGCTCCAGCAACGATAAGCAAAGATATGGCAAAGATTCCAACACGGGAATCGAACCAAACGGTCATCAGCGAATAGATGAGAGGTCCCAGGAGCGCTGCGACCTTTCCAAAGAATCCGAAGAAGCCAAAGAATTCAGCCGAACGTGTTTCTGGAACCATTTGTCCGAACATTGAGCGGGCAAGACCTTGTGAACCACCGAGTAGGGCTCCACCAAAGACTCCCAAGAGAAGGAATTGGAAGAACACCGACATGCCCAAAGGCTCCCAAACAAGGGAACGTGCCGTCTTAGGAATGAAATCCAATTTTCCATCACCAAGGCTCGTTGGGTGCTCAACACCCACGCTTGTGGCATTACCAAGTGGGCCGTTGACGATGCTGTAAGAAAATCGGGATTCATCCATTGTTGCTTCAAGAGCGGCCAAGGAAGTAGCATTCAAACTAACTGCAATAGCCGTTGCAGTTCCGTTTTTCTCGTACGCCCATTCCACAGCATAACCGTCCTTGTAATCATCGTTTTGAACGACAGGTAGAACTGCCTGATGCTCAATAGCCCATTGTTGTTCACCGTCATCGGGTAGGGCTGCAATGTTGTTGACACCTTCACGGGCTGTTGCAATGTAGGTCCCATTGATTTCATCCCAATCATATTGTATATCGTATTCTTCGTGGTTTTCCAATTCAAGAGGAGCAAACGAAAGTGCCCCTACGATAACGAAGCACCAACAGACCAAAGAAAACTGAAGTGCTTGCTTCGTACCCCATTTTTCTGCTAATTTGGTGAATCCAATCGCTGCAGGTGCTGCAACGAATTGAATGATGAGAATGGTGGCAATGAGACCCGAAACTGTGAGTCCAAGGACCACGATTCCAAACACACCACTGAGTGCGGTGACAGAGTTGATTCCATCGATAAAGCAAAAGTAAGCGATCATGTAGATGAAAAGCGTTCTGAATTCCTTGATACCCATGAGCGTCTTCTTGACTTCTCCAAGTGCCATCTTTGTCGAAGCGATGAGACCCATTGGTTCCATTTCATTCTCAATGTGAGGCTCGGGAACCATCTTGAAGGTCATTTGAGCAAATCCGAGCCACCAGATACCTGAACTGGCCATAGCGAAGGGAATCACCCAGCTCTGGACTGAGCCACTCTCGTCAACAATGAACGTCACCATGAGCAGGTGAAGGAGAAGAAGAAGACCTCCTCCAAGGTAACCAGATGCGAAGGCCTTGTTCGAGATAGAATCCATTTCAGACTCATCGCCCATGTGAGGGAGCAATGCGTTGTAAAACACTCCAGCACCGTTCAACCCGACGTTGGCTACCATGAACATAATCATGGCCCATATCCAACCAATGGATACACCGAGATACGGTGAAAGAGCAAGCAGTATACATGAGACTGAACCGAGAATGGTCAAAACTCTAAGCCACCACATCTTGATCATTCTTCGGTCCGCGATAACACCGAGTGACGGAGCACAAATCGCGACGAACAGAGCTCCAATCATGACCGCAGCCGAAAACATGGCGTCAGCAGTCCACTCGGAACCAAGCAACTTCATCGAGATTCCGTTTGCTTCCATGAAGAGGTAAGCAAACCATGCTGGAAAAATAGCGGTTGTAACGGATGTCTCAAAGGCACTTTTACCCCAGTCGTAGGCACAGTAACCTCGGACGCGTTCGTCTTTATCAGATGGCGAGATATGGTTCTCCATAACACCGGAGCAACGACATAGCATATGAAATCATTTCCGACAAAATCAGAAATGAAGTCGTTTAAGATGAGGTTTGTTTTGACCATCAATGGTCACGAATGATGATGTAACGGCCAAGGGCTTCTTGCCACATGATCTTGTTACCCGATTCCACATTCATGCCTTCGTCAGCCTCGGGCATGGGGAGAATCATCATGGAGTAATCTCGGTCATTCATTGCATGGACTTCAGCACCTTCAATGTGGGTCACTGTAGCGGTACCCTTCTCGATCATTGGTACGTTGATGCTGTCGGTAACGGTTCCGACGTGAGAGATCTTCTTCTTGGTGAAAATGCTTTCTAGGGAGAGACGGGCTTTAGCCGAACCGTGCTTCCCTGGCTTTGATTTCGAGATGCTCAAAATTTTGTATGCTTCATCGTCTACGACACAAAATCGTCCAACTTTTAGCGTGCGAATTTCGACTCGGTCTGTTCCTGGCATATCTCACCCTCATTCCTTCTGTCTAGGTTTGTGCTTATGACTATTGGGGCGACAGGGCTTGAAAGTTCACAAATCTCGGACATCAAATCGCTGTCCTGATTGCTGCATAGTGTGCTCGGTAATGAGTGGATAAAGGAGGGACGCGACATCATCAGGGTCAGTCAGATGCCCATCGGTGTGGTAGGACACAAACGCCTCGTGAGAGGGAAATTCAGCTGGGTCTGCAGCACGAATGTCCTCCTGCATGCCCGTGTCAACAATTCCAGGAGCTACAGAAATTGCACTGATGTTGTGATCCCTACCTTCTTCAGCCATGCAACGAGCCCACATGTCCAAACCTGCTTTTGCCGTACAATATGCTGACCACGAGCCGACCGGCCGCAATGAAGCACCGCTGGAAATGGTCGTGACCCGGCTGTGCTGTGGACCCTTAAGCAACGGAAACAACCGTTGAGTCAAATCCTGAACTCCAATGAGGTTGACTTGAATGCTACGGGACCATTGTGAAACGTCTGCGTCCATCATCGGTTGCACCGGGTGGATGGAACCGGCGTTATGAACCAGTCCGTCAAGGCCTTCAATGGACTTGACCAAATTCTGAGCAGTTTCTGAAATCTGAGAGGGTGAGGCAAGGTCACAAGGCAGGGAAAATGAGGCCTCTGAACTCTTTTTCACCAGAGCAAGCGTAGCTCCAAGTTCAATCGAATCACGGGCAAGAAGGATCACTTGATGACCATGCTCAGCGAGCAACAGTGCCACTGATCTCCCAATTCCCTTTGATGCACCGGTCACCAAGTATGCGCCCATGGACCCTTGAAATCGCCGTATCATTTGAGGATGCCTTCTCATTTGGTTCTCCGATTTAGCCAACGGGTTCAGAATGTGAACCGTTCATCGACTGAATGCTCAGGTCAAATCCAAGGTCGGGCAAACGGCTCTAGATCATAGATTGCGGCTTCAATTTCATCCTGAATCAGACCGACTTCCTCTTTGCCAAGATTGGATTCGAGACGACGCATAATTCGCCTGCAGCGATAACTTAAGCGTCCAGAGAGCGCAAACATCACCAGGAGAAAACGACTGGCTCGGCGTTGTTCGTCAGAACTGGTGGGCTGATCGTTTGAAGGAGGATCGCCGATAATATTGAGAATTCGAATTTGATTGGGATGGATGAAACGGGCGGATGTAATCTGTTCTTGAATACCATCGTAAATGGCTTGATGCAACGCTGGTGTAAGGTGTTCCACTCCTTCCGGGAAGGTGTGTTCAATCAAGGAGGGCGTCAACTCATGGCCCACCAAACGTGACCGCATATCACGCATCATCGAGTTCATTCCAACTGCGTTGATGAGAACGAAAAAGGGCAATGACACAAGTTCAACAAACGCCCGCAAGGCCGTCCTACCGATGAGTTGAACCCACATCCGACGAACGATTGATTTGAACAGCGTGGCGCTTACTGCGACTCGGAATTTCTTCAATATTTTACGAATCAGCATACCCAATTTACCGATACGTGCAAGCGGGTCAATCCCAAACATCGTTCCTTGAAATCCAGGTGCACCCAAAGCAGCATGGATCAACCAGTGCGGGATTGACTCCTCCAACTCGAACTTCTGGAGTTCATCCTCCGGAATCCCGAGTACCTTGGCCATTCGAGCAGCCGTTTTCAACGAATCACCGTAGATGAATACCAATTCAAGGGAGGTTGAAAGAAATCCTGCAAAAGCAACAGCACCAAAAAACGTGAAACTGTTCCAGCCGTCAGAACCCTCCCATTCATGAAGCCAAAGCGCAATGGCGACAACGAACATACCGGAGATGAGACCGAACAGACCAGCCCTAAAGACGGAAAGACGATGGAGAAGGTCCAATCGCTGGTCTGCCATTCGTCGGTCCTGTATGTGGACCTCATCGGAATCTTGGATTTCTATGAGAAAGCGACCAATCGCCCAGCGTTGCAGTTGGTCTTTTAGAAGCAATTGAACACCTAATATGTGTAAAACCCTTGTCCGGTTTTCCGACCAAGTTTGCCATCTTCCACCATGCTCACTAAGAGTGGAGCAGGAGCGTATTTGTCATCACCCAAGCCTTCGTGAAGAACGTTCATGATGTGGAGGACAGTATCCAAGCCGATGAGATCTGAAAGTGCAAGTGGACCAATTGGGTGGTTCATTCCAAGTTTCATAATTCCATCAATGGCTTCTGGTTCTGCAACTCCTTCTTGAAGCGTTAGAATGGCTTCGTTAAGCATAGGGCACAAAATACGGTTTGAGACGAATCCAGGCGCATCGTTGCAAGATAGAGCGATCTTACCCATTTTTTCAGCAGCTTCATTCACTGCTGAATTGGTCTCCGTACTGGTATGTTCTCCGTTGATGACTTCAACGAGTTTCATAATGGGAACTGGATTCATGAAATGCATGCCGATGACCTTGTCAGGGCGTTGAGTCGCCTGAGCAATCGTCGAAATGGAAATTGATGAGGTATTGGATGCGAGAATGGTTTCTGGTTTGCAGAGGCTATCTAACTCTGAGAAAATACTGGTTTTCAACTCGAGGATTTCAGGAACTGCCTCCACAACGAGGTCGCATTCCGCACATGCTTGGCGGTCGGTTCCGGTTTCGATTCGGCCAAGGGCCGCATCTGCATCCTCTTGACTCATCCGTTCTTTGGAGACGAGTTTTCCAAGCGAAAATTGAATGGTACCGAGGCCCTTCTCGACGTATTCGTCCTTGATGTCCACCATGACGACATCATAACCTGCACAAGCAGCCACCTGTGCGATACCGTTGCCCATTTGTCCTGCTCCAATGACACCTATTTTCTGAATCATGTTCTCACCTAACCGAATCCAACAGGAACGCATTGATGAAGATGCGTGTGAGAAATCATGGTGACGGAAGAAAAATTAAAACTTCTTGGGCGAGTCCCCAGCATGGTTGAAATCCTTTGCCCCCACTGTGAGGAAGAAATTGCACTGGATGACGATGCATCGGGAGAATTTTCATGCCCTCATTGCGATGGAGATTTCGAATGGAACGTTGACGAGGAGGATTCCAGCGGGTACCTCAACGGTTTTACTTTTGATGCATCAAGCATCAAACCGATTGCCGTTGTCCAAGGTGCCATCGTGGGCATCTCATTTATCGTCTTGTTGATGTGCTTTACGGCGGATCCGTTGTACACACTATCAATCGAGGATGACGAGTGGTTATATTCTGCAGACACGATGACGGCGGATGACATCTATGGTATGGGTGGAACAGAGAAATACACATCATTTATCGATCATCTAACCGAACAAAACGAAGAATGCGTCACCTACACAGGAGAAAAATGCGCAGGGATTGAAGGGATGATCGAAGCCATGGAGGGATGGGATTCTGCTGGCAACACCTACCAATTTTTGATGTTGATTGCGTTAATTTCGGTGATTTTAATGCCCATCTTGAGTTTGACGTTTATGCTCTATGAGAGGAATGTGATCGATATGCCAGTGAAAGCGGCTGTTGTGGTCCATTTTTCAGGCAGAGGCGCCTATTATTTCGGATGCTTCATGTGGTTCTTAGCCATCATACTTCACATGATTCTCGCACCGGAAGCTACGGGTCCAATAGGTATGGGTCAATTCGACGTAGGTATGTTTGGTTACGCAGGTGCCTTTTGGTTCGGGCTGGTCATGAGCCTCCTTGCGCCAATCGTCCATGCAGCGCTGTGGTTTGTTCCTCAAGACAATTGAGAGGTAGCCCGACTCGGATTCGAACCGAGGTCGGCGGGACCAAAACCCACCATGATGGACCCCTACACTATCGGGCTATAATCCGTCCGGATTGTTTTTGCTTTTTGGCCTTGTCGGCTGTCAACGACGAAAAGAGTCAAAGCAACCGATGGAGCAATGGGTCAATTACCGCTGATTTTGCGCTTTTGAGAAACTCACGAAGGTCCAAATCAGAACGGTTTTGATAGACATGTGCTTGTAGCCCCATGTCCAAGCGGTCAAGTTGATGCACGAACTTTGCCTCAGGAGTATCTTGGCGTTCATAGGTCTCAAAGGTTTCGAGCCACTGGGGGGCTAATTTCTTCATGGCAGCGTGTTCATCTTCGGCCTTCGTACTGCGGTCGTCATCAGGGGTGAGGTCGCCAACAATAATTTCTGGTAAATCGTGAATTAGGCAGTACGTAAGGACCCTCTGCAGGTCCAATTCGGGTGGACAAAGACGTAAGGCGAGGACCGCCATTCCCCATGAATGTGCAGCCACAGATTCGGGTTGTTCTACTCCAGCACGAACCCATCCGGTTCGCATGACGGATTTCAATTCCAAGAGCGCCATCAATTCATCCCGCATGGGGCGGCCTTGAAGCATGGGTTCAAAACCTCATCTCTTGCATCGTATGTCATGGCGAGCCGAGTACCGATTTGGTGGGACGAGGCCCACGCAGCTCTCCTCAACGACGAATTGCTTGGACCGGTGGTCAAAGAACACGGACCAGCGGGCATAAGGAGCAGAGAAGACCTGTTTCAGACGCTCGTTCGTTCAATTGTTGGCCAGCAAATATCGGTCACAGCTGCCGATGCGATTTGGGGAAGGTTGTGTGCGCACCTGGGCGAGGTCACCCCTCATCACGTTCTGGCTACGGACCAACCGTCCATTGCCTCGTGCGGTGTGACTCGGCCCAAGGCCAGTTACATTTACGGACTCGCTGAGGATGCTGAGCGGTTAATGGAACAGCCTTGGGAATCAATGAGCGACTTGGAGATTCAAAAGCATCTGGTGTCCTTCCGAGGCATTGGCCCATGGACCGCTGAAATGATGCTGATGTTCCATTTTTTACGGCAGGATGTCTTCAGCCTTGGCGATATAGGATTGATTCGAGGTACTCAGCGATTGGTTCCTGATGCTGAAACCAAAGAGCAGGTCGGAAAAATAGCAGAGCGGTGGCGACCGTACCGGACCGCAGCAGCGTGGTACCTTTGGCGGATATTGGACCCCGTGCCGGTTGAATACTAATAATAATATTATATGAGGCATCAACCATGGCCCTCTATGCCTAAGTCCTTTGACCGCGCACCCGACCAGCCAAAACTACGAAGAAGATCCAGTATGGATGCTATGGAATTTCTGAATCTTTTGCTCTGTTTGGGAACCCTTCTCCTTGTCTTACTCATTATGGTTCGTTGGAGTGTTTTTGATATCAACACCAAACAGGAGTATGATTTTATCAAATACTTCAGCATTGTACTTTTGGCTTTATCTGCCCTTGGGATGTTCAGATTTGATCTTGGTGCAAAGAGACGTGCTCATGCAGACTATACCTTCAAAATGAAGGAATATGAAATTCTTAGGACCAAATGGCTTGAAATCACATCCAAAAAGATGGAAATGGAATCGTCTCGTACACTTGAATCAATGAATGTTGTCAAAACAGCACAAGTCGTCGTTCAAGCAGCAACCAAAGAAGAGCAAACACCAACAAATGAAGATGAATAGCAACGCGGTCAGGGAATGACCCGACAAAAGCCGACAAAGGTCGTCAAGTTGTCGGTTTTGGATTTTGAAACCCATCACGTTCCTGTTTCTCTTTTTTCGGTTGCGATTGGAGTAATTGTCATTTTTACGATTACATTTCCTATACTGGGTCTCGTCACAATTCCAATCATGATTGGACTCATAGGTGGAATATTCACGGAAGCAATTAGCTACGTAGAAGAACCCAATAAGGCGCTAAACCCATTTACTGAAGAAGAGTAAAGAACTCATCGAGTGATGGCATCGCCGTCTTTGAGAAGGTCCCGTGTGATGTTCTTATGGTGAGATTCAAGTGTCCCTCCACCGATCTCCAAGAGTTTAGCATCCCTCCAGAGACGTTCTACATTGTATTCGCCAACATAGCCGTATCCGCCCATGACTTGAATGGCTGAATCAGCGATTTCCTTTGCCGCAGTTGATGCGAAGAGTTTGACACCGTCTGAATCAAGCCGTTGGCCTGCAGTTCCGATGTCAAGATTGTTGGCTGTGTCGTAGATGTAAGCACGCATGGCTCGGTATTTGGCCCAGCCTTCGCCGATGTGACGCTGAACTTGTCCAAAATCTCGTATCTTTGACCCGAAAGCAATACGGTCCGTAGCGTAGCGGTTCATCTCCTCCATGGAGCGGCGAGCGATTCCAAGGGCCATGGCCGCAAGGGTCAACCGCTCGATTTCGAGATTCCCCATCATGTGGATGAGGGATTCCCCGACCTCTCCAACCAAATTTGCAGCAGGGATGATGCAGTCATCAAATACCAATTCAGCAGTGTTGGAGGCACGCATTCCAGTTTTATCGTAGATTTTCTGCCCTACACTGTAACCGGCCATACCTGCTTCAACGAGGAAGGTGGACAGTTGAACCCGTCCTTTTTCGTCTGTACCCGTTCGAGCATATACCCAAACAACGTCAGCGGGAGTTCCGTCTTCGTCGATGCAACCGTTGGTGATCCACATTTTGCGTCCATTGAGGAGCCATGAACCGTCTTCTCGTTGAACAGCAGAGGTTCCGAGTCCTAGAACATCAGTGCCTGCGTCAGGTTCCGACATCGCCATTGCGCCAATCCATTCACCAGAGCAAACTTTCGGCAAGATCCTTGCTTTTTGCTCATCGTTACCGTTGTGGGCAAGATTGTTTGTAAAGAGCATTGAATGAGCTAAGTAAGCAAGTGTAAACCCAGGGTCCGAAGCCGACAATTCTTCATGGACAATGGTGCAAGCCACCGCATCCAAACCAGACCCACCGTATTCTTCTGGAGCACTGATTCCGAGCAATCCCAAGTCGCCCATCGAACGCATCAGTGGGAGATTGAATCGCTCGTTCTTGTCGTGCTCCAGAGCTTGGGGCTCAACGTATTCCTTGGTCCAATCGCGGACCATCTCTCGCAACATGGTATGTTCTTCACTGGGGTTCGCAATATCCACAGGGGTCATGCCGATGCGTGACAAAGGTACCTTTTGACCGTTTGTGTGTCCTCAACGTAAATCGAACCATCCCCAGCAAACTGCAATGGCGTGAAGGTTCTCAATCCTCGTCACCGTCGTCGTCGTCGTCATCGTCATCGCCGCCGTCATCGCCGTCCGATTTGGCCGATACGAGGTTGGGGTGATTGGGCGCCATCCCTTCCAAATATTCTTGATAGTCTTCACGGTTCTCAAATTCCAAAGGAATAACCATCAACTCTTGGCAGTCTTGACATTGAAACCTTTGGCCAACCATGAAACCCATGTAGGGATAAACTCTGATTCCGTGACAATTAATACAAACTCGGAAGGACATATGTCTCATTCCTTGCTGGAGGTCACGGCTCAAAGAGATGTGGGTTCATCCACGAGGGCTTTGGGGTTATTCAATCGCAACACTGCCCGCTCAAATTCCTCACCTCGTGGTCGAAATGCTGATCGCTTCATCATCCGCAAGATCTGCCAAATCCCTTTGAACATCATCTTGAGGGAACGAAATGGATGACGTAACCATCGCAATGGATTCCCCATTCCCACCAAAGGATAACGCAACTGTTCAGCCATGGTCATCGGCACGTATTCGTCGACTCCGTACACCGAAGGTCGCTTATCTTTGGGCATGTAATAGGTACCAAATACAAGGTCCCAAAGAGGGAGGAAGGTCGAATAATTGCACCAAATGGCTTCCGGTTCATTGGCGTGATGCCAGTGATGAAACTCAGGTGTCATGATGATTTTAGAGAGAGGCTTCAACCAAATTCTTACGTTCGCATGCAGGAACAACCCCAACACAATTTGGACGACTGCAACCAACCCCGAGAATTCAGGGCTAAAACCGGCGGCGATCAGGAAAAAGAATGCCGGTGCAATCAGGGTGCCGTCAAAAGGGTGGGCTCGAAAGCCACTGGCCCAATCCATATGTTCCGGTGAATGGTGTATGGCGTGGAACTTCCACAGCTGGGGAACTTCATGGTACCACCGATGCGTCCAATAAGAAGCAACGTCAAACATGGCGACTCCAACAAGAAGCAAATAGGGGTCGGGTATGGACTGAACGTAGGGCCGTAGAATCAATCCAGGAATCCATGTGAAACTCAACACCCCGACAAAAACTGCTGCAACGAGGCCCACAGCTTGTAAGAAAGGTGAAGCAAGGGCATAACCCAGGTCAAGATTTAGATTTGGACGGCGGAAGTTTTGATGGTCGTGACGAGGAAAAAAACGTTCAAACGGAACAACCAGTACAAACAAAACGATGATTGCTCCAAGGCCATCTTGGTTGTTGTAAACTGCACCTCCAGCGATTAACAGTGCGAAGATCCGGAAAAGAATCGCTCTTGGCCAGCCACCCACAGGGGGCAAAGTTGGCGCTTTAGGAACCTCAGGAACCTCGGTAGCCTGTTCGTCCATGAGGTTGTATTTCTGTACCAAACAAGAAGGTACCGCAGGAATGTGAACTCATCCCTCAAAGGGGAACCATTCATCGGTTGAACCTTCGCTTCGATACCAGTGATGTTCTCCTGAAGTAAACCATTCATACCCACTCCCGTCTACGGAAGTAGCCACTTGGTCTGGACTCGGTGATGATTGCATGGCTTGGTCTGATTGTGGCTGAACTTCCGGCTCAGTATATTCTTCATCCACCGGTGTTGTTTCAAAGGACTCAGGAAGGAGTTCTTCCGTTACGGAATCAACAAAATCGTCGGTTTCACCTTTCTTGGAAAACCTATAGAACAAGCCACCTACCGCCGCAAAGAGCACAAGTAATCCAATGACTGAAGGCAAGAAGGAATTTGAACTTGAGGCGTCGTCCGAAGGGTCTTCGGCGGTCGGTTCAACAGCGTTTGAAGGGAGCGTACGGTTCGTTTGGACCTGGCCTGTATCGATCAGTTTTGGTTCGTTGACCGTGTTCTCCGCTGTCAAGGACCATTCAACTGAACGGTTGAGGTCATCAGTACCGTTCTGAAGCGTCAAGACCATGTTCTTCGATTCACCCGGCATGAGCACGGTTGATTCGCTTGCTAATGAAGCATTCATAGGCGTCACAAATCTCACCGTGGCAGGAACAAAGCCGTCGTTGAATACCTCACACGAAACAGCCTCAGCTGAATCACTTGATTTCAATTCAAGATTTGTAACCGTGCAAATGGAATCAACATCAACAACAAATGAAGTCGTAAAATTGACATCAAATGCTTGGTTGAAGCAAATCTCGCTCTGGTTAAGGTCACAGGCAGCAAGAGTGAATGACATGGCTGGCTGAAGCGAACCCTCCAGTGGGATCAACACTTCAAAGGGACCATCAAACGTTGTCAATTGTTCACTCAATGACCCGCTCGAATCCACCAAAGTCAACTGCCCCGAGCCGGTTCTCCATACGATGTTTCCAACGATTTGAATCGCTGTCTCGTTGTGATAATTCACCGCAACGTCTCCATCAACCCAAGGAGGGAGCACCTCAAAGGAATATGAGGCGTTTCCGTCATGGACCGCTTGATTGCCCGCATCGTCTTCAAGTTGGATGACAATTGAGTATTGACCGGGTTCAAGATCATCGGTTTCAAACATGAGACTCGATGAATTGACGAGCGTAGGGAGAATGTTCTTGAAATCCAAAACACTACCGTCTTGTACGATTGAGATGCTTCCCGAACTTGTTTCGCCTTCTTGGCCGCCCCAAGACAGGTTGACAAATTGAGGCGTACCTCGTTCGAGTTCAATCGCATAATCAACCGTTGAGAGAACAGGACCCTGATTGTCAATCAAAAGCAGCATGGCGTCTTGGCCCGTACTGAGCCCGTCAGAATCCATTCCTAAAAGGCCGTCAACCTCACGCATGTCAACTTCAACGCTCCACTGGCCAAGATGGTCCCGACTCGGTTGCCAGAGTGCGACGTACTCCATATTCTGTTGCGACCAGTTCATTTCCAAATCCACGGTTCCAAGAAGTTGATGGGTGAGATGAAGGTTAACATCAAGAGAAGACCGTTGATTGATATCGGTTGCACCAAACTCAAACATTGCCCCGTCGACATCCCATGTAGCCGCATCGAATTCCCCGGTAACATGGCTGGTTCCTGAGATGCTCAACGAACCGACTTCGGGTTCGCTGGGGTAAACGGTGAGCGTGTAGGTTGGGCGTGGGTTTCGTTCGTTGAGATTGCTGTCAAGGACACGGAAGGTGAGGTTAAGTTGCTGGGTTGAATCAGCGTTTAGCCCCTCGGTTGACATCATCAGATAATACCCCTGCAAGGCTGAATAATACGCCATTGAAGTTGCATTTGCGAATCCATCGGACTCCTGCCAGTCATGACCCAACATTTGAACCGTCAAATCGGGCTCATTCATGAGATCAAAAAGAACGAGACTGTAACTCTCACCCACGCGAACATCTGGTGTTGGCTCAATGCCCTTTCGATGTTGAATAAAATCTATTTCAGGGGCAAAACTGTCCTCCCAATCAAATGCAGGTGCGTCGATCGTGTACGAAAACGCTGGTGCTCCAACTGGAAGTGTTGAGCCTGTAAAGGTGAACGGATGGGATCCATCGGTTCCCAGGCATAATCCGTCGGTTGACCCGTAGAAGGACGTGCATTCGGACAGAATCATGCTGTTCACTTGGGAATCCAATTGAACCGTGCTTGAAATTGACCACGGCATCCAAAGGTCACCGAACGTCATCGTTGTATCGCCCAACATGGAGATACTGACGTTGAGCGTGACCCATTGCATTCCATCACTGTTGGTCCAAGGTGTTGCTGAATCGATCAACGTTTGAAGCACTTGAGCATCAAACTTGAGGTCGTGGCCTTCTTCCTGCCAGTTAAGGAGTGATGAATTTACAACGGTCGAGCCAATAACGGCCTCATTGAAATTGGCGGGAGGGTGGTCTGGGGGCCCGACAGAAGTCCAGCCCATCCACACGCGAGCATCGTCGAGCAAGGTTGCGTTCAAGGGCAGGTCAAAGGTAAAACTATGAGATTGCGTTGAACTTGTATTGACCAAGGCATCCGTAAACCCAATCGGGGTATTTTGGTAATCGATTGATGTTGAAATCCCATCGTAATCAAAGGCAGCATCCTCCAAAGTGGTCCATTCAGAAGTTTGGAGAGCAATGGCACTCAGTGTTGGTGAAGCAGATGATGTCCGATTGAATGCATACTTGACCTGAATCCAGTGATGTCGAGGAATCCATGTCCCCGTCAGCGGCAGTTCGCTCCAATCGCTCCAATGGTCCCAAGACGTATCGTCTCCCCCCATGGTCCAGCGATAGTGGGCAATAAGTGATGAATTCACAGGCACCGATACGGTATGAGCCAAGTACGCAGTTGATGCATGCGAAGGTTGAGTCTCAATGGGCTGGGACACGAAGGTTCCGTTGTTGCGGGTGACGTTACCTGTTGCAAGATAGCCTCCCCATGTGGAGGTTGTGACTATACCGTTTGTCCCGGAAGTTCCGTCATACCCGTCGATCCCAGTACCGTACTTCAAGCCCTTAACGCCACCGGAACCTGCGGTTGAAGCGACCGTTCCAGAATTGGAATAACCGCCCGATTGTGTGCTGACTGAAATTCGACCGCCTCCGCCGCCTCCGCCACCGTCGCCGCCGTCATACATGCCGAAGCCAATGCCGTTTTGAGCACCGTCAGCACCGTCTCCGCCATTACCTCCGTTTGAACTGATGACACCGTTTGAACCCAACGTCAAGGAATTTGTTTGGATGAAAATAGAACCACCGGAGCCGCCGCCGCCACCGGAACCACCTGCACCGGTTCCACTCGAGGCTTGACTGCCGGCATCTCCGTTTCCACCGTCTGCCTCAATTGAACCGTTGACGATGATGGTGTCAGCGTAAATTTTGATGTATCCACCGCCTTGGCCACCGTAAACTGCAGGGTGATAACTGCTTGAAACGCCGCCACCCTGGCTTCCACGCTCGGTTCCATTTCCGTAACTTGAGCCACCGGAACCGCCGTTTGTGCCACCGCCTGAGCCACCGGTTGAACCGTGTCCTGCACCGCCGCCACCGTCGTTTCTGCCGTTCTGTTGAGTCGTTGTGCTCGTCCCTGCACCGGTTCCAGCACCAACAAGGTCGTCTGCTTCAATGAACGTGCCTTGACCGACGATCAAGGTGTTGACGTAGAGGGTCAAGTCACCGGTTGCTGCGATTGAACCGCAGGATGTGAACCCACAAGCAAGTTCCAATGTATCATAGGCGTGAACACCGCTCAAACTGATGCCGTTGAGTAAAAATGAGGAATTGTTACCGGCCTGAGGTGGACCGGATGTTGCCGTCTGCAATGCAATGGCTGAACCGTCTGAATCGGTTCCGTTCATGGTACCGTTCAATCCACCGTTTGAAACCGAATAGGTTTGTGTTGAACTCACTTCACTCCCTTCCAAGCTTACGTTGACTGAACCTGAAGTCATCGAATAGCCTGCCTCGAGGGGAATGTAGACCTGTACGGAATCTCCAACTTGCTTTGATTCTTCGGTAAGCCCGTAGGTAAACGTGGATGAAGAAACGCTGTCCACATGATGACGGCTGGAATCAACCTCAAGCGTGAGCGGACCAGTGGATTCATGAGTCAACGGCAAAATGGCGCTCCCAAAGAAGAGGAGAACAAAGAACGAGGTGATGAATGTCCGTGACTGCATGCTTATGCGAGGAGACATTAGTTAAGAATGTGCACGGAAAAATGTACAATAAAATAGAACCGTTTCAGGGGAACTGTTTTTGTTGCACCGCTCTTAGCGAGGCCATGAGCAGCGAAGACTGGACCATTGAAGAAGCATTGAACAATCTTAACCAAGCCATCAGTGACAAAGAGATGTCCATTGAATCCTTCTTTGAGGAAATTGATGCAGACGGCGACGGTGCAATCAACGGGCCTGAATTGCATAAAGGAATCCGCTCCGTTGTTGGCGACCTTCTTTCCCCTGGACAAGTGTCTCAAATCATCAAGGCTTTTGATGAGAACGAAGACCACCGAATTGACCTAAGTGAATTGAAGAAGGCCCTTTCCGGGGACGCTTCAAGCGAAGAAGAGTGAAACGTCAGTTCAGTTCAACCGCACTCAAAGGCACGTTTGGGTATCTTTCAAGGACCGATCCTTACAGTGACCATTGGTTTGGAGTAGAACCCTTTAATGAGGCCGATTCCTCGGAGGAATAATGAAAACTCCATCCGCAGTGATGCTTGCCCTTTTGATGGCTACCTGCTCTCTTTCAGGATGCTTTGGAGTTGACGAGACTGAAGAAGAGACCGCCCCAACAATCGTATGGGATTTTGAGAAGGAACCTCTCACCTGGTATCATCTACCCGGTGGCGTGGATGCGTGGGGAAATGATGAGATCGTCTTTGAGGGGCGTAACGTCCCGCATCCTGCCTCGGGAACCTACTATGGAATTGGAATGTCAACCTTTGAACCAACCATGGGAATCACTCAAACCGACACCATGGTCATGAGTTCATACGGCAACGGGCCCGGTGGTTCAACCGCCGTCGTTTCATGCGACCTCATCGGTATGCTGGACTCTCTGGATTACACGTGCGAGAACGTCTACAATCCGCTCATTCCCGTTGTGAATTCCAACGACCCCTACATCTACGTCGACCCGTGGACCGGCCGAATCATGAAATTCGACATGCACGTTCTTCTTGGGATGACCGTGGAATGGTCGGATAACGACGGCGACAGTTGGACCGGACCAAGTGTAGCAACACAAGCTTACTCCGTTCAAGACCACCAAACCATTGCAAGCAGCAACATGCCTGCACTCCTCCATCCTACAACCTACATGTTTTGCATCAATGGAAATGCGCCTCACCCGCTCTGCTCGTCCAGTCAAGACGGAGGAGCAACATGGGGTCCTGAAACCTCTGGCGCCCCCGTAACGTGCTCATCAGGCGGACTTTCCGCCCACTTGGTTGGAAGCGTTGACGGAAACTTCTACCGAGGCAACAAAGGATGCGATGGAGAAGGATATTCCATCTTCCGAACCACGAACGCAGGCATCAGCTGGAGCGAACATCAATTGCCGACATCGGAAACCGGAACGGCTGATACATGGAATGCTGAAGAAGCACAGGTCGAAGTTGACTCAGAAGGCAACGTCCACGCCATGTGGATGGGGCTTGACAACATGCCGTACTGGTCCTACTCCATCGACCAAGGCGACACGTGGTCAAATGCTTCAATGATCGCTCCACCCATCAACCTCTCAGGAACAGGATTCCCCGTTGTTGTTGCAGGCGACCCGGGAACCGTGGCGTTTGGTTACGTCGGCGAAGCAAACGGTAACGACGAGTCATGGAATGCTTACTTGACGTACGCAACGGATGCTTTCAACGAAACACCGCTCTTAACCACCGTCCAGTTGAACCTGGATGACGACCCGATTGACACCGAACCGGACTGCGGCTACAACCGATGCGGTGGACTCGGCGATTTCTTGGACATACGAGTTGACGCTCATGGCCGAACATGGTTTGCTCTCTCTCACAACTTGGCCGACAAGGGTATTTTTGCAACCTTTGTTACTGGTCCAAGTCTCCGTGGCGACACGCTCACCCCGCTTGAGGCCATGCCGATTGGCGGAATGGCTACCCTTTGAAACAATCAGCACATTCATCGCTGAAAACAGTCATGAAGCGATGGAAACCATGACGAAAGCGTGAATTATAGAACAATCAGAAGGTCAAAACCTTCTCTGAATCAGCCACCCACTGAGCGCAGGCCGACATGGTGGATTTGAGCGATTCATCGTAGTAAGGCTGGCCTTTGTAGAGTCCGCAGCGGTTCTGACAGGTTCCACAGACGCGCACTTCAACGCCTGCTGCATTGAGTTCTTTGAGCATCTGGACCATGT
>Ga0213869_10000825_pt1 | contig 24207 bp, 22 predicted proteins | sample PICome_10_FD_160083 | JGI IMG/M metagenome (GOLD analysis project Ga0213869, IMG submission 160083) | Coastal seawater microbial communities near Pivers Island, North Carolina, United States - PICO132 | ecosystem: Environmental > Aquatic > Marine > Coastal | place: USA: North Carolina...
TTTTATTTTTGATTAAGAAGGAATTTTATGAATATTTATGTTGGAAATCTCCCTTGGAGTATCGATGATGCAAGTCTTGAGCAAGTTTTTGCTGAGCACGGCACAGTTACCTCAGCCAAAGTCATCACTGATCGTCAAACTAATCGCTCTCGTGGGTTTGGTTTCGTTGAAATGTCTGATGGTGGGGAAAATGCTATTCAAGCATTAAACGATGCTGAAGTTGAAGGCAGAAAATTAGTTGTCAACGAGTCTCGTCCTAGAGATTAATCTATGAGTTACCTGGGGCTGGTCGGATTATTTGGTCTTATCGGTTTAACAGGTCTTCTTAATAAAGTTCATCCAAGTCAATCTGGCGGCCCAATAAGGTTATTGGGCCTCTTAGGTTTTTTAGGCTTGGTTGGGTTTTGGATTCCGCCTCTTGGAGCATGTGGGGCATTTGGCGCTCTTGGAGTTTGGAACCATCAAAATACTAAAATAGCTCGATTAGCCTATCTTGGATGGCTGGGTTTGATTGGAGTTATTCAGACTATTAGTTTTTATCTTTAGTTGCTAGCACCAATAAGCCTGCAGCAATAGCTAAGTTTTTTACAAAATTTTGAATCTCATGCCCTTGGGACGGATCTCCGCTGAGCGCCCAAAAATTATGTATAAAGATATTGATAAGGATAGTTAAACCAAACAGGATGAATGCAGTCAACCTTAAATTTCTGCCAAGAATTAAAAAAATACCACCAAGCAATTGAATGACAATTGTTAAAGGTAAAAGCACTAAACTAAAAGGAACTCCTTTCATTCGCATTAATGCAAGTGTTGAGGCAAAGTCAAAAACTTTACTCAATCCTGGGGCAATAAAATATAAGCCCAGTAGAGATCTTCCAGTGATAAAGAATAAACTATCTAATTTTTTAAACCATTCCATTTAATTTCCTGTAATGAGTCTTAATGCTAGACTAACATGATTACTTTTAATAGGAGATAGACGTGAAAAAAATATATAAAATCTTGGGACTGCTCACTATTACCGTGAGCTTTTCGGGAAACATGGAAGCTGGTCATCACAAAGATTCTTTGCATGATGCTGTAAATAATCCAGACAGAAATGTTAAATATTCTGCAAGAGATAATTTCAGAAACCCTTATGAGACATTATCATTTTTTCAAATTAAACCTACGATGCATGTTTTAGAATTATCTGCTGGCGGAGGTTGGTACACTGAGATATTAGCGCCATATCTAGAATCTGAGGGCAAGCTATCTGTTACTCATCATAATCCTGAGGCAGGAGGTTATTATAAGCGATCAAGAAACTCTTATGAGGAGAAGGTTAAGTCTAATCCTCTATTTAAGGGTGTGAAGGTTATTACTGCTGATGTACCTCCAACCATGCCGTTTACCAAGCCTGCGACACAAGATTTAGTTGTTACATTTAGAAATCTTCATAATTGGTTAGGTCAGGATGCTATGAAAGCTATTATGCAAGAAGCATATAATTCTTTAAAAGAGGGCGGGCATTTTGGAGTTGTAGAGCATAGGGCGCCGGAGGGGTCAGACTTAGAATTCATGAAAAAGAGTGGTTATGTTACGCAATCACTTGCCATTCAAACAGCACAAGAAGTTGGATTTAAGTTTGTTGCTTCATCTGAGATTAATGCCAACCCAAAGGATACCGCAGATCATCCCAGAGGGGTTTGGACTCTCCCACCTTCTTTTCGTTTGAAGGATCAAGATAGAGAAAAATATGCTGCAATTGGCGAGTCAGACAGAATGACCCTGCTATTTAAGAAATAAGAATTTTATTTATTAATTAGAATGTGCGACTATTAGATTTAAGCACACATTCATTTTTAGGAGAGTTTAATGAAAAATCTATTTTCAATTTTGGCATTGGGACTATGTTTAAGTTTGTATGCAGGGCATCATGAAGAGGGTGAAAAAGATGCATCCATGCATGAAAATAACTTTGTCTATATTTCAACTTATACCCAACCAGCCGGCGGCAATCCAGAAAGATTAAAGAAATCACTTTTAAAAAATCTTGATACTCTTGAGGCAAATGGATACAACAGATGCGGAATGCTCAGGCATCAGTTTGGTGGTGGTAGATCTTTTTTGACGTATTGCTATTTTGATAGTTGGGAGCAATTCGCTGAGATTAACGATTCAAACAACCCAATAGCTGGTGGAGGTCCTAGGCAACTTTATGGAGATCATACAGATAAGCTTGCTGCAGTGGTTGTGAGAAATTTAACTAAGCAAAGTCCATATGTATTGGAGGCCAAGTATTCGTTTGGACCATACTTAACTGATAATGAGCGCAGAGCCAATGCCAAAAAATTATTTGATGCTTATGATAGAGCTTTTGGTGGTTGTAACATGGCCGAGCACTATTGGGGTCCAGAACTTACATGGAACTTCTATTGCGGCTATGAGAGCTATGCAGACTGGGCTAATAAAGTAGCAGCTTTATCTGCAATTCACGAAAAAGAACTTGCCGATACTAAATTGGATGTTTTAGATCATTCTGATCATTTAATGACTAGGGTCGAAAGGTAATCGATCTATCGAGCACAATATAGGGGGGTTTAAACCCCCCTTTTTTTTCTCTTAAATACCAGCTCAAAGCAGTTGTAAAAATTAAATTTATAAGGGGTTTCTTTGGTCTAAAACACATTTTTTTTCAAAGCTTGACAACCTTGTCAATTTATCGATAATCCTAAAGTAGATATATCTAATTTTGGGGAAAATCATGAAATTTATCAAACTATCACTATTAGTATTGCCATTTATGGTAATGGCTGATAATCCTGTCACTCCTATGGATGTTGATTCAGCAGAGCAAAATTCATCAAATCAAACAGTTCAGGTTGAAGAAAGATCTGTTGAGGTTGCGCAATATGAGACTTCAAGCTCATATTCAGAATCACAAGGGATTGAAGACGTCATAGTTACGGCCACAAGACGTGAAACTAACATTATGGAGACACCTATTGCTATTTCTGCTGTGACTCAGGAAGAGCTAACAAAGTTAGGCATTAGCAATATTAAAGATTTAAGTTACTCATTGCCTGGTCTATCAATCCAGAATATGACAGATACCTCAGCTCCGATCATTACTCTTCGAGGCGTTCGCTCAAATAACGTTACTGAAGTTGGTGATCCGGCAGTAGGTATACATGTTGATGGGCTATATGTGGCTAGACCTCAAGCTGCTGCAGCTTTAATGTTTGACTTAGAAAGAGCTGAATTATCAAGAGGCCCTCAAGGAACTTTGTATGGTAGGAACTCAATTGTAGGTTCTTTAAATATTATTACAGCCAAACCAAACCTAGACACTCAGGGTGGGTCTATTACTGTGAATTCAGGTAGGTTCAATGAGCAAGGAGTTCAAGGTCATTACAATTTACCAATTAGCGATAGATTTGCTATTAGATTAGCGTTTTCAGATCAAACTAAAGATTCTTATTTAGATGGTTATTATGATGGTTCTCAACCAGACCACAGATTTCTTCCACAAAGCGTAAGAGATGAAATAGCTGCTGGCGGTGTTATTACTGACCAAAGTCAAAAGCAAACAAACACAGACCACGCATGGTACTGGGGATGTCAATCATGGCAAGCAGGTTGTTGGGCTGATCCAGGTTGGCAATATGGAGTTCCTTTTGCAACTAAGGTAAAAGCGGATCCATCTGACTTCTATAACAATGTTGATAATCATGCATATCGTTTAAGCGCTTTGTACGTTATTGATGATTCTAGTGATTTAAATCTTCAGTATGAAGTATTCCAAGATGATGGAGCAGGATGGCAAAATACATATTCATGTGAAATGATGGCAAAAAGAAGTGGTAAGACAATGGGAGATCCAGCTGTTTACCCAGCAAACACTTGTAAAGATATTCAAGGAACTGAAAATAGATATACATCATTCGTAAATGTTCCAGGAATTCTAGATATAGAAATTGAGTCTATCAGAGCAATTTATAACAAAGATCTTGGTGACTATGATCTAAAAATCAAAGTTGGCAGACAAAATTTAACTCAGTACTCACAATGGGATACTGATGGTGGTGCTAACTATGCATATGATATGGCATTTGTTATCGAAGACTACACAGCTGAGTCAACAGTTGTTGATATTGAATTAAGCAATAAATCAGATGATCTTGCTTGGGTTGTAGGTGCTTTTTATATGAAAGAAGATAACGATATGCTTGCCTATTTCCATGCAACACTTAACGGCGACAACATATTTGATCAACCAAATAGGGTGATTGAAGCTAAGGCATTATTCGGACAAGCAACTTATGCAATCAACGATGATTTGTTCTTTACTGTTGGTGCTAGGTACACAGAAGAGGAAAAGTCAGATGTTGGTGGTAAAAATTATGAGTGTTCTGTTTGGAATAGTTGTTACACAAGCACCGAAATATGGGGCAATAGATTCCAATGGTTGCCTCAACTTAACGCATTGGCTCCTAACTTCCATGTAGCAGGCGGTCTTTACGCTGGTGTTAATTGTGAAGCTGGAGGCGGCCCATACGGTGGCGGCCCATACTTTGGTGGGACTGGATGTATGGTTCAAACCACATCAAATGATGTTGCTAAAACCTATCATAATTTTGATTGGAGACTAGGTCTGGATTACGACCTTTCAGATACTGCATTTGTCTATGGATATCTTGCTACAGGCTACAAGGCAGGAAGCATTACTGATGTCTACGTTAGAGGAGCTGATTCACTTCATCCAGAAGGTCCTGGTTCCGTTGTCAATACATCTTATGGTCCTGAAGAAGCTCTAACTTTTGAGATGGGATACAAAGCTTCATATCTAGAAAACAGATTGAAGATTGCATTGAATTATTATCAAACTCAATATGATGGCAAGCAATTTACTGGAAATGTTCCAGTGGATTCAAGAAATGCTCAAGAATTTGACCGTGAATCAGGTGGCTTGGTTGATGTTGTTCAAATAGTCACTATTTGGGGAACTCAAAACTTCGGTAAGCAAGAAATGAGCGGGTTAGAATTTGAATTTGATTACATCCCATATGAAGGTGGCAAGTTAAGCGGGTGGGTCACTCAAATGGACTCAGAGGTTACTTCTGATTTCATTACTCAATGGTACTATGGTCAAGATGCTCAGTTTGGCAGACCTGATTATGGCGGTTCAATTGCCAATGTTCCTGAAAATGCTGTGAACTTGAAAGGTAACGAGACACCTTATTCTCCAAACTTAGCTTTTACCATTAGATATGAGCACACCTTTAATCTAGGTACTATGGGCACACTTGCTCCTTCTGTTAATTATCATTGGCAGGCTGAAGACTATCTAACTATCTGGAACGCAGATAAGCACGTTAACGATCCAGGCGGTTATGGAACAGGCGTTGGAGACAGCTTTGTAGATCTTCCTGGTTATTTTGCAGATTCAGTTGATGAATTTGGTGATCAGAGAGGAAGCTGGGATATGATTGATTTAACCTTAACCTATAAGCCAGCTGGAGAATCTAATTACTATGTACAAGCTTATGCTTACAATGTAACTGATGAGGAAGTAGCGTGGTTTAGAGGAGTTGAAGCTGGTAACCCAAGAGGTTCTTATTCAGCCCCGTCACAATACGGAATCAGAATTGGTTATTTCTGGTAAAAACTAGAAACTTAAAAAAGGAGGGCAATGGCCCTCCTTTTTTTTGGTAGAATAAAACGATGAAATTAAATCAAGTTTTTTTTGTTTTATTGCTACTTATCGGTTGCTCACAATCAGCTCAAGTTGAAAAAACTTACCCCTATAAAACAGAGAAGATCCAATATATTTCTAAAAATATTCTGGGTTTTGAAAATTTATTTGGCGATGGTTTAAAGCGCCAGGAAAATGTTGAAATATTTGGAGTTTTACATTTTCCTGATAAATACGATTCACAAAAAAAATATCCTGCCATTGTTGCCTCCCATGGTTCATCGAATTGGCGAGCTCATCATTTAAAATATTTAGAGCAAATGCGTAAGGCTGGCTTTATTGTGTTTGCTATGCATCCATTTGACTCAAGGGGCGTAAGCAGCACGGTTGGAAATCAAATAAATGTTACAAGCGAAACTGTAATTTATGACATGGCTATGAGCCTTAATTTATTATGGGATGATTCTAGAATTAATAATCAAAAGATTTATGCAGCAGGTTGGAGCCTTGGAGGGACTGCAACATTATTCAATGGATGGCTGCCACTCCAAGATTCACTTAATAAAACTGGAGCATCTTATGCCGGTTATCTAATGTGGTATCCAGGTTGCCTGGCATTACCTGATTTAAATCAATGGGATAAAGATCTGATGCAAATATATATTGGTGAGGAAGATAATTGGACTCCCCCTCAACCATGCAAGGAATTAGTAGAAGATATGAATGCCCAGGATGGGAATGCATTTATTGAGCTATACCCTAATTCATTTCACTCATTTGATGGTCCTCAGCCTCTCAGGCTGATACCAGAAGCTTATAGCTGGGCCAAATGTAAATTAAAACTAAGCGCAGATACCAAAAGAGTTTATGATCCTCAAAACACTATGTTAGATTTTTCTGATCCTGTGCTTAGGAGGGCTGCTTATGAAAGCTGCGCAGTTAAGGGGGAGGTTATGGCAGGAGCTAGTCCTGAATATAAGAATGCGGCCTATGAGCACCTCAGTATGCTTTTACCTAAATTGGATTAAACAGAGAACTCTTTCCAACCTCTAAAACCACCCTCAAGGTTTTGAACATTATTAAAACCGAGTTCTATTAATGTCTTGCCGGCAAGGGCAGCTCTACTTCCTCCGCCGCAGTAAACAACAATTGCTGTATTTGCATTTAAATTCTTGTCCTCATTAGTTGGCGCAAGCTTCATTTCAATTAATCCTCTCGGGATATTTACAGCACTAGATATGTTTCCAGTCTCAGCAATTTCAGTTCCTTCCCGAACATCTATTACAAAGTACTTTTCAGAGTTTTTTGCAAAACTTTCGCAAGAAATTTTAGGCACAATACTGTGAGCCTCAGCAATCAAATCTTTTAGCGTCATAGAAGCTATTATCTTGTGAATTAATAATTCATGCAATTAATACAATTGGCATAGTTATTGCAGTAAATATTACATACATTAAATTCACATAATTGTTGCAATGTTAACGCTGTCAACATACTATGGTAAACATTCAATGTTTACAGTGTAAACATTATAAACAATATGTATATAAAAAATTCATAATATAAAGGAGACTTATAATGAAGAAGCTATTACTAAGCTTAGTACTAATCTCATTGCCCTCAATAGTGAGCGCTCAAATTGAGATCAAGGAAGATTATGCAATACAAGGGAAAATATTTGCTGTGAAAACAGCAAAAAAATATTCCTCAGTTGAAGGTTGTTCAAAAATTGCTCTTTCAAAAACCAAGGTCAAAGGATTTACTTTTGAATCTAAATCTCAAAAATGCACTCTGTATAAAAAAGTTAGAAATTTTAAAGCAAAAGAAGGATTTATCTCAGGTACTAAATAAAGAATTTTAAATTTTTAAAGGGAGCATTAGCTCCCTTTTTTTTAAATAAAGTTGGATTTATTGTTTTTTTCTTGCATACTTCCATCACTATGAACACAGCAACAACATTGTTTTATCAAGCAGTATTGCTTAAAAACCCCTGCGGCACTGTTACATTTGCTTCATGTTCAACCTCAATCAAAAAAAGACGTAGATCTATCTAATAACCCCCAGTAATGGCGTGGTTTCATAAATTAAGATGAAGAATTTTATTACAACTCAAAATTGGTCCCAATCGGAGCTACAAGATATTGTAGATTTTGCGATTGAGCTTAAAAATAAACCTCACCAACCTCTTTTAAAAAATAAATCAATTGCAATGTTATTTTTTAATCCATCGCTTAGAACTAAAACCAGCTTTGAGGTTGGAATAAGCGAACTTTCGGGGACAGCAATCATCTTGCAACCTGGCAAGGATGCATGGCCTATTGAGTTTGAAGAAAATATCGTCATGGATGGCAATTCAGAGGAGCATGTAAAAGAAGTTGCCCAAGTCCTATCCTCCTATTGTGATTGCATAGCGATAAGAGCATTTCCACAGTTTAAGGACTGGGATCAAGATAAAACAGATTCTGTCATTAATAGCTTTGCAAAATATTCCTCTGTGCCAGTTGTGAACATGGAGACAATTGAACATCCATGCCAAGAACTTGCACATATATTAACTTTGCAAGAACATTACGGTGATCTTCAGGGCAAAGAATATCTTCTGACTTGGACTTATCACCCTCAACCATTAAACACAGCAGTTGCTAATTCTAGCCTCTTGATAGCTAGTAAGTTTGGTATGAATGTTAAATTGTTATGTCCTTCTGAGGATTACCATCTAGATGATAGATACCTAGAAGCTGCTAAAGATAATTGCGAAGCTGAAGGGGCTGCATTTGATATTTCTTATGATATTGATAGTGCTTATTCAAATGCAGAGATTGTCTACGCAAAAAGTTGGGGCTGCCTCAGTCACTACGGAAAAATAGATGATCAGATAGCCAACAGCAATCAATACAAACACTTTATTGTTGATGAATCAAAGATGAGCCTTACAAAAAATGCTGTTTTTAGTCACTGTCTTCCTTTAAGAAGAAATGTTAAAGCAACCGATGGAGTCATGGATGCTGATTATTGTATAGCGGTTAAAGAAGCAGCAAATAGAAAACACGTTCAAAAGTCCCTGCTCAGTAAAATTTTATAGGTATTAAATAATGAATAAAAAAGTAGTATTAGCATTTTCAGGTGGTTTGGATACAAGTTTCTGTATCCCATATTTAATTGATCAAGGTTATGAAGTTCATACCTTGTTTGTAAATACTGGCGGCATCTCATCTAAAGAAGAACATGCAATAACAAATAGAGCTAATGAATTAGGTGCAAAAAAACACATTAACATAAATGTTGAAAAGAGCTTGTGGTCTGAAATTTTAATTCCATTGGTTCAATCTGGTGCTCTTTATCAAAATAAATATCCTGCGCTTTGCTCTGATAGATATTTGATTGTGAAGGAGTCGATTAAATTGTGCAAAAAATTAAAAACCAAAGATGTTGCTCATGGCTGCACTGGCATGGGTAACGATCAAATTAGGTTTGATCTATCCATTAGGGCTCATGGAAATTACAACATTATCACTCCAATACGAGAGATCCAAAATATAACTAAAAACGTTAGAGGCTACGAAGAGGATTATTTGCAAGAAAGAGGTTTTAAAGTTTCTTCTTTGCACAAAAAATATAGCATCAATGAAAATCTTATGGGGGCAACAATCTCGGGAAGTGAAATTGATGAGTGGGAAGAGCCTTCAAATGAAAGTTTTGTGTTGTGTAAATTACCTCATCAATACCCCAAGAAACCAAAAACTTTGAAAATAAAATTCCTTAGAGGAAAAGTTATTTCTATTAATGATAAAAAAATGCAAGGAGCTGATTTGTTAAGATCTTTAAATATGCTCGGAGGTTCTTTTGGAATAGGGCGCTCAGTTTTTTCAAGCGATACAATCATTGGATTAAAAGGTAGATTTGTTTTTGAAGCTCCTGGTATTACGATTTTGATGTCGGCGCATAGAGCGCTTGAGGAGGCCGTCTTAACTGATAAGCAAAATTTTGTGAAGTCTCAAGTTGGGCAGGAATGGGTAAATCTTGTTTATCGGGGATTTTATTTTGAGCCACTAAGAGAAAACTTAGAGGCATTCTTGTTTGATTCTCAAAAAACTGTTTCTGGAGAGGTCACTTTGAAGCTCAATCCTGGACGAGTTGATGCGGTTGCTGTCAAGTCAAAAAATATACTCAAGAGCCCAGAAGGAGCTTACGCACAGTCTGCAACATGGTCAGAGGCTGAATCTAAAGGATTTATCAAACTGATTGGTCAGAGCACTTCAACCTGGGCTTCGATCCATAATAAAAAATGAATACTGACCTAGAGCTAACTCTTCAACATCTCAAAGCTCTAGTTGCATGTGATACTTCGAACCCTCCCAGAAAGATCAACCAGTCAGGACTAATTGAATATTTAAGCTCCTTAGACTATCTTGCTCCTCAGATAACAGATTTAGGAGAGGGCTCAATGAATATTCTCCTTGCCAAAGGTTCTCCAAAATATCTTATCAACGTGCATTTGGATACAGTTCCAGCAGGCGATGGTTGGAAATCTAACCCATATGACTTAATGATCAATGATGGGAGAGCTATCGGTCTGGGTGCTTGCGACATAAAGGGGGCTGCAGCTTGTTTATTAACTTTAGTTGAAAAAGGTTTAAAAAATTATGCAATCTTATTTTCCACTGATGAAGAAGCAGGTCAAAGTACTTGCATAAAGGAATATATTAAAACTCAACAGACCTTTGAGGGGGTGATCGTTGCAGAACCAACTCAAAATAAGGCCGTCACATGTCACAGAGGTATTCTGACGGGAACGCAGGAATTTTTTGGTTTAGCAGGTCACAGCTCAGAACAAAGAGCCATGTCTGATAATGCAATCCATAAATTAACTAGATGGTCAGATGCAGCCTTGAAAGTTGCCGAATCATACGACAGCAAATCTTTCGAAGGTTTACAAGGCATTGCTTTTAATTTGGGACTAGTCGAAGGTGGCATAAAGCCAAATATCATTGCAGATCATGCTCAAGTGAAATTTGGCATGAGACCTTTGCCTGGACAGTCTTTTGATGGATTATTAAGTGAATTCAATACTCAAACAGCTGAAAATAATGCAAAATTTACTGCTGGATTTGTTGCCCCTGCATTGCCAGCAGCTGGAGATGTTAGTGAAGCAGAATTATTTGCAGGTGAGCTAGGCTTAACCTTATCTCCACCTGTTAATTTTTGGACCGAAGCTTCTTTATTTAGCGAGGCAGGTTATCGAGCTATTGTGTATGGTCCAGGCAATATTGCTGATGCCCATCAACCGAACGAGTCCGTGGACCTTGGTGAGTTAAACCAAGCATTAATTGATTTTAAAAAGATAATCCAATGAGTAAACCTTCAAATCAATTTATCAAAAGTACCATTTTAAAACTCCTTGGCGCCATCGGTTCTGAGAAAGAAATAAATAAGTATATTGAAAAATTTTCTTCTCCCGAACAGCGCTTTGCTGTCATCAAAGTAGGCGGATCAGTGATTGAGAACGATCTTGAAAATCTGATTTCATCCCTAGTTTTTTTAAATCAAGTAGGTTTGAAGCCTGTCATACTTCATGGAGCTGGCCCAATGCTCTCTGCAGCCTTGGAAGAGAAAAAAATTGACTTTTCTTTTATCGATGGTCAAAGGGTCACTTCTCTGGAGGTGAGGGACGTTGCTTGTACAGTTTTCAAGGAAACTAATAAGAAGATTGTTGACGCTTTAGAGGCTCAAGGAGCAAAAGCACAAGGCCTTATTTCCAACATATTTGAATGCACTAAGGCGGACCCTGATTTGGGGTATGTTGGGTCTATTAAATCTGTCGACATCAAGCCTGTTAATGAGGTGTTGGAATTAGATTCAATACCTGTAATTGCACCTGTCGGATTTCAAGGCAATGAGGTGTTAAACATTAATGCTGATATTGCTACTGTTGAATTGGTGAAAGCAATCAATCCATACAAAGCTATCTTCCTGTCAGAAATCGGTGGTATTTTTAACAAAACTGGTCAATTGATACCAAATATTAATCTGGCCCTGGAATACAGCGAACTTATGCAAGAAGAATGGCTGCATTCTGGGATGAAATTAAAATTAGAGCAAATAAAATCTTTATTAGACCATCTTCCAAAAACAGCCTCTGTATCCATAACAGAGCCAATCAATCTACCAAAAGAATTATTTACTGATTCAGGGTCAGGGACTCTAATCAAACATGGTTACAGCGTTGTTCAGCACCATCTTCCAGATAAAGACGTAGAGGATCAATTTAGAAAGATTGTAGAGACCTCATTCAATGGAAAGTTGGTTGATAATTTTTTCAATTCACCCAAAGACTTAAATATTTTTATGACCTCATGCAAGCGGGCTACGATCGCGATTTCAAAAGATTTCACTATTCCGTACATGGATAAGTTTGGTGTTATTCCTGAGGCTAAAGGTGAGGGTTTGGGAGCAGGTATTTGGCATGAGATGAGAAAAGTGTACCCTCAAGTTTTTTGGCGATCACGACCTAACAATCCTATAAATAGTTTTTATACCTCAATTTGTGAGGGTTGCCAGAAACAAGATGATTGGCATATTTTTTGGATTGGTATATCTGATTATAGCGCTCTAAAAGATTGCATTGAGTATGCTATTAATAAACCAAAAAGCGTGATTTAAATGGAAGTTAAAAAAGTAGGTTTGTTAGGGGGCAGAGGTTATGTTGGTAGGGAGCTTATTCAGTTATTAGATCAGCATAAGCGCTTAAATATAAGCTCAGTTTTTTCTTTATCAAAGGCTGGTCAACCAGTTGACCTTGATGCTGATGGTGATTTGCTGTATCGGGATTTAGCTATAGAAAATATTGTGTTAGCTGATGAAGATGCTTTTATTTTAGCTTTACCAAACAACGAATCTCAAAAGTACATTGATCTAATTTTTCAGCACAATTCCAAAGCTATTATTATTGACTTGAGTGCAGATCATCGTTTTGATGATGCTTGGGAATATAGAGTGCCTGAGCTATCTGAAAATGTTCAATTAAGTAAAATTAGCAATCCTGGATGTTACGCATCTGCAATGCAATTCATGCTTGCTCCTTTGAAGAAAATCTTAGTTGGACCAGTGCATTTATATGGCATCTCTGGATATAGCGGGGCTGGAGCCACTCCAAATAGAAGAAATGATAAAGAAGCTCTAAAAGATAACATTCTTCCTTACTCACTCGTATCACACCTCCATGAGCAAGAAGTAAAGGCCCATAGTTACCCAGATATATTATTTACCCCTCATGTTGGCAATTTTTTTAGAGGAATCATGATGACTGGTAATTTTATTCTGTCAGAACCCATGTTACCTGAAGAAATTTATAATCTATTTATAAGCTACTATGATCAAAAGCCGCTAATTTCTATTCAGCAAACACTTCCAAATATGCAAGATGTTCAAAACACATCCAATGTAATAATAGGTGGCTTTGCAGTTGATAAGGAGATTAATAGGCTGACATTTTGTTGTGCGCTTGATAATCTCCTAAAAGGTGCAGCAACCCAAGCTGTGCAGAATTTAAATTCTGCATTTGGATGGGAAGATAACTTAGGAATAATATAACGATGAAAATTTGGAATCAAAGTTCAAAAGATAAAAACTCTATAATTGATCATTTCTTATCTGGTGAAGATATAGTTTTAGATCAAGAATTATTTTTATATGACATAGAGGCATCCATTGCCCATGCCAATGAATTAGAACACATTAATATTTTAAATAAATCTGAAACCAAGAAAGTTATTTCAGCTTTAAAAAAGCTTGGTAAGTTATTTCAAGCTAATAAATTCAAATTAACTTCTAAATACGAAGATTGTCATTCTGCAATAGAAGATTTCTTAACAAAGGAGCTTGGATCCGTTGGGAAGAAAATCCATACAGGAAGAAGCAGAAATGATCAGGTGATGGTAGCCATGCGCCTTTACGCAAGAGCAAAATTAGATGAAATTCAATCTATCAACCTGCAGATTGCTAAATCATTTTTTGAAAAAGCTACTAAACACTCATCTGATCCTATGCCTGGCTATACTCATTTACAAAGAGCCATGCCTTCGACTTGGGGCTTGTGGTTCGGAGCTTTTGCTGAGTCTTTTCTTGATAACATTGATTTGATTTCAAGCACTCAATCTTGGATGAATATAAATCCTTTGGGTACAGCAGCTGGATATGGTGTAAATCTTCCTATCAAGCGCGAACTTTCAACAAAGGAATTGGCTTTTAAAAGAAAACAATTAAATAGTTTGTATGTTCAAAACAGCAGAGGTAAGTTTGAATTAGAGCTAATCGGTTCATTGAAGCAGCCGATGCTTGATATAAGAAAATTTGCATGGGATATGAGTATTTTTTTAGCTCAGGAGTTTAATTTGCTGAGTATTGCATCAAGATATTCAACTGGGTCATCTATCATGCCAAACAAATCTAATCCTGATGTGATAGAGATCATGAGGGCTAACTATGCAGAGATAGCAGGACATTACTCTGAATTAGAAAACCTACTATCTCTTCCAAGCGGTTATCATCGTGATTTACAACTCACCAAGAGATCACTGATATATTCAACTCATTGCGCCACAAAGACCTTAAGCCTGCTTCCAGATTTAATTAAATCGATCAAAGTGAATGTGCAACGTTCAAATAGCTTTATAGATCAGGACATGCTGATGACAGATCATGCCTATAATCTAGTTCAATCGGGAGTACCTTTCAGAGATGCTTATGTCAAAGTAAAATCTACTCAAGATCCTCAATTAATTACACAACCTTTATCACGAAAGAACTCTTCTTCGGGTTCTCCTTATAATTTAGATTTAAAAATTCTTAAATCGAGACTGCAAAAATTGACTAAACCAAAATAAATTACTTTTTGCTTTTATTTTTTCTTTATGAGATTATTTAAGAAGAATGAATAAAGCTATTAGGATTCAAAAATCTGAAGCAGCTAGGGACAGACGGCATCGAAGGCGTGATTTAGCAGAAAAAAAGCTACAAAATGAATACACTCGTCTTCGCAAGCTAAGAAGAAAGAAATAGCCTTCTAGCCGCTTTTTAAATTTTTAACAATTCAGTTGCAAGGTCCTCTTTTATCCTAAAACACTGCTTGCATCCTCCTCACCAAAAGTTTCTAATACTTAAATGAACAAAACACGCGCATATTTAAAAAAGTGGCACGAGGGCTTAATCTCCAATGACCCAAAATTATTAGATGAAATTCTTGATGAATCTTGTGTCTTTACGTCACCGATAGTTTTTAAACCAATTGAAGGAAAAGAGACGTCAAAACTTTATCTAATGGGCGCTGGTCAAACTTTTGATATGGATAGATTTGAGTATGTGCGTGAGCTTGTCGATGGTCTTGATAGCGTCTTAGAGTTTGAAACTTATATTGGAGATATTTCTGTCAATGGAGTTGATATCATTCGCTGGAATGATGAGGGTAAAATTATAGACTTTAAGGTGATGATTAGGCCATTGCAGGCTATCGGAGCACTGCAAAAAAAGATGTCTGAAGCATTAGACAATTTAAGTAAATAATTTTTACAAAAAAAAGGAGCTCTTTCGAGCTCCTTTCATTACTAATCTAAGTAACCACAACTAGGGGGAAATGATCTTAGAAAGAGTAATTAACTGTAACCCCATATGTTTTAGGTGCATTTGGATATCCCTCAAAGGATGTCCTAAATGGATCACCCACAGATGAAAAAGCTGTATGGAGATATTTGTCATCATTGATGTTGTTACCAAATATCACTATATCTAAATTACCTCTAGTGATTCCAGCACTAAAGTTGAGTGTATCTTTTGTTTTCTCACAAGTTCCTGCTGCACACATTGCAGCATTTTCTGACGGAATGATCCTTATCAATGTTGGTCCAGAATAGAGATGATTTAATCTGACATAGCCATCAGTTCTGCCTCGCGACCAGTTCCAAGTGATTGAACTTGTTAGAGAATCATCATGGACATTTTCAGGCTTAGTACCACTAACGTCACCTGCAGCAGAGCCAGTAAAAGAATCATATTTTGAATCCATGATTAGTCCACCTAAAGTAATATCAATACTAGGCACAGGGGAGAAAAGCAAATCAAACTCAAATCCTTCTGATGATTGCAACCCTGCATTAGCTAAAATAAAACCGGAGCTAACAAATGTATTGGATTGAAAGTCTTTAATCTCCTGGCTAAATGCAGTTAAATTAAAATATCCTGTTGATAGTCTCATCTTCATACCAAGCTCAAAAACTTCTGCTTCTTCAGGTGATGCATACCTTTGACCAATTCCAGTATTTTCTGCAACTGGTGTTCCAGCTGCTGCTAATGCAGCTCTTTCAGCTAGATCGGGCAAAGAATTTGTTGATAGGTTCCATGCAGAGGATTTAAATCCAGTTGAAACTCCTCCATAAAAGCTTACATCATCATTAAGCATGTACGTCAGTTTTGCTGTGTAATCAATGTTATCATCGGATGATTGACCACTTTGACCAACGTTTGGAAACTGCGGCATTTCAGGAATAAACTGAAGAGCTTGAAATCCAAGTAATGCATTTGTCTCGGGATTTGCAGCTAATGCTGCTGCAGTAGCAGGATCAAAACCAGCTCCAATGAAAGCCATAGTTCCAACACCTACAAAACCAATCTGTGAAAACACATCATTATTTACATCAATTCCTGTTGCTGATTTTTCGTCTTCAATGTAACTTACACCAAGGATAGCGCCTAGCTTATCAGTTAGACTTATGTCTACTTGTCCAAATAAAGTGGTTGTTTCGGTCTCTTGTGTAAAGTAACCGACCCGTCCTGTACCTTCCTGGAAAAATAGTGATGCAGGCAAGCCTAAAAGACCTGCAACAGTAGGAAGAGCTCCGCCTGATGCAATATTTGCAAATGTATTAAATGATGGTCCCCACTTAACACTACTATCATTTTTGAGGTCTTCTTCATAAAAGTATGCTCCTACCAACCAATTGACCTTTGCATTACCGTTGGATGCAAGTCTAAATTCTTGAGATTTTGACGATAAATTCACATTTGTTGTATTTGGGTTAAGTATTCTAGAGCTATCAAAATCAATATCTTGACTTTCAAGGTTATCCGAATCCCTTGATGAAGTAATACTTGTAAATGTCATATTTTCCATTTCTTTAACAATATTTACTGAGATTCCAGAATTTTCACCTTTTGAAAAAGAGTCAAAATTGAAATGCACCTGATCGGTGAATGGATTGTTTGGAGCAGCTTGAGCACCAAGAGCATAAGCAAGTTCTTTTGCAGGACCCGCAGAAACATTGCCTACTTGGCAACAAAACTCATCGTATTCATCGTAATCAGCCGTGATCCTAATTTCTAAATCGTCTGCAGTTTCAATTAATAAATCTGCTCTTAAAGAATATCTATCTCTGTTATTGGTATCATTACCTGTAACTGTATTTTTAGCATGACCATCAGCTTGGTTGGTATTAGCATTCAAACTAAAAGCCATCGTGTTACTAAGTGGGGCTGTGTAATAAGCTTTTACTACCCTTGAATTGTAGTTACCAATTGACGTTGAAATCTTTCCAAATTTCTTGAAAGAAGGTTTTTTTGTAATGATGTTAATCACACCAGCAGTCGCATTTTTACCAAACAAAGTACTTTGAGGACCGCGAAGAACCTCAACCCTTTCAACCATTGGCAGATCGTTGATTCGACTTTGCATTTTTGATCGATATACACCATCAACAAATAAGGCTACTGAAGGCTCAACACCATTATTATTTGAACCATTTCCAAAGCCTCTAATAAAAAAAGCTGCATTTTTAGATGATTGATACTGTCTTGTGTCCAAAGAGGGAACCACTTGCATTAAATCAAAAGCATCAACGACGTTTGCTTTGTCTATTTCATCAGCACCGATTACTGATACAGCAACAGGAACTTCTTGAAGAGTTTTTTCTGTTTTGGTAGCAGTTGTGATAATTTCTTCAATTTCACCTGATTGCGCCAATGCATTTAACGAAAAGATAAAAATAAAACATAAAGATAAGATATGTCTGTATTTGAACATGGAAATTCCCCTTTAAATTTAATAATAAAATAGTGACTTTATACTAAATTTTATAAAATAAAAGGTACATATTTTTTATGAATAATATATTGATATGATATATAAATTATTTATATATGAGTTTAATTAAAACATAATTATTTAATATAAAAGGTACATAGTATTATATATATTTCTTATAGTTTCTGTTGGCATATTATTCATAGAAACTTATGATATTAATAAAAATTACCAGGGGTAAGTAAATGAGCGATGAAATTAAAAGGGGTGGATGCTTATGTGGCAAGATCGAGTATGAAGTTGATAGTTCCAAAGTTATTTCTGCGCATCATTGTCACTGTAAAGACTGTCAGAAGTCCACAGGAAGTGGCAAAGCTACAATCTTAATGATTCCGGAAGAGGGTCTCACCTTAAGTGGCAATCTCAAATTTTACACTGTCACAGGAACTGCTGGCTCTCATATCAGCAGAGGTTTCTGCGAAGAGTGTGGTTCTCCAGTAATAAGTTTTGTTGAGGAAAATGCGGGAATTAAATTTATCAAAGCGGGCACACTCAATGACTCATCGTGGCTTTCCATTGCATCTAATTTCTGGAGCTCCACAGCGAATCAATGGTCGCCAACAGATGAGAGTCTGCATAGCTTCACTCATAACCCAGACCTAGGTTAGCTTGTATGCCCACTGGGTTTTTTAAAGGCTTGTAAATATCAGACTTTTTAAGCTTGAATGCTTATTGTCTTGGATGTATATTATCGGACTCAAAAGCGGGAATAGCTCAGTTGGTAGAGCGCAACCTTGCCAAGGTTGAGGTCGCCAGTTCGAACCTGGTTTCCCGCTCCAGTTGCTTTGTTAATTCTTATTCAGAAAGAACTTGTCTAGAGGCTACTATAATCTCTTTAATTTTATTGTTTTCAATCCGAACATCGAATGATTCTCTTGCAACCACCTCTTTGCCGTCAATGGTATCGGTCACTTTGTAAGAAGAAGTTACCCAATGATGAATAGAGCCATCTGCTTGAGGCACATCATTTGCCATAGCATAGACGAATTCCCATGAAGGATTAGATGTTTCAAACCAATTCTTAAGAAAGGCAGCATGCTCTGCAGAACCATTCACAATAACCCCGTTGGGAGCCTTGCCAACCATGTCATCAGCATTAGTTTTATCAATTGCCTCAAGATCCCGTTGATTGTGTGCCTCCACGTAATCAACCCAAATTTTTACAAGAGATGGATCCCCAGCAATAATGTCTAACTTTTCACCATCTTCAGATATCTCATATCCAATCACGGCTCCTTTTTTCATATGACCTGATTCATGATGACCAGCAAATGTAATTTGAGTTAAGAAACACAGGCTGAAAATTGTTAGTAACTTATACATAGAATCTCCTTTTTTATTTATATATATTTATATTAACTAATGCCAATAACTTTAGCATAGTTGCAGGTGATTATTTCTTGTCATTATCAGTTTTATATCGTTCAAACCATGCAAGGATATGATCTACTTTTGATATTAATCTTGAGGGTCTGCTAGCTATGCCGTGAGAGGTATCGGGAAGACGAACCATTGCGCTATCCACACCTCTTAACCTGAGAGCTTGGTAGAATTGTTCAGTCTCAGAGATAGGCGTTCTTCTGTCATTCTCACCAGTTATTAACATGGTCGGTGTTGTCACATTACCCATCAATGATAAAGGTGATCTTTCCCAATAATGATCAACATGCTCCCATGGGGGCCCCGGAAATTGGTGGTAGATTTGACCTACCATCGAGTCGGCCGTTAGTGGTTTGCTTAACCAGTTAATTACTGGTTTTGCAGCTACAGCAGCATTAAAACGATCAGTTAACCCAACTGCGTAGGCAGTAGCAATACCACCAGCGCTTCCTCCTGCAATAAAAAGGTTTTCATCATCTATAAAGCCAAGATCAATCAACTTATCTATACCAGACATATGATCAGCAAAGTCTTCTTTGCTAGAGTATTTGTATTGTAAAAGCAGGGCAAAATCTTCTCCATAAGACAAACTACCGCGATAATTATTGTAAAACACAACATAACCAGCCGCTGCCATGATTTGCAATTCAGCAGAGAAATAGGGGCCATATGCCAGATGAGGTCCACCATGAATTTCAAGAATCAATGGATATTTTTTAGATGGATCAAAGTCTGGCGGGGTGATATACCAACCCTGTATTTCCTGTCCATCGAATGAAGATTTGTATGTAATTTCTTTCACTGATCCAAGTCTTCGGTGCTCTAGAAGATCGTCATTCAACCTTGTAAGAATTTGCGCTTGATCATCTTGGATTATGGCAATATTTGCGGGCCGGTCAGATGTGCCATGAGTAAAAGCCAGAGTGCCATTGTTAGCGTGAAATCCTCCTGATAGATAAGGTCTTCCAATGGTTGTTCCACCGACACCTTTTATCACAGGCCTAAGGTTGCCCTTGATTGTTACTTGGCCAATTTTTCTAATGCCACGCTCATCATAGGTGTAATAAAGTGTTTGACTGTTATCTGCCCATAAAAGATTGCTTGCATCTCCGTCAAGATCCTCTGATAGCATGCGTATATTTTCTCCATTCAAATCCATAACGGCAATTCGATCGGGTGAGTATGCTAATGGCCGACGCTCCTCTTTGGTAAACGCTATCAGCCTTCCATTGGGCGAGATCACAGGTGAGCGTTCAGCACCAGATTGGTTAGTTATCTGTTTTAATTTTTTGGTGCTTATATTCACAGAATAAATATCTGCTTCATCGCTTACAAGCTCCCAATCATCTGAGCGGTAGGCTGAAAAGAAAACTTGATCGCTGTTAGGGGACCATGCAAGCGATCCATAATGATTGAAATTACCTTCTGTTAGTTGACGTGAGGTGCCTCCATCGGCAGGCACAATAAATACATGACGATAGGCTGGCTCTACTATCCCTTGACCATCATATTGATAGCGTGTTGTTGTAACCGTTATTGGTTTTTTAGCCCAAGTAGCTCCTTCTGGTTTTGCTCTTGGTTCTACAATAGATTTAGTTGGCACTTTGATATTCATGGTAAAGGCAAGCCACTTTCCATCTGGTGACCAAGAAAGATTTGAGGGCGATGCTTGTAATTGTGAAATGACAGCTGTATCTCCGCTATCAAACCATCGAACATGAATTTGTTGCGAGCCTGTATCGTTTGAAATAAATGCAAGTTTTTCTCCATTTGGAGACCAACGAGGAGATTTAATGCTATTTAACCCTGAGTAAAGCGGCCTGTGGTCTGACCCATCAGTTGAAACCTGCCATAAGTTAGAGCGCTCACGATCTTTCATAATATCATTCGATTTACGAACATAGACAATGGTTTTACCGTCTGGTGATACACGAGGATCACTTGCCCACTCAAGATCAAACACATCCATTGGTTCAAACTTAGAAAAATTTTCTTCTGCATTTACTGCATGGACTGTTACAAACATTAAAGAGGCAGCCAGAAATGTTTTTTGTATGAAATGAGATGTATTTGTGAGGCTATTTTTTATTTTCATTGCCTCAGCATAATAAATTACAACGAAAAGTCATAAATTTATTTATAATACTTTCAGTTTTTCTTTGGATTTATTTTATGAACCGATTGCTTTTGTTGCTTTGCTTTTTCTTTTCACTCTCAGCTGAAGCTGAGCCATCTAAGATTATATGTGAGTTGAACGGTGAGTATTCTATTACCTATAAAGATCTCAAAAAAACCTATCTTTCTGAAGGTATAGAATTTTTTAAAAACCTGGCAAGACAAACCCAACAGTCTTTATTTCTTTTAAATAGAGCGAAAACTAGTTTTGCAGAAAGTGATTGGTCGCGAGATAAGGTTTATGTAGTCCAGTATTGGAATATTGATACTGATAATGAAACGCTGCAATCATTAAAGTACTCTATTGAACCATCACCGATTTGGATTTACCCAGAGGCCTCTTCACGCATTGAAATGCAGCCTGAAGGATCGTCGGTAGTACATTTTTTAAATAACGAAGATAAGCATCCATTCTTTGATGATTTGCTTGTAGATTTCTACCAAGTAAAGAATTCCATTAATTGGTTTACGGGCAGAGGGAAATTAAAAGTTGATATCTGGCTTAAACACAAAGATGGAGGTCGAGGTAAAAGCCCAAAAGTAGAGATTAATGCTCGGGGAAAATGTGAGCCTCAAAAGAAGAAGTTTTAAGATTACCTACTCATACTTTATTTTGCTGCATTAAACACTTCCACTCCTCGAGAAAAAGTTGCAACCACATTAAGTTCTAAGAGGTTTTTTGTATCTATGCTTAAGGGATCTTTTGATAGAACAACTAAATCAGCCTGCTTACCAACCTCAATGCTCCCTTTGATATCATCCTCAAAGTGTTGATATGCTGCATTGATTGTTATTGCCTCAAGTGCTGAATAGGTAGAAATTCTTTGTTGCTTTCCAAGAATTTTACCTGATCTGGTTTGTCTATTTGTTGTTGCCCATAAAAGCCTCATCATATCGGGAGGAACAACCGGAGCATCATTATGAACAGTAAAACGCATGTTTCTTTCTAGCGTAGAATTTGTCGGGCTAATTCGCATTGCGCGATCTTGTCCAAATACTGAGTCTCTATGCCAGTCCCCCCAATAAAATGTATGAGTCGAAAAATAAGAGGGGATAATCTCAAGTTCCTTCATGAGATCCAGTTGATCTTCCCTGACGGTTTGAGCATGAATCATAATAGTTCTGTGATCAGATTCTATTTCCGCATCTCTGACTGCTTGTATTAGCATGTCTGCTGCAGCATCTCCATTTGCATGCGCCATAATTGGAATATTTAAGTCAGCATATTCTTTGACTAACTTTGAAACATCTATTTGAGGAATTAAAGGATAACCTTTGTAGGATTGTGATTCGTTGTGTGGGGGTTTGTAATAGGGCTGAGTTAAGTATGCAGTTTTTCCTTGTGGCGAACCATCTAAAATTAGTTTAACACCTCCAACCTTAACCCTTCCTTCGTAAGCACCAAAGCTAAAAGCGTCTAAGTTTTCATTTAAACCATTTTGACCAATAGGATAACTAATAACATCTATATTGATCATGTTTTGTGCATCTGCCGCTTGTATCAGACGGATTGTTTCAAGGCTGGAGGCACCATCTTGGGCAGTTGTTATCCCATTTTTTGCATAGATTTCCATTGCTTTTTTGACGCTTCCAATTGGGTCTTTGTAAGCGCTCATTGCGAGTTGTTGAAGAGGGTAAGCAGCAGTTTCTTCGAATACACCGTTAGGTTCTAGAGAGTTTTCATATCTTCGAATTTTGCCTCCAGGCGGATCTTGAGTATTAGAATTGATATTTGCCAATGACAGACCTAGAGAATTAGCAGCACCCAGATGAGCTGATACATGTATAAGGTATATGGGATGCTCGGTGCTAACCTCATCCAGATCATCTTTGGTGGGATGCCTTTGTTCTTTTAACAAAGAATCATCGTAACCAAGACCCATCACCCATTCGCCTGGCTGCAAACCTGAATCTTTTATAAAATTTTTAAGCTCTGTTTTTAGCTCATTGATGTTATTTATTTTTCCAACTGGAGGTGATGCAATATTCGCAACTTGTGTTGCAAATGCTAAATATGATGCATGACCATGAGCATCAATGAAACCTGGCAAGACCGCTTGATTGCCAAAATTAATATGCTTACCCTGAAAATTTTTTGCATCTTGGTGTGAGCCAATCCATACTATTTTTTTATTTTTAATGGCTATCGACAGGGGTTGAGCTTGCTCAACTCCGGTCATTAAAATAACTTTGTTTGAGCTAATAATTAAATCTGCCTCTTCGATTGCTTGAAGCATAAAGTGACAACAGAGGAGGGCTAATATAAATAAATTTCGCATATAAGCATTCTTTGTAAAATAATTATTGTAGTACTAAAAATATTTTTTTATTGGCTGCATTATTAAATTAATCTATTTACTGATCAGTAAAAAAATATGTTTTTTTATTGCATTCATAGTATTTATTCTATTTACTAGGCTATATATAAATTATTTATGGCTATCCATCATCTTTTATATACATTTTTAACTTTATTAGGGGGAGTTAAGTTATGCGTATTACCAAACTAATTTATGGTCTGAGGACTACTGCAATTGCAGGAAGTTTGTTTTTTTTAATTAATCCACTGGCTGCACAAGATGAAGCAGTCAATTTAATTGAGGAAGTGATTGTTACTTCTCAAAGAGTTGAGGAGAGCCTGCAAGATGTGCCTATTGCGGTTACAGCGCTTACAGCTGATATGTTGGAAGATCAGCAAATTCAGTCAGGATCCGATTTACAGCTTGTCACTCCAAGTTTAAATTTTCAAGGAAATGATTCTGGAGGCGGGGCCTTTAATATTCGAGGTATTACCAATCTTGCCGTGTCCGCTACTGCTGAGTCAGGTGTAGAAATCCATGTGAATGAT
>Ga0213869_10000828_pt1 | contig 24133 bp, 22 predicted proteins | sample PICome_10_FD_160083 | JGI IMG/M metagenome (GOLD analysis project Ga0213869, IMG submission 160083) | Coastal seawater microbial communities near Pivers Island, North Carolina, United States - PICO132 | ecosystem: Environmental > Aquatic > Marine > Coastal | place: USA: North Carolina...
GAATAAATCAACGATTGAAGGACACAGTAGCTGGATTAGAAGTCTGAGTTCATTTCGAAGAAGACTAGCTTGGAGATGCCACTTTATTCAAAAACTAGAGATGGAACCTGATCTGGATTTAGTGGCCCAAAATCCTATGATTGAGAAAAATATGGATAGATTATTACGCATAGATAGATTTGAAAAATGGGCAAACGGCAATACAGGGTGGCCATTTTTTGACGCATGCATGAGGCAATTAAACACAACTGGTTGGATTAATTTTAGAATGAGGGCAATGTTGATGTCTTGCGCATCATATAATCTATGGTTGCCTTGGAGAGAAACAGGAGAACACCTTGCTAGACTATTTTTAGATTATGAACCAGGAATACACTGGTCCCAAGTAGGGATGCAATCAGGTACAACTGGCATAAATACAATTAGAGCTTATTCAATGACTAAGCAAGGAAAAGATCACGACCCTAATGGAGATTATATTAGGAAGTGGGTACCAGAACTATCGATGGTGCCTACTGATTATATTCATGAACCATGGAAAATGCCAGAAATGATACAGAAATCTATAATGTGCCAAATAGGTAGAGATTATCCTGAACCAATATTAAATGAAAAAGAAAGTAGGAAAGAAGGAATTAAAAAAAGTTATTCTGCTAGGAAAGGAGATGATGTCAAGAAAATTAGTCTGCGAATTTTAAAGAAACATGGTAGTAGAAGTAAACCAAGGAAAAGAACTTCTTCTAAATCTACTACAACCCAAAAAAAATTATTCTAATAATCAAAGAAGATAAATTTTTACCGGCAACATTATTCATAAAAGGAATCAGCAGTTAATATGGGAAAGGAATCACGACTTTTCACACCTGTTTTAATAATAGGGTGTTCCATTGTATTAGTCGGGTTCGCTATTAGAGCATCATTTGGGGTTTTCCAGATACCAATTCAAGAAGAATTTGGTTGGCCGAGATCTGAATTTAGTTTAGCAATAGCGATACAGAACCTTGCTTGGGGATTTGGCGCACCATTTTTCGGAGCATTTGCTGAAAAAATAGGAGATAAAAAGGCAATAATTCTAGGTGCAATATTATACTCGCTAGGACTAGTATTAACAACTGGAGCCAACACACCTATCGAAATACAACTTTATGAGATATTGGTTGGATTCGGAATCGCTGGAACCGGATTTGGAGTAATTTTAGCTGTGGTAGGAAGAGCCAGTGCACCAGAACATAGAGCTATGAGTCTAGCAATAGCAACTGCTTCTGGGTCTGCAGGTCAGATCGTAGGCCCAACAGTAGCAATAATATTGTTGAAGACTATGACTTGGCAAACAGTTTTCTTAATTTTCGCAATTTCAATATTGGGGATATTATTTTTACTACCATTTATGCGTTATCCCGAAAGAGCGTCCAAAGAAGAAATTGAAGAGTCGCTGAGTGAAATATTACTGATAGCATTCAAAGATCCAACATATATGATGATATTTGTAGGATTTTTCTCTTGTGGTTACCAACTTGCATTTATTACAGCACATTTTCCAGCATTGGTTACAGAAATGAGCGCGCCAATAGATCCAGCAGGATGGTGTGGTGACCTAGGTATTGAAACAACAGCAGCACTAGGTGGGATGGCAATATCTGTAATCGGAGCTGCTAATATATTTGGTACACTAATGGCTGGTTGGGCAGGTAAAAGATTTGGTAAGAAATGGCTTTTATCAGGGATATATGCTGGAAGATCAATTGCCGCTGCATGGTTTATTTTAACTCCGATTACTGCTAACACTGTATTGATTTTCTCTTTTGCAATGGGGTTCCTATGGCTAGCAACTGTACCATTAACTAGTGGTTTAGTGGCACATATCTATGGACTAAAATATATGGCGACATTGTATGGTATTGTATTCTTTTCACATCAATTGGGAAGTTTCGTTGGAGTATATCTAGGAGGAGTCCTATATGATGCATATGGAAGTTATACAACTGTCTGGTGGATAGGTATTGCAGTAGGGGTGTTTTCCTCATTAATTCATTTGCCAGTGAGAGAAGAACCAAGAGTAAAAATCTTGAACAATACTTCAAATGGCGGGGTATAATTAATCAATAGTATCGACTATGAGTATATATGGTTCTTGCACAGATTCTTGGTGAATTGATTTGTAGTGGAATTTTTTCTTTATTTGCGGCACCACTTTTACCAAACAAAAATGATAACGTGGAATTAAATAATAACAATCTTGATACGACTAATAAAGAAGAAAATTTCGAACTGGCAGATAAAGGGTCTGAAACACAATGGTGGGATGGTGAAATATCGAAATCAGAACCGAAGAAATATTATAGAAAAAGATGTAAATACTATTATGACATAGTAGAAAATGGGAAGAAAAGAAAAAAACGCTGTGGAAATTATCATGAAAATGAAAAATACTGCAATGATCATTCAGAAAAATATTCGAGCTAGAAATAATTTATAGTTCGGGATTAATAATATACTGTATGAAAATTAATGGCGAGATAAAAATTCCATATATGATTAAGTACTGATGTATTAACTGAACATCATGAGTTGTGAATGTTGTAGTTGTAATCCATGCGGTTCGAATTGTAGTTGTGATGGTTGCTGTTAATTTAATATCATACATATATTTCAAGATGGATTTTCTACCAAATAATCTATATAATCAAGAACTTCTTGAAAATTTTCATCAGGTATTTCTTTATAAGATTGGGAAAACTTACTTTTCACACATAAAGCTACATGTGCATAGGGATTTCTTCCTCTAGGATGATTCTTTGAAGGAGGTAATTTACCAACAAGTTCGTCACCTGCATTTTTAATATATGACCAAATTTTTTTGGCATTTTCGTCATTCATATTGTCAACTCAAAATAGTCATAATTTAGCTAATAACTCTGACCAATAAGAAGTTAGTAGAATTATTATCAACAATGCTTCTTTAAATCCCGGTTCCCAATGATCACTATCTGAACTTGAAGGAATTGATAGAGGAATAATATTCATGATTTCAACTAAAGAATACAGCATATAATTATTTTCAACAAATTGACTGAGAAAAATTAACTCCGTATTTCTGAATCAATAGATATAATATCTGCAATTATACTATCAATGATTTCTTTAGATTCAGGTTTACCATTAGTATCTGTAATTACCACAAACTCAACGTTCCTAGGCTTGGGAGATAATCTAGTTGGACTAACTCGATACCTCACATATTCTCTCTTAACTACGCGTAAAGTCCCTTTACTCCCTAATATCTTCATCATTTCATTCAACGGGATATTTCCTTCAGTACTATAACTGGTCAGAATAAATTTAGAAGAAATATTATCAATCAGTTCTTGAAACTCTTGCACTGCTTTGGGTCGAGAATTATATGCACTCTTTCTTTCTGTACGCCAATCTAGTCTTATTGCCGATTTCGTCCCTCTAGTAATTTTCTCAGGAAAGTCAGGCTTATCCCAAAGAGTGATAGAATTTAGAACATGGTAGTTAGAACCATATGGGTGTTGATTATACGGTGGATCAAGATAAATGATATCAGGAATTTTTCCTAAAATTTCAGTTAGTCTATTGACCAAAACTCCTGCATCTTCTCGAATTGAAATATTATCTTGATCATTATTGAACAGGATAGGTGGTTTCAAAGAGATATCTGAACATATACGATATTGAGCTGTACCGTTACTTCCACCCCATCCTCTGTGGAATCCCTTGAACACACCACTCGTGTTACTAACATATGAGACAGAATACAATAATGACGCCATAAGATATGAAAACTCAGTTTGTGAAATTTTATTTTCCTCAACCCATTTTAAAATTAAATCACGCATTGCATCAATTTTCATCCCATTCTTCCTCATAAAAAACAAACGATCTTTTTCATGATCCAATTTTTCATCATCTGTAGGGCATAAATGTTTAGTGATATAATCCTCTATTGGAACAACATTATTTAGTAAATCAAAGACCCTTTCAACACCACCAAAATTCTCGAATTTAGGTATCTCATTTAGAACTACTGTACCAATAGCTATCTGTTCAGAATAGGGTTCCCAATCATTTGATAAAACTCGAAAACCTAATTTTTTGGCGAATCTTGATACGACAGTACTTCCTGAAAACAAGTCAACGAAAGTACCATTTTCTATATTTGTTAATTTTATTGCCTGATGGATAATATCCAATAATTTCCTCTTATTACCAATGTAAGGAATCAATTGAGAAAAAACATACTCTTCAGTATCACGAGCAGCAGTTTTTCTAAGATGATGTAAAGTTACTTCGCCCACAACATCACCAGATAATATTGTGGTTAAGTTTCATTGGTATAAGTGAAACGGTAGATGAAATACAATTTTGAATTAATTTTGAGGTATTCTTGGAGATACCCAACGTCTCCAGACTGGAGGAATTAAACATGGCCACCAACATGCATAATATCCTGATGGTAATTCAGGAGCCTCAGGATGTGGTTGTAATTTCCAAAAAGGAACGCTTGCTTCTAGATGATGATGAGAGTGTCTGGTAAGTTCGAGTAATGACCAACGTGACCAACGTGATTCAGTATTCCAAGAATGCATCATAGTTAGACGTTCATTTGAACCTCTCCTCAACCCCCAGTGACGAATATAATTGACATATTCTAAAGTTAGTATTGCTAGTAATGAAAGTATTAACCAACCAGATAAAAGTACTAAACCATTTGAAAATTTCAGGAGAAACAAACCGGCAATTATTTGTAAAGAAAAATGTAGTATTGTAGGATTTCTGAGACCATTTCGACCTTTTTTATTGTGAACACGTATAGAAGATATGAACTGACTAGGAATTGTTCTTAACCAAAAAAGCCAAATTCCTTCATCTAACATTGCACTGGCCGAATCTCGATTTGTAGCTACCCACTTATGGTGAACATGGTTATGCTCTGTAGTGAAATGAGAGTAATTGACGGAAAATAGCAGAAGCCTAGCTAGAATCCAACCAGGACTCTTTGGTTTATGGTGACCGAGTTCGTGAGCAGTCACAATTGCAGAAGCTCCTGAACAAAGTCCTGTTGAGATTGCTGCTGTGATTAACCAAATATTAATTTCATTCTGTTGAAATGCAAAAAAGAAAAATGACCCAATTACAAAAAAGTGTGATATTCCATGAACCCATAATAATATCTCAAATGGGGTACCAGAGTCTCTTGGTGGACGAGGAACCTTACTTTTGCCAAATAAAATATCTAGAAGTGGACTTATTCCCCAAATAAAAATCATACCCATTGCAGTGAAAAGCCCCCCCATCAGGTTTCCAGCGATCACTAAAATAGGGCTAATCAAACCAAATAAATGAAAAAACCAAGGTTCTGGAGTTATACTGTCCTTCACCATATACAGTACAATAAGGGTATATTTTTAGCATTTTCCGAAATTATTCTATTGTAATTTCTTTTCTTTAATACCAAATAAAAATCGTGTTATTTTAGTTCGACGTACCAACTCAAAGAACAAATAGCAAGTTAAGAAAACAAATAAAGTTGAAAATATTACAGCTGGATAATTCTTTAAACCCATATTTGTGGATATTCTTAGACCCGTAAATGTTAATGGCATGTGTACGATATAGAATGGGTATACTCCCTGATTTAGGTATGATAAGTTTTTACTGGGTATATTTAGTAACTCAGAACCCCATGAAAAAATTGTTAGACACCAGAACCAAGCATGGAAACTGTGTATTAGACACGCTAAAATCGTCATTTTATTGTGAAAAATACCGTTATTTAACCAACCTCCGTCGACATAAGGGATACCTGAGTCATGTTGTTTGATTCTCAACCAAATAAAACATATCGTGAGTAATAATGTAATGAATGTGATTGAAAAACGCTGTTTTTCAAGAAAATTATAGTATTGTTCTTTTGCAATAATACAAATATACCCAAATACAAAGAATCCGAAAAACCAAAACCATTCATATCCAACACCAATATATCCAGGAAACCAAGGTTTGAATATAAATTCAGTAATGCTTAGAAAAAACGGTAGTATCAAGAAAATTCCCAAACATATAGGGGTAGTGAAGAGAGAGCGAAGAAAACGTACTAAATCTCCATTCGGATATTTGCTTACATAGTGAAATATGGGTGTCATGAGCAATGAATATTGGAACAAATTCCAAAGGAACCAAAGATGACCCAAGGCAATCAACTTACCAAAAATAGGTATCCAGAATACAAGAGAACGCCAAATAATACCCAATGCAAAAGAAATTGAGAGACCAACTGGATCACTACCTTCATCACCTAGAATTACAGAACCAACGAATCCCATTGTCCATGCACCAAAAAACATAGGGATAAGCAAACGTTGACTTCTCTCTTTAAGGAATAATTTCCAAGTTCGACTTTTGAATGCAAATGCAGTCCCCATACCAGATATCATGAATAATGCTGCAAGTCTCCATTGATGCATCCAATGTAAAATCATACTAGTGAATGATATTGATTCGGCTGTATAATCATTACTTTCTTCTACGAATTCTAACTCATCTTTTTCACTTAATTCTTCTATATTAGGATTAATTTCAGCCCCATATGTAGACCAATAAACGCCAATAGCAACATGAAAAGGAATTAATAATCCGAAAAGAATTACTCTCAACCAATCAATATCGTATCTACGAACTTTGACAGTATTCATTGATAACCTCGAGAGATTAAGTACATATTATATTATCATAATAAGAATTATAATGATACATCAAATATCATTAAACAGATACCAACAATAAGGGCGGGAATGGTGGTATGAACTGTTGCCCAAATACTGGCAACTCGATGCCTAACAAGTAATGGGAAAAGTGCATCTCCATCTTGACTGATGGCATTAGCAACAAGTGCTGGAAAGGAGATTAAATCCTTAGTATATGCTGTAATAGCGATTATTTGAGGGCCACACCCAGGAATTAGCCCTATCACTGCTGCAAGAATAACTGCTATAATCCCATCACCAAAGTGGGCTAAATCAGCCTCATTCATACCCGAAAATAACATAGAAAACTCGAATATTAGATAGGCTGACATTACCCAAAAAGTAACAAATGCAGTTTCACTTGCTGAATGAATCATTGTTTCACGCAAAGAATATAATTTATCACCAATTGATGCTTCAGAATCATCACTAATCCAATTCTTTTGCGAAATATATAGAATTACGGATAACAATGTCCCAATCAAACCAACCCATGTAATGAAGCCATCAAGAGTCAAGGGATTGTAATTAATTTCAAGTGTGAAATCCGCATCTTGAGCATTCCATACTAATAGCAAAATTGCAAATATTAATCCAAGAGATGTTACAATCCACCAAACAGTATAGCCCTGATGAAGTAGGAAATACCCCCAACCTGTTTTTTCTTCTCTTCCAAGATCATCAAAAACTTTACTCATATTCTCATTTGTTTCTTGAAGAACGGTCCTAGATGGAGAATTATCATTATAATTTGGACTGAATTTACCTAATGGATTACTGGGTGTAATCTTCATACCATCAACAAGATAACCCCAAGATATTCCGACAATGAAAGAGATAAGATGTACAGCGATAACAGGGGCAATAAATGATCGATCTGTAACTGCTGCGCCGATTAAAACGAATGCAGCATCACCTAAAGTAGCAATAAGGGTAGCTATTACAGTTCCATATGTAACATAACCACGAGCGTACATTGGCATCATTACGATAGCACCACCGCAGCCAGGAGTAATACCCATAAGGGCTCCAATTACCGGTTGCCAAGCAGTATTTGCTCTGATAGTGTCAACAAATCTACCCGCACTTATGTATTGTAACCAACTGAATAATAGAACCATAGCAGCTACAAAAACAGTTACTGCAAGAAAAGCATCCCGCATACTTACAACAATGACCTCAAAAATTTCATGTGAAGTAACCAAATTCTTCACTCCTCAAAAGAAATTTTCACTAAGCTAGCTATTGATGAGGAAATACGTATTTTAGAATCACCAATTTTAACATTAAGACCACCATCAAAATCATCTCTTGAAATTATTTTAATTTTAATTCCCGGATGTATGCCATTATTTTCTAGCCATGATAAAATATTAGAGTCATTATCAGGTACTTGCATAACAGTTAGAGCCATGTTAATCGGAGAATCTGATAAAGGAAGATCTGTTTCATTATATAATTCACCATTAGGTCCAGGAATTGGATGACCGTGAGGATCACGAGTTGGATTACCGAGATATTCTGCTATGGCACATTCAAGATTTTTTGATAAAGCATGTTCTAACTTTTCTGCTTCTGCGTGTAACTGATCTCGACCTAATCCTAATGTCTGAGAAAGGAACGATTCCAATAAACGGTGCCGACGTACAACCGATAAGGCCTCTAACTCTCCTTTACGAGTTAACGAGGCACCTTTGTATGGAGTATGATTAACTAATCCCATTTCGGTCAATCTAAGTACCATTTTAGTTACAGATGCAGGCTTAATTTCAAGATATGAGGCTAACTCCTGAGTACCTACATCTTTTGGACCAAGTTTCCAAAGAGATTTCAGATAATCTTCTATCGCTACTGAGTACATAAATAATGTTTAGACATGGCTAATATAAAGTTTAGCCTTGGCTAAACTCATTTTTTAATTAGTGTTAAACTAATTTTTCCATAGACTTTATAAAATTAGAAAAAAACTTGAAATTATATAAAATTGCAACTACAGAAAATATTGTTGCTGCAACTAAAGCAATCATTGAACCGCTACCAGTCTCAAGTTCTGAAGAAAAATAGAGCCCTAGCATAACAGAACTCAAACCAAAAATTTGTGTCCATATCATGCATGAACGGAAACTACGCCCAACTAATTGAGCAGTTGCTGCAGGTGTTACAAGCAATGATGTAACTAATAATGCTCCAACAACTTGGACCATACTAACGACAACTGCAGCTGTGATTACACTGAATAAAAGACCAATTCCTCTAACAGGAATTCCTTGAACTGCTGCTGATAGAGGATCGACTGTGGTAGCAAGTAAACCTGAACTAATTTTGAATAGTATAAGAATTGAAAATAAACAAATATATGCAATCATATCTAAATCTGATTCATCAATTAATAAAAGATTTCCAAACAAATATCCCTCTATATCTGTAGTAATACCGCCTCCGCCAATACGAAGTGCAACCAAACCAAAAGCTAACATGCCAGTAAGGAAAATTGCTATGGATGCGTCCCCAGTAAGTATTTCTCTGGACTGAAGTTCGTAAATCATTATTGAGGCAAAAACACTGAAAACTAATGCATAGTACAAGGGAGATGTCGCACCTAAAACAACTCCAATAGCAACTCCGCCAAAAGATACATGCGCCAAACCATCTCCTATTAGAGCAAGATTTCGAATTAGAAGGAATGTTCCAAGGAGACCGGCAACAATAGTTACTAAGACTGCCGAAATTAAAGCACGTTGAAACATTTCCATAGTAAAGAAGTAAGGGAACACTTCACCAGGAATAAACGGAGCTATGGCTTCCAACAAGGGTGTTAAAATATACATCAATTCTTTACCGAGAACCATTATTTAACCACCTCAGATGCCAACGGGATCTCATTTGAATGGAAATGAATTGGCCCATCATGAACGGGAGTTATACCTCGTAAATCAGCAAGAGTCTCTAAATCTGGAAAAAGATTAGTTGGACCATCAAATCTAATTTTTTCTTCTAAGAAAATCATTCGATGTGCTGTTTGGCGTATTGCGGTTAAATCATGAGAAACCATTAGTATTGTTTTCCCAGAATCATGACATAGATTATCTAATAATTTCAACAAAGAGTTTCTAGCATTACGATCCATACCTACTAAAGGCTCATCGAGTAAGATAAAATCTGCTTCAGTGGCTAATGCTCTGGCAATTACTGCACGCTGTCTTTGACCACCAGAAAGTTTTGAAATATCGGCATCAATAACATCTTCTAAACCAACCATTTCAATTGCTTTGATTACCTTTTCACTCCTGCCATGATCGGACCATGAAAACATATTTTTTGCATTAATAGTTCCCAACTTAACCAACTCACGTACAGTTAACTTGACTTGCCTAGGTAAGTATGAAGCGGCCTGAGATACCCATCCCACTCTTCCGAAAAAATTCTTCGGAGAAGGTTGATTTCCATAGATTGATATGGATCCTTTATGTAACTTTAAAACTCCAAGAAGTGATAGTAAAAGTGTAGATTTCCCACTTCCGTTTGGGCCCACAAGGCCGATGAATTCTCCCTTATGGACTACTAAATCTATATCTTTTAAGACGACTTTACCTGAACGAATTACAGTTAAATTATTGACTTCCAAAATGGGGGGATCACAACAATCATCTACAATTGAATTCTGTTGCACATTGATTTCCACCTAGGTTTATATTATTTGTAAAAGTTAGTAATTATTAATATTTTGCGCGCTTAGCGTATAGATATTCTATAGTTAAGTTACCTATTAACACTGCAAAAACTACTGCAACGAAGATAATAGGTAATAAATCTACATAGTTCATTTTAATCACCAATAAACATCGTAAATAATTAACATCCGCAGCCAGAAATAATGTTTTCAAGATTCTTATTCATCATTGTTAGATAATTATCGCTTGAATCCCTAGGAGCCATTTCCATAGTGTAAAGAGTCTGTAATGTGACTCCGGTTTGCTCTACTATAGAATTAAGTGCTGTTTGGTCTGTATATTCCTCAACGAAAAGTACTGTGATTCCTTTCTCTTCTATGCTTTCTACTACCTCAGCTATATCAGCAGGTGATGGCTCACCTTCTGGATCTAATCCATGTAATGTAATAATATCAATATCATATTGTACAGCCATGTAAGAATATGCATTGTGGTTTGCAATAATTGTCTTCTCCTGTCCTGCCATATCACAAGTTCCATCTACTCCGAAAGCCGCTGTGAACCTCTCATGTAGACCCATCAATTGAACACTGTAAGATGCTGCATTTTCAGTGAAAGAGTCGGAACCATCAGGGAATATTGAAGTTAGTGTAGCCAAAACAACATTAATCTGTGCTTCAAAAGCCATAGGGCTTAACCAACTATGAGGGTCATAAGTGAATACTTCTTCATCATCACCAGCTTCAATTTCGTCATCGTGGTCATCATGGTCATCCTCACCCTGGTCATCATGGTCATCCTCACCGTGGTCATCATGGTCATCATGGTCATCATGGTCATCCTCACTGTGATCATCATGGTTATCATGGTCCTCATGCCCTCTCTCACCCATCACAATATGCATTTGAATGTCATTAGGTATAGCAAATCCATAATCTCCTTCGGCCTCAATATGAATAACAACTGCTCCCATTTCATGGTGTTCCTCTTCATCAGAGTGATCGTCTCCACTAGGACCGCTGCCAGCTGCAGTCCACATCAAGCCAGCAGCTTGACAGTCGGATTCAGTTGTAAGGCTCATATTTACAGTATGAGTGTTCATGTCATAACAGACCATTTCCTCAGGGAAAGAAAATGTATGTGCAACTAGTTCAGAGTGGATTTCTGGTAGGTCATGATCATCGTGGCCCATCCAAACGTGTCCTGCGGACTCACAATCGTCCTCATTTGATTCGTAGTTCTCGTGAGTCTCTGTGTTATGGCACAGTTCTTCACCATGGTGATCATCGTGTTCGTCATCACCAGTCCACATGTGACCTGCAGCCTCACATTCTTCTTCTGTTGACTCATAGTTTTCGTGAGTCTCAGTGTTGTGGCACATATCATCTCCATGATCATCGTGATCATCATGACCGTCGTGGCCTGAATCAGCATTACTCATTTGACTCCAGGGGAATCCACCACAGCCTGTATCTAAGTCAGAGGAGTTCGCACTGTTTGCAGATAGTGCATCTGCCTCGCTTTCAGCAGCAAAGGTAGACTGGCAGTAATGCAGTTCTTCAGAGTCCCATGTCCAATCATATTTAGACCAAAGTCCTGGATTGAAAGAGTCTTCTCCATTCTCGGCAACAGCCCACATTGCTTCATTATCAAACTGTGTTATTGTGCCACTGTTCCATGAATCCGAATCGATAGTTTGGTTCGTTCCCCATTCATCAACCCAATTTCCTTCGATAGCAATATCTTGTTCATCACCGTGTTCATCGTGACCGTGGTGGTCGTGGTGAGCATGCCCACCAAGCATCTTTAGTACTGCCATGTTGAAGTCTTCCTCATGTACTGACTCAAACTCTAGAATATGCTCTCCCTCTTCCATGTGGAATACTTGGATAGTTGTTTCAGCAGGGCAAGACTCAGGGTTTTCGAATGTCATCTCAGCCTCGGCGTGTTCGTGTGAATCATGGTCATCATGGTCATCATGGTCATCATGGTCATCATGGTCATCATGGTCATCATGGTCATCATGGTCATCATGGTCATCATGGTCATCATGGTCATCATGGTCATCATGGTCATCATCATCGTGGTCATCATGGTCATCTTCACCGTGGTCATCATGGTCATCATGGTCATCAGTTTCATTGTGATCATCATGGTCATCATCATCGTGGTCATCATGGTCATCGTCACCGTGGTCATCATGGTCATCATGGTCATCAGTTTCATTGTGATCATCATGGTCATCATCATCGTGGTCATCAGTTTCATTGTGATCATCATGGTCATCATGGTCATCGTCACCGTGGTCATCATGGTCATCAGATAGCATACCAAGTGTTGTGATCTCGAACGGCCCATCATTCATTAATTCACACAAATCAGATATTAACATAGATTCGTAAGCAAGATTGCTTGCACCTGATGGCATAGCATGAGTCATGTATGAAGGAGGTGCATCATCACCTAAGGATGAAAGAGTTGATTCAACCCATGGTTCCAAATTTAAGCCATGATAGAAGAATATGTCTGCCTCTTGTAGACGAATTAGATCAGATGCAGATGGTTCATAATCATGAACAGGGATGTTATCTTGGCTCATATATTCAATAGTAACACTATCTCCTGCTACAGCAGAGACTAGTTCACCCACGTGATATGTAGATACCATTACAGTACCGTAATTTAATAAATCATCTAAATCATCTCCAGATACGTCTTTTGTTTCATCATCAGTTAAGCATCCTGCAAGACTTGAAAGAATCAAAATTAGGCTTACTGACAGGGCTCTCACTACATTATTCATGGCGCTGCGCCGACTATTAAGTATATAATAAATATTAATAAATATTCATTTAGAAATTATTATTAATAAAGCACTAGTCGGATTAACATGAGTCAAATAATAACTTTCAGTGCCGATAAAATCTTTGCTAATGATCTAGAAAATATCATTAAAAAATCTGGTTATCAAAATAGAAGTAGATTTCTTCGTGATGCAGCACTATACTATTCAGAAATAAAACAAAGAGGAGAATTGAACACAATGAAAGATGATGAGATACTTGAAGGTCACTTAATAGTTTATTACCAGCACGATCATGGTGTAGAAAATAGATTAATGGACATTAGGCATGACGAGGGAATAGATTTTACAACATGTAGTCATAGTTGTCTAAGGCATAGTCATACTTGCGTAGACATATTGCAAGGGAAAGGGACAGCTATTGAATTTCGGAAAATTATAGAAAGATTACAAAATACAGCCAATGTAAATAAAGTTAGTTTTAATTCAGCTCCAATGAGAGATGAAGGTTGTTGCTAAGAGTTATTATTTACAATTACTGCGATAATATCTTTGACATTTATTCGACCAAAGTTATGACTGTCTTCTGAAGCATTAGGGTCAGGGTTATCACCAAGTAAAAATACCTCTCCGTTCTCTATAGTAGAAATCCGTTTAATTAAATTAAAATCCTTCTTGAAAGGATGTTTGAATAGTACAACTAAATTAGGTTCTATCAGTTTCGTATCAATTATTTCAAATCGAACTATGTCACCATCTCTTAGAGTTGGCCACATAGAATTGCCATTCACTTTGACATCTATGAAGCGCGAATCCATGGTACTTCACGGCCTTTTGTGGCCCAGAACATATTATGAATGGCTTCAACAGCATCCATTAATTCCTGAGCATGTTGCTCAGAAACTTCTACTTTACAAGCAGAACAAAGTTTAGCCGCTTGCCAAAAAGTATCGTGAAGTCCTGGAATAGATTCTAAGTGCTGAGGTTTGAAGAAATCTGTCCAAAGAACCAAAAGTTCATCTTTACACTTCTGAGCTTCTTCTTCCTTGATTACTGCATATCTTGACATTGTATTGATATAAGATGCAGAATTACTACCTGAATCGCCATGATTACTTTCTAAAGCATTCATTTTCTTTGTCATAGATTGTACGGCCTCAGCAGCTACACGTGCGCTTGCTGGATCATATACCCCACATGGACCATCACAGTGCGCGTATCCATCAATTAACAAAATTTCATTATTATTTAAGTCGGTTTCTTTCATACTATCTTACCTCTGACCTAGCGCATCGGGTGAATGATTATGAATACTGAGGTTAATCAGTTACATTAGTAATATTGATTGAGTAAGTTATACTAGAAGAGTTATGGGGAGAGTGGCAGTAACAGATGGAATGGATAAAAAGGCCATTGAAATGATAACTGAAAATGGTCATGAAGTGGTTATTAAACATTATACTAAGGAAGAACTTCTTTCAGGAATTTTAGCCGATTTTGACGCAGTGATAGTTAGAAGTGCAACTAAATTGACTAGAGATGTAATCAACTCTTCAGTAAATAAAGAGAGTGGTTTGAAATTTATTGGTAGAGCTGGAGTAGGTGTCGATAATATCGATATTGAAGCCGCGACCGAAAATAATATTGTTGTATGTAATACTCCAAGAGCATCAACAAAAAGTGTTGTTGAAATGACAATTGCTCATCTACTGGCATCTTGTAGGAATATTACTACAGCCGACAGGAAATTGAGAGATGGTGTATGGGCAAAAAAAGAATTAGTAGGTACAGAATTATCAGGTAAATCTTTAGGACTTATTGGATATGGTAGAATAGCGCAGGGAGTTGGTAAAATTGCTAAAGCATTAGGAATGGACTTACATGCATATGACCCATATGTCCCTAAAGAAATCGCTAAGAGAAATAACTGTAGATTACATAATGATGTAGATAGTATTTTTCGAATGTGTACACATATATCCATTCATTGCAACCTCACAGAGGAAACTTACCACTTAGTAAATTCCTCAAGAATTAATCTGATGCCAGGGATAGGAGATGATGGGATAGATTGTGGAAATCATCTGGTAAACTGTGCTAGAGGAGGCATTGTCGACGAAGAGGCAGCGCTTGAAGCAATAAAAAGTGGGCAATTGTCAAGTTTAGCTCTAGATGTTTTTGAAAGTGAACCAGCGACAATTAATCCACTATTTGATAATGATAATTTTCATGGAACGCCACACATTGGTGCTGCTACAAAGGAAGCGCAAGCAAGAATTGGAATAGAAATGGCATCATTAATCATTGAAACTTTAAATGGCAACAAACCAAAAACAAGTTTGAACTAAATTATTCTGTGCATTCTAATTAATGGATCGGAAAGTATTTCCAAATCTTTAGGAATTTTAACATTGGGTATTTCAGTGTTCAATGAAATACCATTATCTTTCTTTAATTTCCAAACTTCAGAATTAAATTCAATAACATGATTTGTTAAGCTTAAAAATTCCGATTTACTGACTATGATATCTGGGAACTTTCTAACGTCAACAGAGCTATTATCATAAAGTGTAGTTGAGAGGTAGTGGGTGAAAAATGGACAAATAGGGCTTAGTGAAGTCAAAACATCTCTCACAATTCTGTGCAATGTCCAAGCAGCTGCCTCATCCCCGTCATAAAGTCTCGATTTTACCATCTCTAGCCAGTGACTTGGGAATACTCCTGTGCTGAAATTCTTAATCGACTGAGCCGCATTATAGATATCTACTTTAGACCAAGATTTCTCAACTTTAGTCATCATTTGACTGAATTCTGAAAGAATCCACCGATCTTCAATCTCTAAATTTTCTGGTTCAGTATTAAGATTAGAGGGGACCTCGAATTGACTTGCAAATCTAGCCACATTGAATATTTTTGTAAGAACTCCGAAATATTTAGCTTCAATCTCCTCTGGATTAATATGGAAATCGTCACCCACTTGGGCATCACAGGCCTTCCATAAACGGAAACATTCACTTCCTATTTTATTGGCTTTAAGATGTATCTGTTTTCCATCAGAACCCTTGATTTTCCATGAACCAGTCCGTCCCCCTGAACCACATTCAAGTACTGAATTAGCATCAATACCATTACCCAGAGATTTAGACATTTTTCTCCCCCATGGGTCCATTCCGAGACCGTCAATCCAAACATTTGCGAAACCTGGTTTATCCAACAGTAGAGTACTTTTGAGTAAAGTATAGTACAACCATGTCCTAACAATTTCCTTACCTTGAGGACGTAAAGCCGTAGGAAAAGCCCTCTTAAATAATTCTTGATCCTTACCATATCCTGATACAAACAAATTAGAATTAGACGAATCCATCCAAGTATCGAATACTTTCTCTTCACCAGTTAATTCTCCAAGTTGATTTTTCATATCTTCGTACATCCCCAAAGTTTCTTTAGTTTCTCTATCTAATACTTCAGAGTCCTTAGGAGGTGAATCTCTCCACGGCTGGACATAAACACCTGAAGGAGGTACTACAACTTTTGATTCATCCTCAGTATACCAAATCGGAACTTCAGTATGATACCATCTTCTTCTTGAAATTGGCCAATCGATAGATATGTTTTGCATCCAATCATCAAGGAATTGCTTATTCCTAGGTGGAATAAAATTGATATCTGAAACTAGCTCATTCATACGTTCTAAAGTATGTGTTTGTTTGACGTACCATTCTTTGAGCAATATTATTTCAACTGGATTATTCCCTCTTTCACTAACTGGAATCTCTTGTTCATGGTCTTTAATTGAAGATAATTTGTTTTCTTTTCCTAAAATTTCTATTGCTTTTTTCCTAGCCTCAATTACTGCTAGACCAGATAGAGGTCCTGAAATCTCAGTCATTTCCCCATCGAGGTTAATGGCCACAAATGGTTCTAGACCAAACTCTCTGAATACAGAAACATCATTTTGATCACCGAATGAACACACCATCAATACACCAGAACCAAATTCCATTTTTACAGAATGGTGAGACGAGATTAATACTTTTTTACTACGTCCATTGACTGCCAAAGGTAAATGTATCTCTTTACCTATCAAATGTGTATATCGACTGTCTTCTGGATGTACCAAAACTATCCCACAAGCACAAATTAACTCTGGCCTAGTAGTTGTTATGATTACTTGGTCTCCATCTTCGGTTTCCCAAATTACATCACAAAGTTTTGTCAAACGAGAGATTCTTTCGACCTCGGCATCTGCAATTGTCGTGCCTTCTACGGGATCATAGATATTCGGTCTTAAGTCTTCAACAATATTCCCCTGCTTGAATAAATCAACAAATATGGATTGGGAAACAGACCTATATTCTGGAGAGTCTGTCAAGTACTCATTCTCAAAAGAACAAGATAAACCGACTCTGCAAGCTGTTTCTCTCATGGCTTGTGTATATTCTTCAATAGTATCTCTACAAATGTCAATGAAATTTCCTCGATCAAAAGTTCTCATTTTTTTACCAGTTTTCTTCTCGACAGTGAATTCAATGTTTATCCCATTACGGTCTACACCCCATGGGAAATATACTTCCTTACCCAACAATCTCTGACTACGAGCAATTACATCTATCATGCTATATTGGGCAACTGCCCCGATATGCCAAGTTCCACTAGGATATGGCGGAGGTGTATCAATCACAAATATTTCTTTTTTAGAATCAGGATTGAACGAATATCTGCTATTATAACTCTCACCATAATGTTCTTCTTGAATTCTTTTCTCAAGATCTATGGACCATCTTTTGTCTGTAATTTTTGGTTTACCCATGACTTTCCCCAGACCTTATGCTATGACCCCGTAGTAACTTATTCTTGACTATTGCCAATCAAAAGACATGATGTAAATGGTATTTTCAAGTATCTAGAAGCGTGGGGTTGAAGTCCCGTCCTTATCCACGACCATACATAGAGGTAGCACCATGACCATTCAAGGAAGTGATAATAGTGCTGAATCGCCAAATAAAATTTCATACAAGGAACGTATGAATAATATAGATTCTAATAGCGTTAAAGAAGCTATTATCTTGGCTCCGAATAAAATAAGAAGGTCTTTATCGGGATTATCAGCATCACAAGCATTAGTTAAATTTCCAATTTTTGTAATTGTTTTCTGCTTGATTTTTACTGGCTATTTCACTTTGCACTCAGGAGCTATTGATTGTAGAGAAGATTTTAATCCAAGTTTTTGTAATGAAGAATCTTCTATGAATGTGAATGGGGATTTAGAAGTTTACTTACCAGATGGATCACAGGTATCTCTCTTGATTGATGAGGTAGAAGAAGATTGGACTACCAATGTAATGATTATTTATGTGGAATCAGAGTTTAACAATGTTACTAAAGTAAATGTTCTAAAACAAATTGATGCCATGGAAAGTGCAATGAATTCGAATAGAAATGATGGAGGAGAATTTGATGATATCATTTACGTTCTTTCTATCTCTGCTGTAATTAAGGAAGTTAATTCCAGTGCCGTCAGAGTTGCTCAAGCATTTGCTTCAGGTGTGGCTGCGTCCACAGGACAAGAAGAATTTTCTGAACAGATTAATGAAACTATAGAATCTCAACAGGATTTTTTAGGGAATTATGCTATTCCTGATGAGCAAGAAAGAGTAGATCAGATATTAGATGAAATACCTCAAAATGCTCTAGATAAATTAGTAAGAGACGTAGGGAGAGCGGAGGCTGAGAAGGCCAATTACTGGAATAGAGCAGTGATAATAATGGGAATCTCTGCTGAAGCTGATGTTGGCGAAATGATTGAAAAAACACAGAGAGAAATTAACTATCTAAGCGGTATTGGATCTACACAATGTGACCCAAACAACGATGGCAGTACTGAAGAATTTACAGATTGGGAATGTATGAAGTTAAGTATGGCTCTCACAGGTCCAGCCCCTATTACTAATGCGGTAACTGAAGAGTCATTCAGCCTATTTTGGGATGTATTTCCATTAGGAGTTTTTCTGGTAGCCATCACTCTCTTCTTATTCCACTGTGACTTGTTACAAACTGGTAGATTTAGATTGGTTCAAGGTATTAAAGTGCTAATAATTTCGGGATTACCTACATTGTGTTCTGTTTTCTTGACTATGGGGATAATAGGATGGTCAAATTATGAAGTTACAATGACAGTGATTATTGTAGGGCCGATAGTTCTCGCCCTAGGTGTCTCATACGGTCTTCATATTACAAATCGTTATGCGGAAGCTAAAGGAACTCCTAGTGAAAAGATGGAAGAAGCATTGAAATCGACTGGTAAAGCAGTATTTTTATCAGCAATCACTACGATAATTGGATTTATTTCTCTAACATTTACCCCAATGGCACCTATTCAAACCGTTGGTTGGTCGCTAGCTTTCGGAATAGTTGTAGTTTATGTCATGACAATGTTAATGGTACCTAATTTGACAATATTATTGGATTTAAAAAAGCCATCACACCCTCCACCTCAGGTTTTCGTAAATATCGTATCGATACCGGTCAAATGGACGAAAATAACACTCGTATTATTTATCATCGTAATGGTTTTCTCAGCAGGTATTTCCAGAGAGAATGTAGAATCAAATCTTGATTTATTAGAGATGGCGCCTCAAGATGTTGATGCTGTACAAAAAATGAAAACTTACAGTGATGAATTTGAATCAGGACAGCCGGGATTCTTGAAAATATCTGAGAATATTGGTGCAACAGCAGATTTGACTGATCTTACGGCTGATGATCCCTTCTACGGATTAGAAGCTATAGAGAAACTTGAAGGGCAATGTGCAGAGGTCGATCAAGTAACGGCTGTTTCAATTGTATTCTTAATGAAGGCGATAGCCGTTTCTGTGGATGTTTCAGGAGCACCAATAGCCGATTTAGTACCCGATAATGCGGGTCCAATAAAAGATGTTGCTGAATTATTATTCAATAATTCACAATCAGGTAATGCGTCGTTTTGGAGAACCTTAGATACACTTGATGCACAGGAATTGGGAGGGCAACAAGCTCAAAATTTCTTACTCTATGTATTCTATAATAGCTTAACTGATGAGATGAGAGAGTTATTCATCTCAGAAGATTATAGTAGTAGTTTAATCTATATTGACATGCCATTTATGGATGTTGTAGGTACAGAAATTGCTACTGATTTAGTGAACAAGCATGCTGCAAACTCTGGATTAGGAGGGACTACTGGTACACCAGAACTTATTGGTGTTGCATCAGTTACAATAGAAGTGAATGAATTAATTGTTGGCTCACAATGGAGTTCTCTTGGTTTCGCTTTGTTATTCACAATCATAACTTTGGGATTGGTTTTCCGAGATATATTATACTCATTACTAACAACTATACCAGTAGGATTTACTGTTGCTATGCAATGGATGATTATGGATTTAGGAGGGGTTCAATTATCACTGGTTACAGTAATGGTAGGTTCTATTCTTGTTGGCGTTGGTGTTGATTTTTCTATACATATAGCTAATAGGGTGAGAGAGGAAGGAGGAAATTTAGAAGCGATAAAGGCTGCATGTGCAACAACGGGAATGAGTTTAGCAGAAGCAACACTTGTAACTACTGCAGGGATGTTTTGTGCATTGACAATTAATATCCCTGCAATCAAACCGTTCATCATAGTTATTATTGTGTTAATTGTTATTGCTGCAATTTCTGCTCTAATACTATTACCTGCTGTTTATGCCATTATGGTGAAATCAAACGTGAATTTAACAGGAGGAGTATCTAGAATGGTGAAAACTGCAGGACTGAAAAGGGCTATTGATAGAGGTGATGCGGACGCCATTGATGCAACTTTGATTATCGGTGCATCAGATGATGCTTGGTGACGACACTTTCATTCACCTATTCCCACTGGAACGAATATGAATTACTGGCTGATGAAGAGTGAACCTCATGTATACCCATGGGAAAAACTAGTTGAAGACAAAAGTACACATTGGGATGGAGTAAGGAATTATCAAGCAAGAAATATGATGAGAGATGATATGAAAATTGGAGATCTAGTTTTTTTCTATCACTCTAACTTTAAGCCACCACATATTGCCGGAGTAGCAAAAATTTGTAAAGAAGGATATCCTGATTTTACAGCGCAAGATTCAAAATCAAAATATTTTGATGAAAAAGCGAATCCCGAAAATCCAAGGTGGATGATGGTAGATATTGAACCAATTATTGCTTTACAAAAAAAGGTTTCTTTACAAGAAATGAGAGATAACCCCACATTAGAAGGTATGAAATTATTAATGAAAGGATCTAGACTATCTGTGCAACCTGTTTCAGAGAAACATTTCGAAATTATATGTAAAATGGGTGGATTAGATACAATTCCTCATTAATGAAAATGTGGGCATGTCTTCGGTGGACGTTCGTCACCATCGATGAAAAATCATTGAGCTCCTCAACTCCGCTATTCCAAGGCATCCAGCATCCCCGGTCGGGCTGCTCGCTTCCGCGCCTGACCTGGTTCCCGGGTATAAGGCACTTCGAATTTCCCTCCGGAAATCCGTTATGCCAACCTGCATCTCTTGGAGGCGAAGTGTCGCTGTTACCCAATGGGTCATCGATGCTTCGTTTACGCCGCCCTCAGACTTCGGGTCACCATTATTGACGATTTGTGTATAATAGAGCACGTCAACACTCCCCCTAGCCCATACATCCGTAATTACCACCACATTTTAATGAAACCCCCAAATGATAAAAAAAGAAATGAAAAGAAAATTATCATTCAGCGGAATATTTTGAGGGACAGCCGGTTTGTATCGAGTTTGCAGAAATTGTCCATTTACCATTGATATTTTCAAGATCTCCTTTGACAGCAATCATGTAACCCTCACCAAAACCATCTGGTAAAGCAACTGAGGAAATGTCTACAAATAATTGTGCATTTTCACCAGTGCCCGCTAAAATAAACATCTTTGAGGTTTCATCTACTGAACCTTCCAATACTGAGCCTCTAAGATGAATTTCATCAGAAGTAAAATCTTCAGGAGCACCCATAACCTCGTCAACAGTATATTGGACTTCTGGATCAACACTAATTAACATTAAAAATATTAATCCTAACAACCCTAAACCCACTACAACGAGTCTCGTACCTCTAGTTGCAGCCATATATGTTCCAATTGAAAAACACTGATGAGGTTTGCGTTGTCAGGTGTGTTTAGAACCCACAGCTTCACTAATATCAGAAAAATTATTTTCACGGACTTTTATTTTGAGTCCTTTGATTATTTTAGAAACTACGGAAGGCCCATTGAAAACTAACGCAGAGTATAATTGTATTAATGAAGCACCAGAAATTATCATATCCCAAGCAGATTCAACGGAATCAATTCCACCTACTCCAATTATTGGTACTTTAGAATTCGTATAGTCATACAGTAAATTGACCACTTCTAATGACCTTTTTCTCAGAGGACGTCCTGAAAGACCCCCTGATTGAGCAAAAGCCGATCTAGATTGTGAATTTTTTGGGACATAACGAGAAATTGTTGTATTAGTGGCTACAAAACCGTCAACCTTAGAGTTGATAGCAACTTCGGCTGAACTAATTAAATCATCATCACTCATATCAGGTGAGAACTTCAGTAAAATTGGTTTGTGATTACCTTTTTTATCTCTAATTCCATTACATGAATTTAAGACACTACTTAGATGGTCTGCTTCTTGCAATTCTCTTAGACCTGGGGTATTCGGGGAAGATACATTCAACACAAATAAGTCAGAATAATCCCAAAGAATCTCGAGTGTGGAAGAGTAATCTCCAGGCGCATCCTCATTAGAAACTTTTTTCGATCTACCAATATTTGCAGCCACAGGGTTATCGGGCCATAAACCAACAGATTTTCTATCAATTAAATTATCCCTTACTGCTAAAGCACCAGGATTATTAAAACCCATTCTGTTAATCAAAGCATTTTCTTTATTCGCTCTAAACATTCTAGGTTTGGGATTTCCTTCTTGAGGGAATCTAGTAATTCCTCCATATTCCATCCATGAGAATCCTAGAGAAGGCCATGCAGATAAGGCCTCTGCTTTTTTGTCAAACCCCGCTGCTATACCTAATGGATGATTAAAAGATAAACCAAAAACATTGGTAGGTAATTCTGGAGCTTGATATAGGGTCCTTAGAAAATTTCTACCGATAGAACTTCTCTCTAATTTTGCTAAGGAAGAAAGCCCGAGACCATGTGCTCTTTCTGAATCAATAAAGCCCAACATTGGCCTACCAAACATTCGGTATGGGACTCCCATAGTAATGCCGGTGAACCGACACTCTTCAAGCGTTACGCACCATCCGAGATACATGAGCGGTTCTAACGGGGATGAAGCAATCTCTGAATTAGCAAGAAGAATACTACGATCTAGTGGTGTTAAAATTATCCATGACGGAGAATTAATGAAAGAAATAGAATCCCTTGCAGTGGAATTATCCGATAAAGCCCCAAAAATAATTTTTGGAATAGAATCACAAATTTCAGATTCAGAAGATATTTTCTTCATGAATAAGAATTCTGCAAATGGAATAATTTCTCAGAACCCTCCATTGTCATTAGAAATTGTTTGGATAAAAGGTGGTAACGAAAAATGGAATAATCTACAAAAAAAGATTGTCGAATTAGGCAGAGCCGGATATCCTGGTTGTATAGGGTGCGCTGGTCCAGCAGCATCAGAACCATGGGATGAAGTTATGTCCAGGAAACAAAATTTCTAGTCGGTTTCGCGCGTAACGCGTGCGCGCGCGCCTTGTATCAATCTATACTGACTCAAGTTTATACAGGTTGTATTATCCGGTCAAGTATAATGGTCGATGGTAACTTATTGACTTGGTGATGGTTGAAGAATAT
>Ga0213869_10000832_pt1 | contig 24036 bp, 35 predicted proteins | sample PICome_10_FD_160083 | JGI IMG/M metagenome (GOLD analysis project Ga0213869, IMG submission 160083) | Coastal seawater microbial communities near Pivers Island, North Carolina, United States - PICO132 | ecosystem: Environmental > Aquatic > Marine > Coastal | place: USA: North Carolina...
ATAGTTCGTATATTAAAGTATATTAAAAATTAAGGTTATGAGCACAACATTTGGAATAGAAATACCATCAACAGGAGAAATTCTACCAATAGCAAGACGAGTTGGGATTGGCAATGGTAAAGTTGAGGTTTGGTTTACAGAACCATTAGCCGAACTATTAGATGATGATCAATTAGTTATAGCAATGGATAACTCACCACAAGGGATATTTACAATAGGATGTATCAAAGAACACATCATTGGGGATAGTGATGGAAAAGATAAGAATATTATTGCGGGTGTGGACTTTGGTGATCCATTAGGATTATTAGATGATATTATAGAGGATATAAATTCATGAGATAAATTTCGTATATTATAGTATAATAATTAAAAATAATATGTTATGGAAAGTAGATTTGGTATTGAATTAGAGGTATTAGAAAAAGCATTACAAAATATGATCAGTGAAGGTTATATGGGTAAAGATGAAACAATTGAAGATTTAGAAGATATGGCTTTTACATGTTGTGAAGGATTAGCTTGGTATGCCAAATCTAAAATATATGATTGGGCAAATTAAGGTTTGGCTTTTAATAATAGGATTCGTATATTTAAGCATAAATAAAAATAAAAATAAATATTTAGGTTATGAAGTTAAGTTTTAGAGCAATTTTTGATTTGAAAGGTAAAGAAACAGTATTTAGAAAATCAAGTGATACAGTTTCAAATTTAATACAGTTATTGAAGAAGGAAGGTATTAATGTAAGTCAAATAATTCGAATTGAGGAATTCAAGGTGTTGGAGGAGAAACAAAGAGGTAGAGCTAAAGCTAAATACTAAAGGAATATAAGAATCAAAACAAAGTTCGTATATTACAGTATAATAAGAAAATAAAAATAAAGGTTATGAAAATTGGAAGCAAAGTAGTGATGATCAATGTTGAACACAGTATTACTGTTGGAAAAAATGATGCAATTACATTAGATGTTATACATCAAGTATGTTTATATGAAAATAAAGATGGTAGTATTGAAGCTGATCTTGATTTTGTGGATTATGATGATGTTAAATTCTTAGGAATGGCAATTGATGGTGGTTATAAAGGGTTTAAAGAATTTAAAGAACAAATGTTGAAATTTGGGATTGATGTTGATGAGTTGATTGATGAAGAATGTGTTGGGTTAATTAGCAATTTGGATATGATTAACTTGAAATCAATGTATTAATAAAGGACAATGGAGCGCAAGCTCTATTTCGTATATTACAGTATAAGAAAAAGATAAAGGTTATGAAAAGGTATTTAAAAGTTGATTTTGTTGATAGATTTAGTAGTATTTGTGATACTAAAGAAGAGGTGATGGAGGGATGTGGTTATTTTATAGAGGAAATTACATGGGAGGATTTCTTAGAGGAAATTGAAGGTGAATTTGAGGTAATTGAAGTTAAAGGTGGGTGTGATATTAAATGGTTAACAGAGGACTAAGCAGATTAAAATATAATTCGTATATTACAGTATAATAAGAAAATAAAAATAAAGGTTATGAAAAATGAAATTAAGAGTACAGTTAAAAGAGGTCGTCCAGTTAATCCAACTTCAGAAAGACAAATCCGTTTAAAGGAGTTAGATAAAAAGCGTAAAATGGGATTATTGAAGAGAGGACGCCCTGTAGATCCAACTTCAGAAAGACAAGTTCGTTTGAAGGAGTTAGATGCAAAACGTAAGAATGGTGAACTTAAAAGAGGACGCCCTTCAAATCCAAATTCAGCTCGTCAAATTAGATTAGCAGAGTTAGCAGCTAAAATGAAAGCCAATGGTGGTAAAATGCCTCTAGGACGTCCTAAATCAACTAAACTAAGTATCGAAAAGTTAGATATTAAATTGGTGGATGGAAGTACACTTGGAATTATTGCTGTGTAATTAATTTACTAAGGGAATTGTAGGGTTGAGATAGTGTTCGTATATTACACCATAATAAAAAGATAAAGGTTATGAAGGATCATTTTAATAGTGCAGTAGAAAAGTTTGAATTCACCGTTGATTTAGGTGGGTGGAGAGGAAAAAAAGTATTTGAATTCACCCCTTCACAAGGGAAATATGATGATGGTCATGTGAGTGAAGGAATTTTGTTTGGTGATGGTATGAATGTTAAATCAATAACTAATAATGGATTGATGTTGTATTCATTTGATATTTTAGGTAATAAAATTACTGGTAAAATTAAATTTAAAGATGTTGAGTTAGGTAACACATTAGATGTGTAACCAACTCATTACTCTTGTAGTTATCCATTCGTACGCACATATTATATTATAAAGTGGTACGTGGTAAGTTATGTGGTGGTACGCACGTATATAGTACTAATATATCATATATCCCCGCGCGCGCCGATATCAATATATGCGTGGTGTGGTAGTGGTGTTGGGTTAGGGCAACTCTCATCTCAAACACAATCCTTCCAAATCGATTAATATATACCTATATATAACCCAAATTCAATAAATTACTTTCTCAAAACCACCAAAGGATTAAAAACCCAAAATTCTCCAAAAAGAGGACCCCAAAAATTTCCTCACCATCGACAAAATATATACTTACTCACTAGAGCAACCCAAAAAAACTTGGAATTCGCAATATTTGTTCGTATATTCGATCATAATTAAAAAAATAAAGGTTATGTCAAATAAAGAAAATATTGAGAAGATTGAAAAAGAAATTACTATTATAAACAAAACACTTATAGTATTCCTAATAGCAGGGATTGTTGAATTAATTCTTACAATTATGGGGTATATTAGATTTGATTTCCTATCCTTGGGAATTATGTTAGCATGTTTTTTCATGTTTGTTAAATATGTTAAAAAAAGAAATGTAAAAGATGTTATGGTAAGAATATATGACATCATGGAACTTACAGAAGAAGAATACCAAGAAAAATATGAAAATGAATAAAAAATAAAGTTTATGAATAATTCAAAACAAAAAACAAAACGGTTAAAGAGAAATACTCTTCTACTATTGATTACTTCAACTATTAATGTAGTATTAGCAACATTAATAGCCCTTAAGGTTATTCCTTACCAGGCAACAATTGGTTTTATCCCAATGTATTTCTACATGGGTGTATTAACCCACAAAGTTTTTAAATCTAAATAATAAACAATCATGACAAAAAAGACAATGTACCGCAGACTCGTTAAAGAGGATGGGACTAGAGCAGTAACCTTTGATGGTAAACTACATAATTGGGAAGGCCCAGCTTTAATTCCAGAAGGAAATGAAAAAAATGCAGAATACTATCTTTACGGTATTCAGTATAGTAAAGAAGAATGGAGAGCAGCAATTAGTGACCACACAGGTCTACCTTGGTATAAAATTCCAGGGATAACCGTAAGATTTTAAGATTATGAAATTATATAATACTAACTTAGAGCATAGTCTGTTAGAAATCATACAACTTGACTCTAATCGAATCACAATGGAAAACAACACCATACAAATCATCCACCAGGTTAGCCCCTTAAAGATGTCTACCTTTAAATATATTAATCCTCAAAGTTGTTTTAATGATTACACGTTAATCAAATTACTCAACCGTAAACTTAAAATGTAATGATTTTCTCACGTATTACGTCCAAACAAGCAGAAAAGTATGTTCCCTACGATGAAGATTTTAATAATCTCCCTCCAACCCACTATACTTTCACCCCATCCCAAGATCCTAAGTACCCAGGCTCCGAAGGTTGGGAGACAGTAACTTACTATACAGGTAGAGAAGTTAATCTTTACTCCAATCGTGAGGGTGAAGGTGATTCGTGGGTTTACGCTATGTCTAGCCCTGCTAATCCTGGGATGTTAAAAATTGGCTATACCGCAAAAGAACTTGAAGTTAGAAGAAGACAACTATCTCGGGGTACTGGGGTTCCTGAAGAATTTGAAGTTGAATTTGGATTTTGGTGTTTTAATGCTGAAGCTTGTGAGTATGAGGTGCATAGAGCTTTAAAGAGTTGTAGAGTAAATAATAAAAAAGAGTTTTTTAGAATAAGCCTTTACGAAGCTATAAAGGTTATTGAAAAAATTGGAGAAAAATATAAGTAAAATATTTATTATGGAGAAAGTATATGTAGTTTTTGGTTTACAAGATAAGGATTTTATCAATAATATTTACCTTTTTGGTAGTTTGGAATTTGGAACTTCCTATGGTAATCTAATATTAGAGCCTATTGAAGAATTTTCCTCTAAAGAGAATGCGGAGGAGTGGGTGAAATCTAAAAATATGGATTATTTTTTGGAATTTGAGGGGGTAGTTATTTTAGAGGTCTTTAGATAATACAAGTATATACGTATGTAAGGAGGGGTGGGGGTGCTTGGAAAACAGTTATTAGCTAATTTTTAAAACTTTTATTTATTATGGATTATAAAACACAACTAGATGATTTGAAAGTTGAATATCTCGTTAATAGTAATTATCTTGATGAGGTTTGGAGATATCATCCTTCTAACCCTAATTTTGTTAATCCTATAAAAAAACATAAAGAAATTAAGGATAGAATTGATGAGTTAGAGCGTAAAATCAATATTTTAGAGCGTAAAGACAATTCATTAAATTAAAAACCACCACCTTATGAATTTAGATAAGTTTTATCAAAGTTTCCATGATCAAAATGGTGACTATTCGGATGAAGAGTTGAAGATTTTAGAGATAAAATCCACCCCTAGGTATAAATTTGGGATGTTTATTAAGATAGTTATTAATGGGAAAAATTTTAATAAACATTTATTGAAGTTTTTTAAGGGTGATGATGGAGAAGATGTGGAAAGAGGGGGATTATTTCTAATATATGCTAGAGCCTGGTATTGGATTATGGATTTTGATTTAAATGATGAGGATTGGGTTGATTCTATAACTCACTATGATTTTGATGAAGCTTTATTGGCCTTAAAATTATGTATTAAATATTTTGAGAGTGTGGAGGATTATGAAAAGTGTACACATTTGTTTTCTATTGAGAAGCTTTTAAAAAATACTTGATTCCCCAAAGAATTCTATATAACTTCACCACGTACGTAAGTAAATAAAATATAAAAAACATGAAAAATAAAGATTTATCATTAAGAAGAATTGTAAGTTTAAATAGTAAAATAAGCCGATTAAGAGCAGAATTATCAAGAAGAAACATAGATGAAAGTTTAAAAATTGTATTAGAACTAAAAGAACTACTAGAGGATCTAAACTCTATCATTGAAAGAGAATATTAATAGTTAACAAATAAATAATAAACAAGTTATGAATTTAACACCTGAACAAATCCAGGCTAATTGGGATTCCTTTATGAAAAATATTGAGGAATACATTACTGGTGATCGTAAGAAAAAATTAATTGATTTTTATAAAAAATATGAGGAGCGTATTATTTTAATGCCTGCTTCCCATAAGAAAGAATATCACAATGCATTTCCAGGGGGATATGTTGAACACGTTAATCGTGTTGTTGAAGCATCACTTAAAATTTATGATGTATGGTGTGAATTTGAAATGGATAGATCTACATTTACTGTTGAAGAATTAGTATTCTCAGCTATTAATCATGATTTAGGTAAAATGGGTGATTCGGAGCATGAATCTTACATCCCTCAGACTGATAAATGGAGAAGAGATAAATTAGGTGAAGAATACATGCATAATAAAGCTATTGCATTTGCAGCTGTCCCCGATAGAGGATTATTTCTACTCCAGGAACATGGTGTTAAATACACATTTAATGAAATGGTGGGTATTCAAACCCATGATGGTTTATATGACCCAGCAAATGAAAAGTATCTAAAATCATTTATGCCAGAAACAAAACCACGAACTTCACTACCCTTTATACTACACCAAGCAGATATGATGGCTGCCCGTGTTGAGTTTGAACGTGAATGGTTACCAAAGTTAAGAAAAGAAAAAAATTCCGGGGATAAGCAAAGTGGGAATTATATATTGGGGAATACAACTAAGAAAATCCCAATGAAGGATAAAGCTTTAAAAAGTGTCCAAAGTGAAGGACTTAAAAATTTATTAGATAAAATATGATTGTTGTAATATGCATATTAGGAGGTTTAGTTTTGGGTCTTACATTCACCACCCTAAATCTCCTAAAGAAAAATGAAAAACAAGAAGATATCCTAATGGGGTATCTTCGATATTTAGATAAACTTTCTCATATAATTGAATTCATCGATGGAAAACTTAAAGAAATAGACCATAAAGGTTCCTTTGAGGCGGATGATGAAATTGGTTTCTTTTTTGAGGAAATACAAAACATTCAAAAAGTTTTGAATGAATTCAAGATTAAGAATCTTGAAAAATAACCATCTACCTTATGCCCCCTAAATCTAAAATCAACAGAAATTACTTTACCCAAGAGACTGAAGATGCTATTCTGCTCTATAATAAAACAGATTCATCCAGCCAAAGGAGTAAAATATATTCAAAAGATATACATTATCCATTTTTTAAACTTACCCAAAATATAATCCACACCTTTAAGTTCTACAATACTGATGTAGAAGACTTAGAGCATCTGCAACATGAGATTATAGTTTTTCTTTTAGGGAAAATGAATCTATATCACCATAGTAAGAGTATTGAGGATAGATTAACTAAGATAATCAATAAAAAGTATAGTAATGTTTCATATGAAGATTATCTCCTTTCCCCAAATCCAGACCCAAACATTGAAGAAAAACCCATTTTAACCCAAGAGGAATTTCTCCAAGATAAACGAATTTCTTCAAACTACCCCCTCCACCACCCCAAATCTTTCCTAGAATACACAAACAATTCAGATAAGATAACACACCAACAAATTAAAGACTTTATAGAACCTTATTTTAGTAAGGTGTGTGTTGATTGTAAAAAAGAATTAAAGAGGTTAACCCCACCAAAAGCATTTTCATACTTTGGTACCATAGTTAAAAGATGGTTAATTAACTATAGTAAGAAAAACTATAATAAAAAAATTTCCTCCTCCCCCATAGAAGATCTACATCATTCCCTAGATTTTTCATATGATTTAGATTCATTAAACCCAAACCAAGATCAACTTTCTAACTTTTTAGATGACTTTGTTGATTATGTGGATATTAACCTTTACAGCTACTTCCCAAAATCTAAAGATGCTCAAGTAGCTGACGCTGTTTTAGAATTGTTTAGAAAGAGAGAATCTATAGAAGTATTCAATAAAAAAGCACTTTATATCTATATAAGAGAACAAGGAGATTTTAAAACCCAAAAAATAACTAAGGTATCTAATTCCCTTTTTGATATCTATAGAGAAAAATATACTTTCTATTTAGAAAATGGTTTCGTAGATTTTGGAGACATCTAGAGGATATATTTATAACCAAAACTATATCATGAGTAATCTAGATAAAAACATATTTGGGAAGAAAAAATTTTCATCCTTATTTCAAGAGATATATGATAACCAAAAGAAAAAAGAAGGACAAATTTCATCTCTTATCCAAGAATTAAAACCCCTAATTTCAGATATAGGAGATGCTACTCTTATAGTTCCTTTAATTAAAGAATATATGGAACTTGGAATTAAAAATGATGAGCAACTTATTAAGATGGCTACAATTATTCAAAGAGCCCTTAATACCGGAAAAGAATTAGAAGAAGATTTTGGATTATCAGAAGATGAGAAAAAACAATTATTCAAAGAGATAGAAAATTTTAATACCAAACCACCTAAAAAACTACGATGATAAATAGACAGGGTTTAGCCGGAGCTATTAGAAATCTCCAACCAAGTTTAGGAAAGCAATCCAATAAATCAAAAGTTACTAGTTTTGGTAGGGTTAAGGACATTGTTTTAGATGAAAACCATCCTAAATTTTCTGAATATGGACAATGGAATGGTTTGGGTACTATCATTGTTGAAGTCTTTGACAAATCAAACCCAGGTATTGAAAAAATAGCAAAACCCTATTCACCCCAATCAAAAAGTTTACCTATAATAAACGAAGTAGTTCAACTATTTCTTCTCCCCATTCCTACAGATGGAATTGATTTAAGAGAAGATTATTACTATTTACCCTCTTATAATGTTTGGAATAGCCCCCACCACAATGCCCTTCCAAATCCAAGAAAAAATAACCTCCCTCCTTCACAACAGTTAGATTATCAACAAACTGAAGGTGGTTTAGTTAGAAGAGTAACAGATGGCTCTACTGAAATTGATTTAAATAGCCCCACTAACCCTAGTCAAAATACATTCGTTGAAAAACCTAACATCCACCCTCTTCTTCCTTTTGCAGGGGATGTTATGTATGAAGGTAGATGGGGTAACAGTTTGAGATTGGGATCAACAGCTAAATCTAACAGTGAATATAAAAATGATTGGTCAGTATCAGGTAAAAATGGTGATCCTATTGTAATTTTAAGAAATGGACAACCAATCAATTCTTCTGAAGAAGGTTGGGTACCAATTACAGAAGATATAAATCAAGATTTATCTTCTATATACCTAACTTCCACACAGACCCTACCTGTGGATGATAATACCAAAGACAAATTCACCCCTTTCAATACCTTAGGCAGAGCCATTATTTTAGACCAATACTCAGACCCCCAAATTTTTCTAAACACAGATAGAATTGTATTAAATGCTAAAAATGATAGTGTATTAATAGGATCTAAAAAGGGAATAAATCTTTCTACTGAAGAGTACATAAACGTTAAATCACGTAATCTTTTTATAGATGCCCAAAATGTAAAATTAGGTAATGAAGATGCAACTGAATCTCTTCTTTTAGGAGATAAAACAGCAGATTTATTATCCCGTTTAATTACACAACTTACCTCAATTTGTAATGTTTTATTAACAGATCAAACCTATATTGGAGGAACCCCAGCCCCAAATGCTCCAATGTTAGAGGCAGCTACAGAAGCAATTTCAGTTTTAGGTGAATTACAGTCTCAATTACCCAATATAAAATCTAAAGTAAGTAAAACAATATAAATGGAATACACAACTAAAGGTATAGTAGTTGATATGTCTCAACATGCACTTAAAGGAGTACAGGTTGAAGATGGTGTTAATATTGTTTTTACAAATACAAAGGGAGAATTTTCTATAGATGGAGATTGGGATGAAAAATCCTCTCTAAAATTAACTTTTAGTTTAAAAGGTTATAATAATAAGACAAAACGTATTACAACTTTAACAAACACTGTTAAAGAAGATATAGGTGTAGTAGAATTAAAAACCACAAAAGATAATAAAACCCAAAATCAAAAAGAATTAGAAAAATTAAATGCCGATTCATTAAAATCGAAACTAAAATCATCATCTGATACTTTAGCTATAACCAGTATAAATAATTTAGCAGGTACTATAACACGTACTTCTCTCCCAGTTATATTTGATTTATTATCACAGTTTGGAATAAATTCACCCCTAGAAAACCCAAACCCAACTCAAGGAATATCCTGCCCTCCCTCAGAAATATTAAAAGCTATAGTTGAAAAAAGAAACAAGTTATCAACACAATTAAATAACATATATCTATCGGCTAGTAATACTTTAAAGACTGTTGAGGGGTTAGAAAATGTAGTAAGTATATTTGAAAGTCTATTTTCTACTTTAAAATTACTACCAATCCCAACATTACCACCTGGTATCCCTTCAATCGTCCCACAAATACAAGACCTAAAAAATCAATTTTTATCTCCTAATATATCAAAACTTGCAGGTTTAACCACCGGTTTAACATTAAGTTTATCTACTTTAGTAGAAAGATTACAACAAATGTTGAATTTGTTAAACTCATTAGATTCCCAAATTCAAAATTGTAGTGAGGGAGATGATGATGAGTTAGTTGAAATAAATGAGGTTTTGCTAGAATTAAATTCCCAACAAACCTCACAAACCTCACAAACACCCCAATCAGACCAACAACAAAATCTAAATGTTAATGGGTTTAATTTTGATGTTGAAACAGAACCCACTACTAATAATCTTAAACGAACACGAGCTATCGCTAAAAACGCCCAAGGTGTTGTAATACTCCGGGGAGAATATTCGTTTAGCGCCTCAAATCAAATATTAATCAACGAGCTTGTATTTTATATACAAGTTAATGATTTAAAAGCTGACTAATTAAATATTTATAATCAATATGAAAACAAGTGCCTTTAAAACAATTATCAAAGAAGCAGTAAAAGAAGTATTTCAAGAAGAATTAAAAGAAATTCTTTTGGAAGCAGTTAAGTCTCCTAAACAACAGATTGTTACAGAACATTCTATTCCCCAAGTCGACCTTTCATCAAAACCTTCGGAAAATAGGGGAGACAATAGACAAAAATATATGGATGTTCTAAACGGCATGACTATGACAAGTCAAGATGCTAAACCTATGTTCAACCCTTCACCTTCTACAGATACAATAAATGGAAGTCTTCCTAATGGAGAAGTTGGGATGGATCAAATTATGAATTTAATGAATGCTAAATAATGGCTTTTAACCAACAGCAAATATTCCCTATAGATTTAAATAACAGTGCTGCTGTTGGTATTGATCTTCCTTTTAATGGTCCTGCTGTTTTTAAGTCAAATTATCAAACTAAAGATTCTATAAAGTATAATTTAATAAACTTTTTCTTAACTAATACTGGAGAAAGACCATTAAACCCAAGTTTTGGTGGTGGTATAAGAAGCTTTATTTTTGAAAAAATAACTAATGACGATATTGAATTCTTATTAGAAGATATATCTAGTAAAGTAAGTACTTATTTCCCAAACATTCAGGTAGAAGATTTGAATGTTTCAAGAAATGAAGATAATAATGAAATAATAGTAAATTTTACTTATAAGGTTGTAAACACTAATATACAAGACGAAATTAACATATCATTCACATAATGGCTACTATCAAACGTGATGTAAAATATTTAAATAGAGATTTTTCCGATTTTAGAAATCGGTTAATTGAATTTTCTAAAACTTACTTCCCAAATACATACAATGACTTTTCAGCAGCATCCCCTGGGATGATGTTTATGGAACAATCATCTTATGTAGGGGATGTTTTAAGTTTTTATTTAGATAACCAATTCCAAGAAAACTTTATCCAATTTGCTCAACAAACAAATAATGTTTATGAGCTAGCATATATGCTCGGATATAAACCCAAAATTACAGGAGTAGCACAAGCTACTATTGACTTTTACCAACAACTTCCTGCTAAAACTGTGGATGGTGTGGTAATACCTGATTATGATTATGCCTTAACAATAAATGAAAATACAGTAGTTACTTCTGTAGCAGGTGGAAACACACCATTTTTATTACAAGATAAGATAGATTTTTCATTTTCATCATCACAAGACCCAACAGAATTATCTATATATCAAATTTCCGGAGATTCACCTCAATATTATCTTTTAAAGAAAAGTAGAAAAACTATTTCTTCTAAAATTAATACTCAAACTTTTACCTTTAATTCTCCTGAAAATTTTACAACAATTGAAATAAATAACTCTAATATAGTTAAAATATTAGATATCACAGATTCAGATGGTAACATATGGTATGAGGTAGATCATTTAGGTCAAGAAATGGTTTATAAAAAAATTAAAAACACTAATGTTAACGATCCTAACAATGTATTAGATTCTGGAGAGGTTCCTTATCTTTTAAGCCTAGAAAAAATCCAACGAAGATTCGCTACTAGATTCACCTCAGCTGGAACCTTACAAATCCAATTCGGATCAGGGACGGCTACTGACAATGATGAGAATATAATTCCAAACCCTAATAATGTTGGAATAGGATTATTATCTCAACAATCTAAACTAACTTCAGCATACTCTCCTACTAACTTTTTGTATACGGATACTTATGGTATTGCTCCTTCAAATACAACTCTAACAGTTAGATATTTAACGGGTGGAGGTGTTACTTCAAATGTTAATGCTAATACATTAACAACTCTTGATACATCTAATATTAATTTTAATATAAATAATCTTAACTCAACCGCTGCAAATTATATTTTTGGATCTCTTTCCTCAAATAATCCCGAAGCAGCCTCTGGAGGTAAAGCAGGAGATACTATTGAAGAAATTAGACAAAACACCTTAGCTTCAGCAGCATCTCAAAAACGATCAGTTACTGCTGATGATTATTTGGTTAGAGCTTTAAGTATGCCTTCTGAGTATGGTGCTATATCTAAAGCCTTTATTGAACAACCTAAACTAACAGATGATCAAGTTTCAACAATTGAAACACTTAATTTACACTGTTTAACTCAAAATCTCCAAGGTCACTTTACACAACCTTCTAACACTGTAAAACAAAATTTAAGAACTTATCTCTCTCAAAACAGAATTATTGGAGACAATATTGAAATTAGAGATGCATTTATTATAAACATAGCCATTAATTTTGAAATAATAGTACTCCCAGAATATAACAATAACGAAGTATTATTAAGATGTATTAATGAATTAACAGATTATTTCTCTAAAGATAAATGGCAAATTAACCAACCTATAATATTAAGAGAACTATATATAAACCTAGATAAAATTAAAGGTGTTCAAACTGTTAAAGATATAAAAATAACAAATAAAGCAGGAACTACTTTAGGATATTCACAATACTCATATGATGTAGACGGAGCAACCCAAAATCAAGTAGTATATCCATCTTTAGATCCTAGTATATTTGAAGTTAAATTCCCACAAACCGATATTAAAGGTAAAGTAGTACCATTATAAAAATATAACCAATGGCAGTATACAAAATATTCCCATATAAAGACACAACTTTATATTCCCTATACCCTAGTATGAGTGTAGGCCTAGATGCTATTAGTGAAGTAGTTAATAAATTAGGAGTCGATGGCACCCCTGATGTATCTCGATTTATGACCCAATTTGATACAGCAGAAATCCAAAGTGTTATAAATGATAAAATAGGCAACAGTACTTGGGATGTTAGTTTTAAAAGTTTCATAGCCGATGCTTATGGTATAACTTTAGATTCTACTTTAGAAGTATGGCCTTTAGCTCAAACCTGGAACAACGGCACCGGAGAATTTCTTGATAGCCCAATTACAACAAATGGGGCTAGTTGGTACTTCTCGGATTATGGAGGTGGTACTTCATGGTCATCAGCAGGGGCTGTAGGTACAGAGTTATATACTAGTTCATACAATGCTGACTTCGCACCCCTAGGTGGAGGAAATTGGTTCTACTCAGGATCAGGAGTTTCTTCTTATAGAGTAACTCAATCGTTTGATTTAAGAAGTGATAAAGATCTTAATGTTGGGGTTAAAACTATAGTATCCAAATGGTATAGTGGATCCTTGCCAAACTATGGATTTATTACTAAATGGACTTCAAGTATTGAATTCTTCGGTACTTCATCTATTCAACCTGTAATGAAATATTATAGTGTTGATACTAATACCATTTACCCACCTCAACTAGAATTTAGATGGAGAGACTATTCTACAATTCTAACAGGATCAGAATCCACTATTGTCTCTAATCCTAATGTTAAAATGTCTTTAGCAGAAAACCCAGGTGTTTTCCATAGCGGTAGTATAAATAGATTTAGGCTTAATGTTAGCCCAATGTACCCTGCCCGAACATTTCAAACTAGTTCATTTTACGTTGGTAAAAACTATCTCCCTACTGCTTCATATTACGCCGTAAAAGATTTAGATACTAATGAATTTATAATTGATTTTAATTCTCAATTTACTCAAATAAGTGCCGATTCCACTAGTAATTATTTTGATATTTATATGGATGGATTAGAACCAGAAAGAAATTTTGAGATTCTAATCAAAACTACAATTGATGGATCCACTAGAATATATAATGACAACTATTATTTTAAAGTAGTTAATGGATGAGCGAAAATATAGATTTAAATAAAACTGTTTATAATAAAACCCAATACGAAAAAACTATAGATACTAGTTTCAATCAGTTAGGGGTACAGACAATTCAAGAACAAATAGATCAACAACCAACAGTTGAAGAATTTTTTGATCTTTATAACAGTCTTTTCTATGATATACCTGAAAGAGGATCAAATACATCTCACGAATATTTAATCCAACAAAGTTCAGAATATATCAACTTCTCTCAAAATAATGATGAGGTAAACGCACTTCGACAAGAAATCTCCCAACTAAGAACAGAACTATTAGATACCCAAAAGCAAATAGTTGAATTACAAATCAGCAATCCACAAAACTCACTACAAACACAACAATTAGCACCAAATTTCACCACTTAATAAAATGACTGAAGTAACTCAAATAAATCCTTTAGACTTATCTACACAGGCATATAACCAACAAGATATTAACTTGGTGCCTTCATTTGAGGTAAACACTACTTTAACTGAAGATAGTTATATTGAATATAACATATATGATTTAAATAATGATCTTCTTTTCACAAATTATGATTATGATTCATATAATGTTTTAGAAGATGGTCAATCTGCCCAAAACGGAGACATATCCCAAATTATAATAGACCCCGAATCTGATTTAATAAACACAGGATTTGACCAAGGCTCATACAATACTTACTATAGTTTTTTAGTTAATAAAATTGGTAATGTTGATAACAATCTTTACATAACCGAAATTTCCAGTGATAGAACCGAAATTAGATTAAGTAGTAATGTTATTGAGGATCAAAATTTAATTGATCAAGTAAATGCCTTTATAGAAGAAAGAGACAATAGTCCATTTTTTCTGGATTTTTACATTAACCTAGGAGACAATACCCATTTTATAGCAAATAACCTCCAATTAGATAATTCTGACCCTAATTCCCCTTCGGTTTTAATTAAATTGTATGAACCACTACCCACTGAAATAATTCTCAAAACAGAGATGTGGGTTGTAACAATCCTTGAAAATCCTTTAGCATATAACATTGTTTTTGAAGAGGAAGTTATTGTTGTTGAAGATTCATCACCTCTAAAAGGACCTAATTTTAATTTAGATTTAAAAGATCAAGTTAACAATTCTACCTTAGAATTATCTTATACAGATTTAATTACTACATCACTTACAAGTTCAAAAAACCAATTTAATAGTCTATTAGAAAAAAAAGAGATAGATATTAACATTGATTACACAGACTACTCGGAATTTGTACACTTTAGTTCTGCTAAAACTAGATTAGAAAACTTTTACTATAAAGTAGATCTTATAGAACAATACTCTTCTTCTATAGCCACTATTATATCAGGTATTACAGGCTCAACCTCTTCATCACTGGCTGTTAGTGAAAGTAAAGCAACTTTAGAATCCCGAATAGATAGTATTGTAACTAACTTTGATGGGTATGATTATTATCTATACTATGAAAGTGGTTCTTCTGCTTGGCCTAAAACAACAACCTCACCCCCATACACTCTAGCTACTACAGGCAGTACAGCAGTATTAAATTGGTATGGTAGTTTGAATGAAGATGGTATTTATTTTGGAGGGCAAATATACTCTGCCTCTGTATATGATGAATCTAATAAAGATAATCTTGCATACGCCATCCCAGAATATTTAAGAGAAGATCCTGACAATGCATCCTATGAACTTTTTGTAAATATGGTTGCTCAACATTATGATAATATTTGGATTTATTACAAAGATGTAACCCAAAAATTTAATGCTGACAATAGGTTAAAATATGGTGTATCTAAAGATATTGTAGGGGATGCCATTAGAGATTTTGGTGTTAAATTATATCAAAATAACTTCTCCAATGAAGATTTATACTCCGCTTTTTTAGGTTTAACACCTGAAGGAGGATTATTCCCATTCCCAAACATAACAGGTTCCTTACCAACCCCTACCGGGTTTGAATATGTTGACACTTTAATATCGGCTTCCAACGATGTTATACCGTTAGACGATGCGAATAAGTCGCTATACAAACGCTTATATCATAACCTGCCGTACCTGCTTAAAGCAAAAGGAACAATACCGGGTCTGCGCTCTCTTATCACTTCATATGGTATTCCTGATACTATTTTAAGAATAAGTGAATTTGGAGGAAAAGATAAAACCAATATTAATGATTGGGATTATTATTATAATCAATATAATTTAAAATTTAATACCTCCGGAACTAACTTTATTACAACAGATTGGGCTCTTAATACAATTTGGGATTCTACTAACGATAGACCTAATACTGTTCAATTAAGATTCAAAGCAGAAACACCCACACCAACAAATTATTCTCAATCCTTATGGTCTTTAGATAATGGTAGCCAAGTTGCATTAATATTAGAATATACAGGATCGGCACTCTCAACTGGGTCTTATCTAGGTTCTACTGTTGATCCTTACCACAAATATGCCCACTTAAAATTTACAGCTGATGGATTTACAAATTCATCAAGCATATATTTACCATTTTTTGATGGAAATTGGTGGTCAGTGATGGTTACAAACAATGGTGGTACTTATACTTTATATGCTGGGGATAAAATATATAATGGAGATGATGGAACACAAATAGGATACTATCAAAACTCATCCCACAGTGCATCCATTTCTCACTGGACTGGTAGTATTACATCTTCATTTAGTGCCCCTACAACAATAGCACCAGGAGGAACAACATACCAAAAATTCTCCGGATCTTATCAAGAAATAAGATATTATACGGAAGCAATAACAGAAAATGTATTTAAGGATTATGTAATGAATCCTTTGTCATTTGAAGGAAATACTATAAATAATTCACCAAACACCCTAGCCTTTAGAGCTTCTTTAGGTAGTGAATTATCAACATTTTCTTCTTCAATTCACCCTAAAGTAACTGGATCTTGGATTGCAACTTCATCATTTTCAGAAAGTAGTAATTATAGTTTTAACACAACACCCACTTACACAGGAAATACTGAGTATGTATTTTTAGATCAACCTATAGCAGGACTTAAGAATAGAATTACAGATAAAGTTAGAGTTGAAAATAATGTAATTCCAAGTGGAAATACTTTATCACCTTTTATTAGAGTATCTCAACAAACTGAAGCGAGTGCTAGTTATACCCCAAACATTAATTTACTTGAAGTAGCATTTTCACCTCAAAATGAAATTAATGATGATATTATAGGTCAATTAGGATATTTTAATATAGGAGATTATATAGGAGATCCTAGTTTTAGAGTTAATCCTGATACTTCTTACCCAGATTTAGATACTTTAAGAGATGAATACTTTAAAAAATATCTTAAAAATTACAATGTTTATGATTTTGTAAGATTAATAAAATATTTTGACAATTCATTATTTAAAATGATAAAAGACTTTGTTCCTGCACGAACAAGTCTAGCAACAGGAGTTGTAATAAAACAACATTTACTTGAACGTAATAGATATAAACACCCATCAGCATCTTTCCAAAGTTTTTATTACACAGGTTCTGTTAAACCTCAATGGAATAATTACGAAGCTGGGAGAGTTTATAATCCTTCTGGGGGTACTGGAGGATCACTTTCTCCATTTAATGGTCTAACAAATAATCTAAACATAACACAAAGTTGGAGTGAATCATTCTCAACACCCTTAGGCCCCTTAACATTAATACACAATAGTCAAGATGAGTTTTATAATGGTGAATTTGATGGAACACAAATTACAGTTACAACACAAAGTTTAAACCCAGGGTTTGATCCTTCTAGCTTAGATTATCAACCTCTATTAAATAATGTATTAAATAGTAGATCAAGCAGTCTCCACCAAGACATAGACTATTCATCGGGTATATTAACTCCTACAAACTTTGGTTTATTAATTAGTGGTAGTGCCGCTAAAGCACCCGTACAGGATTCAAACTATACTTTATTAAGGCATATAAACCCTAGATACAATGGCTCTAGATCTACATCCCAAAAATTAAATAAATGGACTGAAGGTGATACAGGAACATATGGAAAATCTCCAAATATAACATCCTTAGATAGAGTTATATATGAGTTTACAGAGGGGAGTGGTACTTCTCCTGAAATATTAGGATGGGGAGGATTTAAAATGAGTAATTTATACTTAGTAAACACCCCTGACTCAGTAAGAACAATTCAAGCAGGCATAGATTCAACTACTAAACTCATTAGAAGTACACTCCCTCCAGGTTTTACCCCTGGACCAGGAATAATTGGTACTACTTACCAAAAATTAGAGTATATCTCGCAAAGCTTTGATGAATATTATTATACTCTAAATAAAAATAATCCTGTAAACCACGAAATATCCTTTATTCAGTATGATCCTGTTTCATTACTTGCAGCTTCATCTCCCACCGCTTCAACCTCAACTCTACCCTCTACCCAAATATCTTCAACCACTAGAATATTAGCTACAGATTTTTCTGTTCCTGAGGTAAGTAACTTCGCAGCAACATCCTCCCACACAAAATATGGTGAAATAAATGCAGGTAGTAACATACTACTAATAACAAATAGCAACTCAACCCCTTTATCCGAGCTTGAGCTTGATGGGTTTGGTAGATACACTCAGGTTGAATCAAATCTCAATTTCAATAATTTAATCGCTAGAGATATATGGAGCAATAATAGTATATCAAGAGTAATCGCCAATCCTAATGATAGATGGTTTATAACTTTGTATGAGACTTTAGAGTTCCCAATAATACCTTCCAATTTGTCCCCATACAATATAGGTTTCTCTTCTAGTATAGATGGTGTTTTAAATACCCCACTAGCTTCTAAAGGAGTTTTTGAAGTATTAGGAATAAAAGTCCCCACTGGTGGTATAGGTAATGCAGAACTTGTTATGTCCCATACCTTTACAGAAGATTTAGACATTGGTAATAATGAATTAGGATTTTTAATGTGGAAAGCAGTACAAAATGGAAAAACTGTTTTAGTCCAAAACCCTGTAAATGAAGTTGGAGCAGGAGCTTTTACTAGTAAATTTACTCCTAAAGAAGTAATTCAAAACTTACCTTCAATAACTAAAGAATACGGAATAAATAAACAATAAAAATTAACATAGTTAAAAAACAAACAATACATATATTTATAATAAATAAAAACACATGGGCTATTTAAATAACCAATCCGTTACAATTGACGCAATATTAACCAAGAAAGGTAGAGAGACATTAGCTAAAAATGATGGCTCATTTAGAATCACTCAATTTTCATTAGCAGATGATGAAATTGATTACACTCTTTATAACCCTACCCACCCCTCAGGATCTTCATTTTATGGGGAAGCAATTGACAATATGCCTCTTTTAGAAGCATTCCCAAATGAATCACAAATCATGAAATATCAACTGACTACTTTACCACGTGGTACAGCTAAACTCCCAGTTCTAGATTTAGGATTTTCTGCCATTACTTTAAAACAAGGTGCTTCATTAGCAATCACTCCTCAAACCCTAAGTTACTTAGGTAATGCATCAACTTTTGAAACTAGTGGATACTCAGCTACTGTCTCAGATGTTAGATTATTCAACACATACACAGGAGTTGGAATTAATACTGAGGCTGCTACTTCTGCTAATTTAAATTCTACAGTAACCGTAGGAACTAATGTATCTAAAACCGTAACAGGAACTCAAATTAACCTAAGAGCAACTACTGTTAATACTTTATTTGGCACTAATGAACAAATTGCAACTACAATAACTGTGGTTGGATTAGATAGTGGAGCTAGATTAACTATTCCTGTTACTATAACAAAAACAACATAAAAAATCTTAATAAATGAGCTTTAAAAGATTAGATGCTGAAGACTTTTTAGTAAGTAGTGATTCAATCACTTCTACCCTTTGGTCCACAGGCGCACCAACCTTAACCGAATTTTTTACTTCTTCTACACAAGAAGCTGGATCTTCAGGTGATTTTTACTTAGCAGTTTACCAAACTGCCTCAGCATTAACAAATGCTGCTACCCAGTTTGATATAGCATATGCCGATGAAGGTGGTAGTGGAAGTACTGCATACAATGCTTTAGTTCCCCAAAACACCACTTCTAAAACTATATATGGTCAATACAGATCTTTAATTTTAGAAGATGAAAATGCTAATTTTATTTTTGGAACAGGAACTAATGTAATATCAGGATCAAACTTCTGGGTAATTTCAGTTGAAAGAGCAAGATATAAAGAAGCCCTATTCCCCGGATCTCTTAATCTAACCCTCTCAGGTTCAGCGGGTGAAATTAAATTAACAGATAATTCAGTTGATACTTCAGTAAACACATTTTTAGGAACCTCTAAAGTTTACCAACTCATATCTGGGTCTAATGGCTCAGCAGTTTCAGGTGGTGGTGATGTTGCGGGTTCCGGATCTTACGGATTAGTATTTCCTGAATTAGGAACTATACTTTTAAATCCGTATGCTATAAGTCAATCAATAGGAGTTACAGCTAATAGAGCTGTTGGTTTAGCTAATGGAACTAATAACACTACTCTCTTTAACTCAATAGATTTAGGAGCAAGTTTTAGAATAAACTCCCAAGAAACTATTACTTCTGATTATGTTTTTGTTAGAGCTAGAAACTCAGAATTTAATTATACAGAAAACCCTACATTTATTTCAGGATCAACAGGTGAAATTATTTATACAGATTTTATAAATAACCCACAAACCTTCATCACAACCGTAGGAATGTATAATGATTCAAACGAGTTATTAGCTGTAGCTAAACTATCAAAACCTCTAATTAAGGATTTCACAAAGGAAACTTTACTTAGGATAAAGCTCGACTTTTAATACTAAAAAGGTATTTTAGTAAATTCCTAACTACAGGAAACAAATAAAAACATTGAATGAGTGCTTTTAAACCCTTTACAACTGCTGATGTTATAGTATCTCCCTTCAAGGTAAACAAATCGTTTTCTTTTGAAGGCCTAGCATCTTTAACTGGTTCGGGCATTGATGTTTTTGAAGGAGAAAATACTTCTCCTTCTTTATGGCCTTCAGGATCAACTTCAACAGGATATATTGCTTCTCAAGATAAATTTTTAGTATATAGATCTATTCGTGAACTATACTATTACAACTATCTTGAAGATAGTGATGGCTCTCCTGTAAGCACTGCTTCTTTCAATGATGATGGTACTATAACAGGCCAACCATATACTCCAAATTCATATAACTACTTACCAAACACACTACTAGCAAATAGATACTACCCTACAGGATCCGGGGATGTTATAGGAGTTATATCAATTCCATCAAACAAATATGGTGAAAACCTCAAACCAGGTACTGTAACTCTATCTAACGGAACAAGTAGTTTAGAGGATGATGGAGAAGGTAATTTGATAACGGGTAGTAGTGATGGAGATGTTAAAGTAGGAGATATTATATATTCCCACGGAATGCTAATTCTTACAAGTGATGGAATCCCTAAAGAAGATGGATATGGTTATATATCTTATGGGACAGGCAGTTATGGGGTAGGAGATTCGTCTTTTATCCAATCTTTCACATTATCCCCAAACTTAACATGCTCTTTTGATAGTACCTTAACAATATACGAAACCCAATATAAATGCACCCTTAGGGAAAATGAATTCAATTTCAGCCAAAACCCAACCCTAATTTCAGGAAGTTCTAATTCTGGGATTTTATCTAACTTTGCTACAGGATCTTACTTTACACCATATGTTACCTCTATTGGATTATACAATAACAACAAAGAACTACTAGCCATAGCAAAACTTGCACAACCTCTAAGAGTATCAGATACAACTGATACATCTATTATGATTAACTTAGATCTTTAATTATGAGTTGGATATATAAAAACAACCCTATAGAAACAATCTCCGATTTTCCTGATAACACTCATGGATTTGTATACAGGATAGTACATAAATCAACAGGTAAAGCTTATATAGGCAGAAAAATACTTCAAAATACTTCTAAAGTTAAATTAGGTAAAAAAGAACTTAAAGAATTAACAGGTATAGTAGGTAGACGACCATCATATAAGATTGCGGTCAAAGAATCAAATTGGAAGACATATTGGGGTTCAAACAAACATATGAAAGAATTATATGCAACCGAACCTAAAGAGAATTTTGAACGTTATATTTTAATATGTGCTCCTACAAAAAAGTTATTAACTTATTACGAACTAAAATATCAAGTATTATACGAAGTTTTAGAAAAACCCGAAGAATTCTTTAACGATAACATCCTCGGTAAGTTCTTTACAAAAGACTTTGATGTCTAATAAAGGTTTTATATATTACATCTATGATAAATGAACTACTAGTAGACTTAGTAGATAGAGTTTTAGGTAGTGGTAAAAGAACATCAAGAGGTAATCAATCCTACCATTGTCCTTTTTGTAACCACTCTAAACCTAAACTAGAAATTAATTTCACCGATAATAAAAAGGGAGACAACCCTTGGCATTGTTGGGTATGTGATAAAAGAGGTCGTAAATTAAAAACTTTATTTAACCAAATCCAAGCTACCTCTGAACAAGTAAAAGAATTAAGAAACCTAATCAAATCAGGGGATTGGGTCCAAGAAGAATCTGCAAATACAAACCAAGCAGAATTACCTCCCGAATACTTACCTATATTAGACAATAGTAATCTTTTAGCTAGACATGCTTTGGCATATCTTAAAAAAAGAAATTTAACAGAAGAAGATATATTAAAATATAGTATTGGATATTGTGAAAGAGGACCATATAGCAATATGCTTATTATCCCTTCATACACTTCAGAAGGCAAACTAAATTATTTTACAGCACGTTCATTTAAAAGTGATTCTTTTATTAAATATAAAAATCCAAATGTTTCAAGAGATATAGTTCCTTTTGAAAATATGGTAAACTGGGATCTTCCTATCATATTGTGTGAAGGCCCATTCGATTCCATTGCTATTAAACGGAATTCAATACCCTTACTAGGGAAGAATATACAATCAAGTTTAATGAAAAAACTTGTCTTATCTAAAGTAAAAAAAATCTACATAGCTTTAGATACAGACGCCCAAAAACAAGCTCTTAAGTTTGTTGAATATTTTATGAATCAAGGTAAAGAGGTCTATCTTATAGATCTTGAGGGGAAAGACCCAAGTGAGGTGGGATTCAACAATTTCACCAAATTAATCCAAAAAACGTTTCCAATTAATCAATATGGGTTGATGCAAAGGAAACTACAACTACTATGAGTAAAAAAATTGTATTAAAGAATTCGTACAAACGTATTCTAGAAGTATCGGATGATGCTAAACAAATTACAATGCCAGATTCTCGTTACTATCAACGTAACGGAGAATATTATCCATCAATCACCTATGTTTTAGGGTCATATCCAAAAGGTAAATTCTTTGAAGATTGGCTTAAAAAAGTCGGATATTCATCTGAGTATATTGTTAAAAAAGCAGCAGAGCAAGGTACTGAAACCCATGAAATGATTGAGGATTATCTAAATGGTAAAGAATTAAATTTCTTATCACCAAATGGGTACCCACAATACGATACGTTAGTATGGCAAATGTTCTTACGTTTTGTTGATTTTTGGGAGGAATATAACCCTACATTAGTTGAAACTGAAGTACACTTATTCTCAGATGAGTTAAAAGTAGCTGGTACTTGTGATATGGTTTGTGAAATAGAAATTGATGGAAAAAAAGAATTATGGGTTATTGATTTCAAAACATCAAATCACCTACAAACTACATACGATTTACAGGGAGCTATCTATGCTAAATGTTATGAAGAATGCTATGGTAAAACGGCAGATCGTGTAGGAGTTTTATGGTTAAAATCGAAATCAAGGGGTGCTGATAAAACTGGTAAACGTTTAAAAGGTAAAAATTGGGAAATTTATGAATCTCCTCGCACACAAGAAGAAAACATTAACATATTTAACACAGTCAAAACTCTATTTGACCTAGAAAACCCTAAACATAAACCAGCATTTACAGAATTCAGAACACAAGCTAAAAGAAAAGGTTGATATTTATAACCATGATAAGTTTACTCCAAATTTTAAAAGAAATCCAATCAAAACCTAAAGC
>Ga0213869_10000836_pt1 | contig 23974 bp, 24 predicted proteins | sample PICome_10_FD_160083 | JGI IMG/M metagenome (GOLD analysis project Ga0213869, IMG submission 160083) | Coastal seawater microbial communities near Pivers Island, North Carolina, United States - PICO132 | ecosystem: Environmental > Aquatic > Marine > Coastal | place: USA: North Carolina...
GATTATCACGTATTATATATTCAATATGCAAATCAATCAACGCATTTGAAGCATATGTAAAATTTCTCAATCTTGCCTCATGTGGAAGCATTGTTTTCATCGCTCCATTATTCTCGTATATTTGAGGATGTTGAAATCTGAGATTTTTTATATACAAGTTTACAACAAGACCAAATGTTTCTGACTCTTGTTCATATTCGCTATCTGCTTTAATAACAATTGGATTAAACATCTCAATCGTACGTTGCATCTGAAAGTTTACAAAATTATTATATGACTCTAGTTGATGACGTGCCAATCTTTCCAATGGTTTACCGTCAAAGTAAGAAGACAGTACATTAAACGCCTTGTTTGTATAGTCATCAACATGGTCTAATAATCTTGCTGATTTTTCGTATGATTTTGCATTGTCTTTCTCTATTTGTTTTTCTGATTCTAATTCTTCTTTTGCTTCTTCAATTATTTTTTTTGAATTAAATTCCGGTTCTGTTTTGACTTTTCGTGGTCTTCCACGTTTTTTTGGTGCGGTTATAGGTTGAGAGATAAACGGTAGTTGAGAATTGTGATCCATGTCTACGAATTGCATACAATAAATATATATAAGTCTAATTTGTTTTTTTAAATAATCAATTTTTTATTTAAAAAAAACATATAAACATTTATTAATATTTTATGTATAATGAACCCTCAAGTTATAGACACTTCTTTAGACAATGTGCAAAAGTTGGGAATACAATCAAAAAACGTGGTTCTTATTGATGATGATATTACATATTTAATGCTTAATTATGACAAAGATAATGTATGTGATGATGATCAGCTTCGTGGAGTGTTTAGTTCATTAGTTCTTGATCCAAACTCAAGAAATGTTGTAGCAATTGGTCCACCTAAACCAATACCTTATGACCTTTTTAGTGAGATGTACAAAGAAGAAGATCAAAGCTTAATCGTTTGTGAACCAATGATAGAAGGCGTTTTTATACAACTATTCTTTAATCCAGAATACAACATGTGGGATATAACTACTCGTAATTCAATTAGTGGAAAATACTCATATTATAGAATGAAAAACGAAGAATCTTTAACTTTCAGAGAAATGTTTTATGATGCATTATCCTTACAATATAACCAACCATTATCCGATTGTTCCTTTATTGAGGGTTTGGATAAAAAATCAACATATCATTTCATGTTACAACATCCAAAAAATCATTTAGTTTATCCTATTGAATATCCAAAATTATTTGTCATTGGTAAAACAAGCATTCACCACGATGGCATTGTAAATAACGTATTTATAGAAAATAAAAAACAATTATATGACTCTCTAAAAAATTCAAAATATTATGTAAACCGATTTTTGAACTATTCTATAAATGAAACAGAAGACAAATTAAAAAAGTACCTAGAATGCGACACAATGTCAGAGAATCAAATTGGATTTGTTTTTACAAATTTAAGAAACGGGCAACAAACTACCATTCTTCACCCAAATTATGAAGGATTGTTAACACTCAGAGGAACACATCCTAATCTATTATTTCAATATGTATGTTTACGAAAAATAGATAAAGTAATTGAATTTCTAAAACATTTTCCTATGTATAAAGATAAATTCTGGACATTCAAAAAAATGTACGACTCTTTAATAATCAACTTACATAAAGCTTACTATTCCAATTTTATTATCAAACAACAAAAATTCATAAACAAACATTATTATTATCATATTCAGCAAGTTCACAATAGTATATTCATTCCATCTTTATCAAATGGAGAAAAAATAGTAATTAAAAAACCTATTATTGCAAATTACATAATGTCTCTAGAACCTGGATGTGTATTTCATTTATTACAACAAGAAGAGGGTAATTTAACTAATCCTGTTATGTTAAGTCTATAATTTTGTTGATTTCATACATTTATAAATATAAAAATAAATGTATGAAATTTATTACATAGAGTACTTTTCACATAAGTTAGATAATAATTGGAAGTGTGATAAAAACTGCTTCTTATTTGAACTATCTAAATTACGCAATGGTTGTCTTAAAGAAGAATCGATAAGTTGTGCAATATCTTTACCCATCGGTAGTTTTTCAAAATCTGTACTATAGTCTTTATTTAAAAAGAAATCTATATCACCAGAATCAATATAAGATTTATATTGGTCATTAATATTTGTTTTCCAAATTTTTATTATGATAGTAGGATTTGTTTTTTTTTAACGTATCCAAATAATCTCTAGATGATACAATTTCACTTTTTTCTGGAAAAACTTTAATAACCTCATCTATAAATTCAAATAGGTGTTTGTTGAATGCTTTTAACAATATGGAATTTTGTGACATTATATAAAAATACTCGTTTTAGATTTATATTAATTACAATAAATATAATATAAAGTATATTATATATAAATCATAATGAAGGTCGGTCTTATTACTGGAATCACAGGTCAAGATGGTTCTTATCTTACAGAACTATTATTAGAAAAAGGGTATGATGTATGGGGAGTAGTTAGAAGGGCTTCTGATATTAACACACAAAGAGTTGATCATTTATTTGACAATGATAAATTGTACTTACGATATGGTGACTTAAGTGATGGTTCAAATATTCTACATTTATTATATGAAATAAAAGAAAAATATGATGATTCTATTGAAAGGTTAGAGATTTATAACTTAGCAGCAATGAGCCATGTAAAAGTATCTTTTGATCAACCAGAATATACTGGCAATGTAGACGGACTAGGTGTATTGCGTATATTAGAAGCAATACGTAGTTCTGGATATAAAGACAAGATTCGTTTTTACCAAGCATCTACTTCTGAATTGTATGGATTAGTACAAGAGGTTCCACAAACAGAGAAAACCCCATTTTATCCTCGTTCTCCTTATGGTGTCGCTAAATTGTATGGGTATTGGATAACAAAAAATTATCGTGAAGCGTACAATATGTTCGCATGTAACGGAATATTATATAACCATGAAAGCGAAAGACGAGGTCCTACATTTGTAACTAGAAAAATAACTAAAGGTCTTAATATGATACTTAAAGGAGAAAGGACAAATCTTATATTGGGAAATCTAGATGCAAAAAGAGACTGGGGTCATGCAAAAGACTATGTTGAAGGAATGTGGAGAATATTACAACATAATGAACCAGAAGACTTTGTATTAAGTACAAATGAATACCACTCTGTTAGAGAATTTGTTGAAAAGGCATTTGCATTAAAAGGGTTTTCAATTAAATGGAAAAACACTGGTATTAATGAAATAGGATATGATGAAAACACTGGAAGAGAACTTATATTCGTATCAGAAAAATATTTTAGACCAGCCGAAGTTGAAGAATTATTAGGAGACTCTACTAAAGCACGAACTTTACTCGGATGGAAACCTGAAACGTCATTTAATGAATTAATAAAAAAAATGGTAGACCAAGACACATTATAATTAAGTTTATTAAATAAAAATTATTATTTATTATTAAAATTGTAATAATAAATACTCGAATTATATATTACCAGCAGCCATAAACGATGGCTGTTGTGATTGTACATGTTGAATATCGTTGTTCCGTTGTTGACTTAATGATTCAACTGTTAAATCGTTTGATATTTTATCAGGTTTATAAGTATCAGGTGGAGTATTTATTGAAAGAGAACCTCCATTTGCTGCTACATAATTATTTAATGGACGGTTACCTCCTATGCCCTTTGCAGATAAATCATCAGGTGATGCATTATACATTGTAAATGATTCAGAAGTAACGTCTTTCGATCCTAATTGAAAAGACGATGGCTCACCATTCCCTTGTGTTGCAAAATCATTTGCCTCGGCGATAGACATTTGAAAATGCTGTAATATTTCTTTTCCAGTTATCACACTATAGTTGTTTCGTATTACTAATAACGATGGAACGCTATGAATATTAGGCGGTAGTACTACTGCGTTTCCATTTTCCAAGATAACATTTATATTTCCTGTATTTGGATCTACCTTTCTTTTATCGACACAAATACAATTTAAGTTTCCTATTATGTTATTTTTTACAAGTTGATCTAATACTGTTTTAGAATGTTTACAATAATTACTATAATATAAAACATCTTTATTCATTTTGTATTATAGATTTATAAACTTTTTATGTACCTAACGAAATTATAATTTCAGACACATCGAATATAATAAACGAGTTGAAAAATATCCTAAAAAGTAATTAATTAAATATGACAATGACTCAAATGTATCTAAAGAAGTAAACGTTTTGCTTTTCATTGCCGATATAAAAACGCCTAAACAACCAAATACAAAAAATAAAAACATCAAAATAGATGCATAATAAAAAAACAAACAATACTTTTTATCTAAAATACCAAATAAGTATTCTTCTACACGTTGGATTGAATCCATTTATATTTTTACATTATATATTTAATTTAGTGCCTTGCTACACATCGAATATAATAATCTCGATTGGAAATAAAATATAAAATATATCAAGCAAACGCTAAATGTTTTTACGAAAAAACCTTTGCTTGCTTTTTTGTTGAATAAACCAAAAATCATTAATATCAAGCTTGCTAAGAAAAATGTAAAAGCAAAAATGGCTAAAACCAAAAAGTAATTACAGAAGTATGTTCCGTCGAGTGGTCCAAATAAATACGTAACTGCGTCCATTATACACTAAAGATATATTTTATAAAAAACCATTCTAATAAATAATTTAATATGAATTATAACTATATGGAAGAATCAGATATTTGGAAAATTTTGGATGTTTATTTTCGTGAAAATCCAAATGCTTTAGTAAGACATCATATAGATTCGTTTGACCAATTTTATACAACAGATCTTGCACAAATTTTAAATGAAATGAACCCTATTAAATTAGACGTTGATTATGACAATGAAATTGAAGATTTTCGTTCTAGATGTCTAATGTATGTTGGTGGTATAAATGGTGATCGTATTTATTTTGGAAAACCTATCATTAATGATGAAAAAAACAATCACTATATGTTACCAAACGAATGTAGATTACGAGAAATGACTTATTCTACTACTATACATTATGATGTTGAAATAGTATACAAAAGAAAGTTGAGACCGAATGAACCGCCTACTAAAACTGACAAAAATGGTTATGCTATTGATGACCAAATTGACGACTCTAAAGTTGACGAAAATTCTGGTAAGTTACTAAAAGAAAATTATACTCCAAGTGAAATGATAGACTTACAACAAAATACAAACGCTAGTATGAGTGGTATTGAACAAGAAGTCAAAATTCTATTACCTAAAATTTATTTAGGTAAATTTCCTATCATGTTACAATCCAAATTATGTATTCTTCATAATATGCCAAGAGAAATGAGATTTTCTCTAGGAGAATGTAAAAATGATAATGGAGGATACTTTATTATTGATGGTAAAGAAAAAGTGGTTGTTCCTCAAGAAGCTTTCGGTAATAATATGTTAAATATTTATAAAGTTAAAAATGATGATTCTAATTATTCATATTCAGCAGAGATAAAATCGGTTAGTGAAAATATATCTAAACCTATGCGTACGTTAGGTGTACATATTATTAAATCTACACCAAAAAAACATAGGGAAAATATTGGTGTTATTATACCAAATACTGGCAATGTTCCTATACCATTATTTACTGTATTTAAAGCATTAGGTATTCTTACTGATAAAGAAATAATTTCATATTGCACTTTACTTCCTGCTGAACAAACACCTAACTTGTTTATTACACATTTCGATGCATGTATTCAAGAATCTGCATACATAACAACTCAATACGAAGCCGTATCTTATATTTCTAAATTAGTCAAAGGATTCTCTATTACTAGAACTATGCATATACTTGCTGATTACTTTTTACCTCATGTTGGTGAAGTAAACTACATTGAAAAGGCATATCATCTGGGATACATCGTAAATCGTCTAATATCTGTTGCAACTGGCATTGAACCAGAAACAGATAGAGATAGCTATAAATATAAACGTTTATCTTTAGTAGGACCAATGTTAAAAAATTTATTTCGAGAATATTATAAACAACAAAAGACACATATTAGAAGATTTTTTGAATACAGATATGAATTTGGTAAAGAGGAATACCGGGACTTAAGTAAAATTATATACCAAAAATATACTGAAGCTTTCCAAGAACGCATTGTAGAAACTGGTTTTAAAAAGGCGTTTAAAGGAAGTTGGGGAGCAAGCCCTCATACTAAAATTGTTGGTGCTGTACAAGATGCCAACCGATTATCACATAATGGACTTATAAGTCATTTGCGAAAAACTAACTTACCTCTTGATTCCAGTGTTAAACTAGTCGGACCTCGTGTTTTACATGGCTCACAATGGGGAATCATGGATCCTATTGACACACCAGATGGTGGAAATATTGGACTTCATAAATATTTATCTATTTTAGCATTTATATCAAACTCTTTTTCATCTGTACAATTAATAAAGTGGTTAAAAGATAATTTCAACTTAGTTAACATCAATCATACAACACCAGAACGAATTGGACAATTCACTAAAATTATGGTCAACGGTTATTGGTGCGGTTCCACTTCTGATCCAACATCTATGATAAAAGAAATAAAACTATATAGAAGACATGGTATGATTCCAATTACTACTAGTATTATGTTTGACAATCAACGAAATACTATTATTATCGGATGTGACGGTGGAAGAATTTGTCGTCCTATTTTCTTTAAAGATGAGTTTACTAATAAATTTTCATTTGAAACTAAAGAATGGGAAAATATTGTTAATACTTTAAACTCAAAAGGATCATCCAAATTATGGGAAAAACTAATTACAGGGTTTCACGAAAAAAATAAAAGTTTTAACATGTATGACGAACATTATTTTAAATGGAATGACTTATATTCAATTTCTAAAGACGAAATCAAAAACAAAAAAGCTGTATTAGAATACTTAGATACACAAGAAACAGAAGGAACTCTTATTTGTATGAGCAAAGATATGATTACTGAAAATTCATCGTTCACACATTGTGAAATTCACCCATCTACTATCTATGGTGTTATGTGTAACCTCATTAATTATATCGAACATAATCCAGCTTCAAGAAACTCTTTTTCTTGTGGTCAAAGCAAACAGGCATGTTCTCTATATAGCACTAATTATCAATTAAGAATGGATAAATCTGCGGTCGTTTTAAACAATGGACAAATACCACTTGTAAAATCACGATATTTAGAATATATCAACAATGAAGAAATGCCTTACGGAGAAAACGCTATTGTTGCTATTATGTGTTTTACTGGTTATAATGTCGAAGATGCTATACTTATTAATGAAGCTGCATTACAAAGAGGTTTATTCAGAACTACTTATTATAACACGTATGTTGGTCATGAAATTAAAGAAATTAAAAATGATACTGTCACTAAAGAAACTTTAATTACTAATATTAATAATGGACAATATAAAGGTATTAAACCAGATTATGACTACAGTCATTTGGATGAAAATGGTATAATTTCTGAAAATACTGAAGTTAATGAAGATATGGTACTAATCGGTATGTCTAGTATGCTTGAAGATGGTGAAAGAAAAGATGAATCTAAAGTTCCTAAGAAAGGACAACTCGGTTTTGTTGATAAAGCCATTATAACCGAAGGTGATGAAGGTAACCGTATCGCCAAAGTAAGAATACGACACACCAGAATTCCTACTTTTGGTGACAAATTCGCTTCCCGAGCTGGGCAAAAAGGTACAGTTGGTATGGTAATCCCAGAAAAAGATATGCCATTCACTAAAAACGGAACACGTCCAGATATTATTATTAATCCACATGCACTTCCGTCTAGAATGACAATTGGGCAAATGGTAGAATCTATTGTTGGTAAAGCCTGTTCTATGAAAGGAGCATTCGGCGATTGTACTGCGTTTTATAATCGTGAAAATAAAATCGGATTATTTGGAGAAGTTCTCACGAAATTTAACTTTCATTCTTCAGGTGATGAAATTTTATACGATGGTATGTCAGGAAAGCAAGTTGAAGCTTCTGTTTTTATTGGTCCTACTTATTACATGCGATTAAAACACATGGTTAAAGATAAAATTAATCATCGTGCAACTGGTCCTTTGACTAAACTTACTAGACAACCCGTAAGTGGAAGGGCAAATGATGGTGGATTACGTATCGGTGAAATGGAACGTGATGCTGTTATTTCTCATGGTATGTCTTCTTTCTTAAGAGAATCAATGATGGAACGTGCAGATAAGTTTAAATTTGCAATTTGCAATAAAACAGGATGTATTGCTGCTTATAATCAAGATAGAGATATTATGATTAGTCCATTAGCTGACGGACCTATCAAATTTACTGGACAAATTGGTAATGAGAATACGCAAATCGTATCACAAATTACAAAGCATGGAAGAAGCTTCAGTATTGTTGAAGTTCCATATACACTTAAATTACTTATGCAAGAATTAGGAGCAATTAACGTACAAATGAGATTGATTACAGATGATAATGTAGAACAATTTATGAACATGAAATCTTCACGAAATATTCAAATCGCACTTAATGACGAAAACGCAGATATTAAAACACTCACTAATATAATTGAAGAGAATTTAAAAAATAAAATAGATGAACAAAACAATGATCCTGAGTTACCAACAGATGTTGAAGAGGAATTACAGATTAAATTTAAACAATTGTCACCAAATAAATTAACTCCAGTAGATATTGAAAAATTAATCCAAAAAGAACAAATTAAAGAAAAAAATCAGATAGGAAATAAACCTAAATTTACAATTAAAGATCTTATTAAAGATTCACCACCAAAACAAATTGATAATCTTCAACTTAAACATCCTTCAGAATTAGACAGTATTAGTGAACCTTCTTATGATCAATCTTCTCCTCAATTTAAATTATTTAGCGACGATAACATACCAGACGATTATGAAATTAACTTATCACCTGCAACTTCTATAGATAACGCTTGGACAGAACATTATAGTACAAAATATAATATGCCTTATTGGTTTAATACTATAACTGGAGAAAGTGTTTGGAATAAACCTAACAATTTTATCGGTGGTGGTAAAAGAATATTAGATACATATGATATTGGACAAACTGTCTATTATAAAGGTGACCCTTACCCTGGACGATTATGGAAAATAACAGAAATTGGAAATAAAATTTTAACAATCGTTACTACAGATATAAAAACCCCACAAGATGAACATTTGAAAGTTGTGAGACAAGAAGATATTTCTTTACCTAGTGTTTTCGATTATTCTGTTTCAAATCCCTCTGAAAATAATGATAAAATGGCAGAATATACAGCTGTAGATGTACCTACTACGAATGGATTTGTAGCAGCAGAACCTAATAATCCTCCTTATGCAGTAAATATAGCGCCTGTTATTAAAGTTATTGGACATGGTAACGATATGTCACAGTCTAATTCCGAACAACCTCAATCTGATATAATTGAAACACCAAATGCTCCTTCTTCTGATCTAGATCCAAAAATAGACACGCTTGATTTTAATGAACCTTTAATTGTAAAAAAAATTGATAATTAAATTAAATATAATATATATATAATCATTAATATATATTATAGAACATGACAACATTTATTCAACAACTTTACAAATCACGAAAAAACGTTTTGGACATTTTAGAAAGTGTCCATAGCTATGAGATTAGTGATTATAGTGGATTTAGTCTTTCAGAAGTTGACGCTATGAGCAATAATCTTCAATTAGACATGTTATTAACACATCAAATCATAAATGGTGAAAAGAAAGAAGGACCTAGAATATACATAAAATACTTAGTAGGAACTCTTAACCAAGTTGTAATTAATCAATTCGTAGAAGATTTATATATACATACTAATACTCTTGGAAAAGACGACTGTCTCTATATTGTTATGACATCAGAACCGAATGATTCTGTCATTGCACATTTAAATTATTTATATACACATGATGAACGTTTTATAGTTGTTCAAAACATAAAAAGACTACAATTTAATATATTAGAGCATGATTTAGTACCAAAAGTAGATATCCTATCTAACCAAGAAGTTGAAGATATGAAACTAAAATACAACATTACTAACTTAAAAAATTTGCCAGAAATATCTAGGTATGACGCACAAGCAACTGCTATTTGTTTACGCCCAGGACAAATATGTAAATTTACAAGAAATAGTCCTACTTCTATGACTACTGAATACTTTAGGTTATGTGTTTAACAATATGGTCAAACTAACATAATAATACAAAATATATATAAATATTTTTTTTATATATATCATATAACTACATCAATCTTACATATAATAATGTTTACAGACCTATATAAATTAGGAAGCAGGGGGTATGTTATCGACAAAAAATCCCTTTCTGATAAAGAACTCAACGAATTAAAAGATGAACTTACAGTTTCTCCAAAAGAGAACCACATAATGAAAAATTTCCAAGGTAGTTCCATTAAAATTATGGTATATCGAGAAAACGAAAATAAAATTTACATACCAAGATTTTTCGGCTACGAAAAATATGGAATTCCTAATAAAAATGATATTATGAAAGGAGACACTATAAACGTTCCGTTTATACATGAATTGAGAGATTATCAAAAGGATATTGTAAACGTATATTTACGCCATGTAAACACTAATCAATATGGCGGAGGGATACTGGAAGTGCCATGTGGACGAGGTAAAACGATAATGGCTTTAAATATATGCAGCCAACTTTCCAAAAAAACATTAGTCCTTGTACATAAAGAATTTCTAATGAATCAATGGATTGAAAGAATAAATGATTTTCTACCGAATGCACGAGTTGGTAAAATTCAAGGAAAAATATTTGACATAGACAACAAAGATATTGTTATTGGAATGATTCAAACGATTTACGATAAAACTTATCCACTAAACACATTTGGTTCATTTGGTCTTACTATTTTAGATGAAGTTCATAGAGTAGGTTCTGAAGAATTCTCAAAAACACTATTGAAAATAGTTACTCCTTATATGCTTGGTATATCTGCAACTGTAGACCGAAAAGACGGATTGACTGAACTATTGCACATGTTTATAGGTCCCAAAATATATAGCGAAAAAAGAGAAGACAAAAACGGAGTTGAAGTTCGTGTTGTACAATATCAACATGACCACAAAGAATACACAGAAGAAGATTTTGATTTCCGTGGAAATATAAAATACAGTACGATGATAAACCGTATTAGTGATTTTGAGCCTAGAAAACATGCAATTGTTCGCATAGCTCAAGATTTAATTTCAGAAAATTTTGACAACCAAATTATTATACTTTCGCATAAAAGAGATTTATTAGATTATTTGTTTTCACACATAACTAAGTTAGGATTTGCAAGTTGTGGACAATATGTTGGTGGAATGAAACAAGAAAATCTAAAGGAATCCGAAAAAAAACAAATCGTTCTTGCTACATATGCAATGGCTGCTGAGGCACTTGATATTAAAATGTTAAACACACTTATTATGGTTACTCCAAAAACTGATATTATACAAAGTGTTGGAAGAATTTTACGAACAGAAAATGACGGAAAAATTATAGTTGATATTGTAGATAGTCATGATGTATTTCAAAACCAATGGAAAAAAAGACGTGCATTTTATAAAAAATCTAATTACACTATTAAAACTATACCATATAAAGAATATACGTCTATGAACACTGATAATTGGAAAACATTATATTCACAAAAACCAAACGGTACCATAAAGTGCGAAGACGAAGCCCCGCCTTGTCTGTTAGATATTTAGTGACTTTTCATATGAAATTTATCAGAAAATACGGGTACATTTTGATTTATTGAATAATTCGTCATTTTACCATTGCATTCGTTATTAAAAAATTCTATTATATTTTTACAAAACTCGTTTTTTTCTGTACATTGTGTTACTAGTTTATATATTTCTACACAATGATCGTTGAAATTTTCATGTTCGTGAAAATCTGTTTTAGTTTTCATTTATTCAACTTTAAAATACTGTTTATATAATTACACAATTATATAATCAACTTGTATAATATATGAGTTCATTTTCACGTTGTGGTTCCAATGTTAAAAAAAAATCGTCATTATTAGAAAAAAAACTTAGATCAAATATTACAGAAAAAAATATACCATTTTCACTAAAACAAGAATTTACTATAGAAGTAGAACATATAAACAATACAGGTATATATAACACACCTATAATTCAAAATCAATTTAATGGTTCTCATTATGAAATATTTATATCTAGTAATATAATTCCAAATAAAAGTGCATTTGTGGTTGATATCCTCAAAACAGATTCAAGTGATCTTATATATAATATTTCAGGAGTATCGACAACTGATATTCATGGAGCTTCTTTAACTGGATCAACTAATCAATATATTACAAATATTCCGTTAATGAACACTTCTCAAATTACAAAAGAACTTGAATTTATTATAACTCCCAAAAATGGTGAATCATTTAGCAAAAAAATAAAGTTACTTGGCATATAAAATATTTTTATAATGTATAATGAAAAGTTGCTGCAAAAATTGTGGAAAAGAACCGACAGACGATGATAAGTGGAGATATACTCTGTATACTGCATTATTATTTTTAATAATTGTGAATCCCTTCACGTACCAATTGACGAATTATGTATTTAAGTCTCTCTTTAAAGTATCTGCTTCTAACGGATGCCCTACTATGTACGGAATATTATTACACTCCGTTGTATTCACTTTCGCTTTGCGTGTGATGATGGATATGAAGCTTTAACTCTCTTAAGTGTTTTACCATAAAAACGGCGAGTTTTATTTTTACGTGATTTTTTTACCCGGGTACGAGTCTTTTTTTTAGCACCACCCTTTGAGTGAAACATATTTGGATTATTTACACGATTGTTTAAATGATCTAACATATATATTATAACGACATTTTGTTAACGTTTGTCATTAACCACTAAATCCTTTAATTGTGGAACAAACTTATATAGATGACTCGGTTTTTCACGAAGTGGAATCCATTTTTTAAATTTTTTATGAAATTTACACTCAAATATTACTTCCTTTTCTAAATCTACATGTTTCGTTTCATCTATATTTTCAAAGTCTTCTTCGTTGTCACTGTCTTCAATTAAATCTATATTATTATTTTCAGGGATCTTTCTAAATATACGATTTAGAAATACACTCGTTTTATAATCTGGTACACATGCATATTGATACAATTTATTATCACCAGTGTACACATAATATACATCATGAGATATATTTGCTCGTAGTTTAAATAATACTTTATTTTGATAAATTTTATTTTTCAAATTTAGATTCCATATTGGGATATGAATATGAGTTTTCCATATATTAGGTGGTCTTGTTATTGTTATAGAATCGTCATCTTCATTTACTGGATTTTTGTTTATGAAATTTAAACTTGGCAATATTTCAAAACTAGATTTATATTGAATATGTCTAACGTTATACCCTATCTTTTCTTTCCATTCATTTGGTAATCCATCATATATACTTTGTTTCCACATTATTACACTATGAATACTATAATTATTGTCTTGAAACTTGTTTTGTATCTCCTTAAAGAATTTTACAAAATACAACACCTTATTATAAAATGGAATTGGTAATGGATTTCCTAAGTCATAGCCTTTGTAACAATATATATCGTCTGCTATAAAATACTTCTGATTTGGCAACTCTTCATCATCTGATTCTACTATATATCCAGATAACAACGTACCTAATGCGAATTCTTTCGGAAAGTTCCAATTTATAAAATAAAAATTATCATGTAACTTATTCATTTTCCCAATTTCAATTATACAACAAACATTCTCTTTTTTATGATATGTAAACCAAACATATGCTCTTTTCCCAAAAGGAACTGCTATTTGTATGTCATATTTTTCAGAAACCTTCTTATGAGTGGTGATCTCATAAGAAGGTTTTGCAAAACACGGAAAACGCTGTATCAATGATCTTATATCCATAATTTGTTATAATATCTATTTATTTTTATATCATTTTCAATTTTCTTTTCTTTCTAGTAATGTTTCTTTTAAAAACATATCTAGATCATTTTCTACTTCTTCGTTGTCTTTTATTGTACTCATCATTTGCGCTTTTCTTTCTTCGTTTTTTAAATAGTCTCTTTTAATCGGAACAGTATATGTATCTTTAATATACGAATACAGCATATGACTCATATATATAATGCATAAAAATATTACTATATGAACTAAACTATCTATTAATATTCCAGTCATATTTTTTATAGCGAATTAAATTTATTTCACCAAACGCATACAAATTGCTAAATAATAAAAATTGATTTCATAAATAATATAAATATTATTACATATATACCAATAACTAATCTTATCTATCATGCCACATATTTTGATTATCAACAAGGAAGGTAAAATTAAAAACGTCAATGTCAAACAATTTGATGAAAGTACGTTACATACAAAAGCTGGTTTTAAAAACAATGATAATTTTAAAAAAGAATGTTGGATGAATATTGAAACTAAAAACAAGACTTTTCATAAAATCGCTATTTATGGTAAAATAGACGGTAATGCAAGACAAGAAAATAAATACGAGTTACCTCCTCCGCATGACAAAATTCTTTACTTTGGAAACATACTTATTGTTCATTACGATAATGATGGCGTGGCGCATCTTAAAGAAGATGAATGGGAAACCATTTATGATCAACTAATGGGTGGGTTTGAAGATATTGATAGTGACGACGATGAGGAAAGTGAAGAAGATGATACTGAAGGTTTAGAACTAGACAAAAATGGATATGAAAAAGACGGATTTATATGCGACGATAATGAAATAGAAGAAGAAGAAGAAGAAGATAGCGATGAAGATAGTTATGAATCTGAGTTATCCGAAGAAGAATATTTTGAAGACTAATTTAAAAAACATAAAATTGAAACTATATGAACACTATTCCTTTTTTATCCTAAATTACATACATATCATGAACTTGTTTATTAACGCCGATCCTACCGTTTTCCGCAAAAATATTAAAACTTATTTCGAACGTTTTACTAACGAAAAAATAGCTTCTAATATAGAAATTAGCATCTTTAATTATGCAATTAAAGAAGCCAAGATACATAGAATAATTTGTAAATGGAAAAATAAAGGGTTCTGTGATATTTATTCTGGAAGGTTACGTACTATTATATACAACTTAAACAATTCGCCTGATCTATTGGATCAAATTATAAATAAGCAAATATCTCCCACTTCTTTATCTAATATGACACATCAAGAAATGTCACCACAACATTGGAAACCACGAATTGAACGTAAAATGACTAAAGATAAATCACGACTAACAACAAATATAGAAGCTTCCACTGATCTATTTACATGTAAAAAATGTAAATCAAAAAAATGTACTTATTATGAATTACAAACTCGTAGCGCAGATGAACCTGCTACCATATTTATTACATGTGTTGATTGTGGTAAAAACTGGAAAAATTAAATATACAACTAATAAAAAATTTTAATTATTATCATAATTTTTTATTTATACTAAAACTTCTAAATCTGCTATATTCCAATATTCTACTTGTTTATTAGGCAACGGTCTGGCTATGATAAATGGTATTTTTTTATTATCAAACTCTTTGTTTGCAATCGTTCTCCCATTTATTTCTTTTGTCTCTATAAACGGTATTGATCCTCTATCTAATTGTTCTGCTCTTGCGCCTATTATTCTTGCTTTTTCATATTTTGTTATAAACGGTAGTGTTTTATGTAATGGATCTGATATATTCCCATAACTATCATACACTACTTTCGTTAATGCATAAATTTCATCTGAATTTATACTTTGTATTTCTGGATGCTCATTTTCTAAATTGTTTATCATAAAGTAATCCTCTAACTTTCTATAAGATTCTTCTTCTATTTCTTCATCGTCGTCTAACAACAGTGGATTGTTTTCGTCAGTTTCTTCTATATTATTATCTTCTAACATTGTTTCTATATTAGCATTACCTTCGTCATTATATATTTTTTCATTTTCATCATCTTCTTCTTCATTTTCATCATCTTCCTCTTCATCATCTTCATTTTGAACTTCTTCTTCCTCTGATAGTATGACTGATGTATCGTCATCTGTCTCACTGTCACTTGCATCACTCATACGAGTGGTATCTTCGTTTAAATCTAACACTGATTTTTTAGCTAAAGACATATTTTATATTATGTATACTGATATTCTCTAAATATATTTGTTATCAATTTTTATTTTTATCAAATGTTTTCCATAAATGATCACATTTTGTACATAAATACAAATGTTTCATTGCACCTTCATCATATCTCAAATAAACTGCGTCCGTAATTGCATCCGTCTCCTTATTTTTATTTGCGTTTGTAGTACATTTATCATTTGGACATGGAATGTTAATATGAGGAAGAGTTGGATCAAATTTTGTATATTTATTTACGATATATTCAAATGGTTTAGTACCGTCTGTATTATATTGCAAGTCTAAAACACATGCATTTTTGTTTAACTCTAAGTTATCTTTATCTCCACACACACGACATATGTAAACTAATTCATCATCATCAATGTAATGATAGTACTTATTATCACAGATCTTACAGAAGCGAATATTTTGAATAGAACTCATTGTTATTTGTTATATACTTACTATTTATACTATTTTTAACTTTATTAGTAAAATCAATTTTTACGAAAATTCTAATTCTCACTCCATACGTGACATTTTATAGGATAAGGATACTTATTGAAATTGTAACAGTAACCGTTTGTATATAAATATGTGTATTTGTTAAAATTTATTACTTCTTCTTTTGTATAATAATTATACCACAAATTATTATTTATGTGAATCGCATTGTTTATTTCTTGATAACACTCATCATCTATAATAATCCCACGTATTATTAAATCTTTTCCAAAATTTATAAATCCTCGTTTATAATAAGAAACTGTTCCTTTTAATAAAATATCTTTGGGGATTATTAAAGAATATTTGATTATATATGGATGAACTAATACAAATTTAACGTTTAAATGTGAATAACTTTCTGAGAAATGACATTGTTTTATACATTCGTATAACAATTTCTCTCTTTTATTTACCCACGTTGTTGTCAGATCATTTTTAAACTGTACCGATGAATAGTACTGCTTATATGTATCGTCATATACATCATAAATCACTCTTTTTATATCACATGGCAGATTATTAAAAAAATCCATTATGTAAGATCTCGTTTTTAGTTTTAAATAACATTTCGTATAAATAAAAATAATGATACATATTTCTATATTTTTAAAAATTGAAAATAAATAAGAAAGAACATAAAAATATATAACATACCTTTATATGATGAGTGCCAATTCAAATAGTAAGTCACAGACTCTTCAGCAGTTCTTAAATGAAAGAATTATAAAAAAAGACAGTAATTTAGAACTTACTCATATTGAGTATGGAGGAGAATTTAGTAATAAAAAATTTCATATAAAAAATGAAGATTACTTAGAATATAAACGCCTCTACTATAAAGATGTGTTGAAAATAGACCGTACACATAATATTTTAGAGAGGCAACTTATTCACAAAACAGATAACTGTGGTCCTATGCTAATTGATATTGATCTTAGACACGAATCATCTCTTCAAACTAGACAATATAACATGACAGATGTTGACAACTTGGTTCAATTATACTTAGACATTATTCTAAAAACCTTTGAAATAGAAGAAGATACACAGTTTCAAGTAATTGTTCAAGAAAAGCAAGACGCTCGTATCACTACCAAAAAAGATTCTACATATTTAAAAGACGGCATACATCTTATATTCACAATTGGATTAACATCTATTCATCAACTATTTATTAGGAAAAAAATAATTGAAAAAATACAAAAAATATGGAACCATATTAAGATTGAAAACACATGGGATGATGTTTTTGATAAATGCATTTCAAATGGGACAAATAGTTGGTTAGCTCCTAACTCAAAAAAAAAGGATGAAACTATGCATTACAAGATTACAAAAGTATTTAATATTACATATGATAATGAAAATGATAAATGGAATTCATTCGCTATATTAACCGAACCTAAACAACTTAGCAATTATCTATCTCAAAACTATAAATCCCTATTCATTAGAGATACGCCTGCTTGTTGTATTCAACTTGAAAAAGACTGTGTTCTTGACGAAATCCAGGCATTTAGAAATAAAAATATTAAACCCAATACAGAACAAGTCGCATCTAAAAACACTAGTTTTGGGACAATTATCGGTGGAGACGAAAGCTATCAATTACCTATCAGTGCTGTTCGTCAAATCAAAAATAGAGAACAACTAGAAGGCTGTATCACTGCATTTACTGAAAATTTACCATCACATAAACACCATTTATTAGAAGCTTACCTATATGCAATGACTCTTCCAGAAAGTTACTACGGTATTGGAAGTTATGACAAATGGATAAAAGTTGGATTCGCTTTAAAAAACACAGATATTTATCTTTTAATCGCATGGGTTTATTTTAGTGCACAATCTTCTACATTTGATTTCATAAATGGAATTGATGAAATATGTGATCATTGGACTAAATTTCAACAACATGAAATTGGTGGTGTACGAAAAGAATCATTAATGTACTGGTCAAGGAACGAAGATCAAACTAAATATCAAGAAGTTAGAGAACAATCTACTGACTATTATATTGAAAAATCTGTAGAAAGTTTAACTCTTGACCAATTAAATGGGAAAGGAAAAAATAGAGGATGTTGCGATTACGACATCGCATATGTTGTTTATTGGTTAAAAAAGGGATATTACGTTTCTACTAATATTAAAACTAATTCTTGGTTTATGTTTAACGGCACATATTGGACAAAAGATGATTGTGGAACCTCTCTACGAAGTACCCTTTCAACTGACGTCAGAAATTTATATTGGACAAAAGCTCTTGATATGCGAAATAAAGCTAATCAAATTAAAACATCAGAAGGTGAAATAGACATTGAATGTGAAAAGTATAAGTTACTCTATGCGAAATCAGATATTTTACTTAATATTTCTATTAAACTTGCAAATACTCACGATAAAGATAATGTTATGCGAGAATGTAGAGAACTATTCTATGATCGTGATTTTGAGAAAAATTTAGATCAAGATCGTTACTTACTGTGCTGCACAAATGGTATTGTAGACTTTAGAAATAAAGTATTTAGAAAAGGCACTCCAGAAGACTATGTTTCTAAATGTACAAAGATAAAATTAAGGGAGGTTGATGAGACTGTAGATGCTGACATAATTTCACAAATCAATGACTATATGAACAAGCTTTTCCCTATTCCTGAATTATGCGAATATGCCTGGACACATCTAGCTAGTGTTATTGTTGGAGATACATCTAAAACACAATGTTTACACTATTATACCGGTGTTGGACAAAATGGTAAATCTATGCTTGTAAAATTAATGCAAATGATATTAGGCGACTACGCTACCGACCTAGATATTAATTTCTTTGTTAATGATCGTCCGGGTAGAGGCAAAGCTACACCTGAATTAGAAAGATTAATCGGTGCACGTCTTGCTATTACTGCTGAACCTTCAGAAGGAGAACGATTAAATGAAGGTCCAATGAAGCAAATTACAAGTGGTGTAGATAGTATATCATACAGAGGTCTCTTTAAAGAACAAGATTCATTCATACCTCAATGTCACTCTATTATTATGGCAAATCACTTCCTTCCTATTACTGCGAATGATCATGGTACATGGAGACGTATTCGGGTTCTCATATTCTTATCTCTCTTCACTAATAATCCAGTACAAAATGATCCAGATAAACCATATCAATTCAAAAAAGAGGACAACTTTGAAGAAAAATTTAAAATATGGGCTCCTGTATTCTTAGCTATGCTTGTAAAAATATCTTATGTCAATCAAGGCTCTTGTGAAACTTGCCCTATAGTTACTGCAGAAAGTGAAAAATATAGACAACGGGAAGATATAATTGCTGCGTTTATTGACGAAAATATTGAAATCGCCGAAGATCAACGAATACGTAAAACCCAACTCAACAAAAAGTTTAGAGACTGGTATAAAGACACTCAGGGCATTTCTAAAATACCTTCTAATAAAACACAAGAACTCAACAACTCTATGGAAAAATTCTGTAAAGGACCAGCTAAAGCTAACGGTTGGCAAAACGTCAAATTCAAACAAGACTATAATAAACCTCCTGAAATTATCAATGAAAACACAGACAGTGAAGAAAATTCGTCAATAATGACTGAATAACTTTTTATTCATACTAATATTTTTAATATGAATCTTTATTTATTATGAATTTCTTTTGATCCATTTATAACTTTCATATTCACTTCTTCTTTCAGTTCTCTTAATAAATCTTTATCTTCGTCATTATATTTTTTTTGAAAATTTCCAAATCTTTCTTGTTTCAATTCATTTATATCTTCAATGTTTTCAGAATATTTATCACCTAACATATTATATCCGTTTTCTATCATATCTTCAATCGCCTTTTTTTTATTCGTCGTAACCCATTTATTATCTTTTACCACTTCTGCATAATTTAATTTTTTATTTGTTACTTTAATGTTATGGTTTTCAGGATGGTCTGGATCAAAGTGTATTTTCTCAATTAGCATTGGAAGTGATGTATAAGGCGTTTCTATTAATTTCCTTACTATTTTATCTGTTATATATTCTGTGTTTTCTGAACCAAATGAATTTACTACTATTACATTCTGTGTCTCTATGTTATTTGTTGTAGTATTTGTCGTATTATTTGTACCTTTCTCTAATATATTTGATATTTTACTTGTTAGTATTTCTAGCTGTTTTGCCATAATTTGATTATGGTGAATTAATTGGTCTACCACTATTTGATTACAGTTTGTTGTATCATCTTTCACTATTTTACTTTTTACATGTACACAAGCTTTCTTGTGTCTACATAAGTTTGAAGCACATGAAAACGATTTTCCACAATCACATATATGCTTACTGTCCTGTATATTTTCCTTCTTTTTGTGTCTTTCTGACAAATAATGACGTTTCAATGCCTTGTTACAAGACAAGTGTATTTTACAACTTTCACAATAATAACTCATACCCGTTACCATAATGATACATTTAAATCATTTTGTACCCATCTTTTGTCATTTTGTACCAATAAATATTCATTTCGTCCCTCTAAATATTCATTTTGTACCAATCCATTGTCATTTTGTACCGCTAATAAAATTAAGAATATCCAATTTTTAGGATTTATGTGAAAAATATTTTAGAATCATGGCATATTCATTTGGCCCCCCTAAAATGGGACAAAATGACAATAAATTGTCACCTGAAAACCTTAAAATACATTTACAATTAATAATAAATAACAGCAATGTAATAATATACTTGAGAAAATCACGTATATTCATATATATTCATTTTGTCCACCCCCATTATATTCATTTGGCCCCCCAAAAAGGGGGCCAAATGACAATAAAATTGTTACTGAAAACCCTTAAAATTAAACATTTTTATAAATTTTTATAATTATATCAACTTGCTTTTTTTATATTTCACAAATTGTCATTTGGCCCCTCAAAATCTATTACTGAAAACCTTAAAATGACAGTATTAAAATACTTTTTATTCTTGTATTAAATAACAATATTAATATACCGTCTATATTCATTTTGTCCCATTCATTTTGTCCAGGGGGGGGGATTTTTTTTTTTAAAATTCTTAATATGGTTTTTTAAAATCGAATTCTATTTTCTCAATTTTGAATTTCTGGTGGATAACAAAATTCCATTTTTCCTAAATAATATGTTTTCTTGAATTTTAAGAATTAATAAAAATAAAATTGATATTTATTTTTATAATTATATGGTTTGAATAAATGCACTACGATAATCAAGTAATAATGTCTTATAATACCTACCCGAATACGTTTCTAAAAGTTAATACGTTCTTGAATATTGCAAATTCTGATCAAGAATTTGAATATAATGGTCAAAATATAGGAAAATTTGTAGGATATAGGTTCAAGAATGATGATAAAGTTTATACGCCTACTACAGATTTTGGATGGAGTTATATGAAAAACAGTTATCGTTTTCCGTCAGGAGTGTATGATATGTGCGAATTAATATTTACGAAAAGTAATTTAAATTTTATGAATTGTAATTATTCAATATCACAAAATAAATTAGTAAAGAATATTAGCTAATATTTCAGGCATAGGTATAGTAGGAGGTAATCCAGGTATGTAACTAGTGTCTAATACATATTGATATTCTGCTGTATCTACAGTCTCTCCAGTAATCATTTTAATTAAAAAATAAACGAAGTTTATTATAGCACCTTCAATTGGTGTCATTATATAAGGAAACAAAAATAGAAGTAATATCATAATAATCTTAGAATATTTTCCAAACTCTAAAAATTGTTCACCGAAAATAATGATGTAAATACAAATTATACTTAAAATGGCATATAAATAAAACAATACGTGTATAGTATTAGTTAATGAACTAACTTGTTGTAATTTATATTCATATTGACTGTCTTTAGTTGAATATCTTTTTTTAATATATTCATTTTGCCTTCTTGCTAAGTCTGCAAGTTTATGTTCAGGCATAGACCCCCAGTCTTTTTTACATTGAATATTTTCTAAAGAAACTAACATTTCAGAGGGAAGAAGCGGAAGAATATTCTTCAATATAATATCTTTTTCTTGTGTAGGTAATTTGTTTAAACAATCTATGATTTCAGAACAGGATGCTTCTGTGGATATGGAACATTTTGAGAAGATTGCTTGTTGTGTAGCTTTAATATTGTCACAAATTTCTTGTTTTTTATCAGGATCAAGTTCATCAATTAGATTAATAAATTTATCCTGTATTTCAGGGTTTGATGTATCTACTTGGGGGCATTGTAAAGGATCATTTGGATCGCAAGATGTGGAACCAGTAGTAGATGAACCCGATATACTTGTTGATGATAATGTAGTACTAATAGTATCTGTAATTTTATAAACAGCATGATATATTATATCTTTGTTTTCATCACTCCATGTACCAGTATTTGCGTCAATGACAATTGGATTATTATTAGTAATTTCATTTGGTTCACCAACTTTCCAATTATCAAAAGACCACTGTGATCCGTCTAGCCATTCGCTATTAATACCACCCATCTGTCGTTGAGAAGTGGTTCCACCAATGATTGCATTAGAGACAGAGTTATCTTTTAATAATTGAATTACAAGTGCATTTTCTTGAGTATCTAATATAGGAGCGACAATGTAACCTTGATTATTTGCAGTTATTTTATGATTATCCATAGTATCAACCGATTTTGATAAAATGAATTTTCGTCCAATATTATTAGTAGTAAGTGGCTTTTTATATACGGATCTTAATTTTGTATTTATTTCAGCTGATTTCCAATATCCATCAATACCCATAATTATAGTCTTTTCATTATTAGATTTTATATTAGGCTCGTTAGCCCCCCACTTCCGAAATGATAATTTTTCATTGTTTAACCAGTGCCATCTTTCTTTATCATACTTACCACCAATTATAATTTCGTTAATATTTTTTTTTTGTATTAATTCAAGAACGAATTGATTTTCATATTCATCATAAATTGATACAACAGAAGCACCTAATGTAGATGCTTTTTGTTCATGTTCATTTATAGTAAGTAACTCGTATGATATTTCATATTGATGATTACCAAACATTGCTAAAGGATATTTATAAACAGCATATCTGGGTACACTATCCGGTATATCATTCCACTTTC
>Ga0213869_10000843_pt1 | contig 23851 bp, 26 predicted proteins | sample PICome_10_FD_160083 | JGI IMG/M metagenome (GOLD analysis project Ga0213869, IMG submission 160083) | Coastal seawater microbial communities near Pivers Island, North Carolina, United States - PICO132 | ecosystem: Environmental > Aquatic > Marine > Coastal | place: USA: North Carolina...
GAAACCAAGCTCCTGCGCCGAGCGGATGAAATTGACGCGCTCGAGGTCGGTCGCGTCGTAGAGCCTGTAGCCCGCTGCCGTGCGCGCGGGTTCGCGCAGCAAACCCATCCGCTCATAATAGCGGATCGTGTCGCGGCCCACGCCCGCAGCGGCGGCCAGTTCGCCGATCTTGAAATTGCCCATGTCATCCGCTTGATCATCATGCCGGTTGTGTCCAGGGTCAAGCGGTTCGCTTTGACCCCGAACGGTCCGTTGCCGCCGGCAGCCCGCTGCCCCGACGTCTCGCATCCGGGCAGCTTGTGCCGGCGGGCCACCGGCTCGTCAGTTCTTGCGAAGCTCGACGATGTCGTGCTTGGCAGGCGTACCGTCGGCGACGGACACGTGCGCGAAGTGATCATCGAAGATATGATCGATCGTCACATGGCCGATGAGCTGGCGGTGATAAGTCGGCGCCACGCCTTTGGACGGACCCGGATGGGTCACGACGCGATAGACCTCGAGCTTCTGGCCGACCTCGGCGCCATCGGCCTTTCCGATGCAGACGACCGTGCCGTTGCTGCCCGTGTCGACGATCGAACCGCGCATGAACCAGGTGTGGCCGATACCTTGCGCGAATAGCGGAGAGGCGCCGAGCATCGAGATTCCGGCCAGCGCCACCATGATGGACTTCTTCATCATCATCTTGACTCCTTGAGTGAGCGTTGAGAACTGCTGCTCGATTTCTCGAGGGGAAGATTTTGTTTCTTCGCCCACAGGACTATGGTCCCGGGTCCAAGCTCGGTATACGTAGTGTTCGCAGCCGAAGTTTTTCGGGCAAGGTGTCTGAAGGCCGGGCTTACTCGTACGTAACGATCCAGGGCACGACTTTCGTGTTTATGAAACGTAGTCTGGAACCAGGCCTTAACCCCTGAGGACAAGCGCTTTACGTCCAGCTGGCCGCGCAAAACGGCTACGTTGGCGATAGAAGAAGGTCGTCGAAGGTTCGTCCGACGAATTTACGCTTCGCTATCTCCCTCGTATCTCACGAGCAATTCCTTGCGGGCTGCCATTTCGGTCGCAACAGATGCCACCCGGGCAGGCGGAGCAGGCGGTGCCTGCAGCTCCGGAGAAAGCGCCTTTCCAGCCTACTCCAGTGCTCCCTGCCGCACCCCTAAGCCCCGCCATCATCAACGGGAGCGAAAGACTGTGGCGGCCTTTCCGGAATCCACCAGACCTGGCAAAGGCCCCACTCTGCTGACAATTTGGCCCCTGTGCATTATTCGGACACGGATTCACGGTAGCGGGTTCGCGAGCAGCGGCATGAAGCCATCAGCATCGAGTTTCAGGTTTTCCGCCCAAACATAGTCTCCGGTCAGGTTGATGTGATCCCACCCCAAGGGTGAGAGCCGGGCCAACATGGTCGGATCGACCGGGGTCCCCCGACGCCGAAATTCGTCAACGGCGCGGCCGAGATAGCGGCAGTTGAACAGGATGATTGCGGCGGACGTAAGATTGAGCGCCGCCGCCCGGATTTGTTGGTTTTCGAGGCCTCGATCCCGGAAACGCCCGAGGCGGTGGAAGGCGATGGCTCGCGCCAGGCTATTGCGCGCCTCCCCCTTGTTCAGTTCGGCTGTCACTATCCGGCGCAGTTCCGGTTCCTCAAACCAACGCAATGTGAACAGCGTCCGCTCGATCCTCCCGATCTCGCGTAAGGCCGCGGCAAGGCTGTTCTGCTGGCGGTAGGCGGATAGCTTTTTCAGGATCAGAGACGGGGTCACGGTACGATCACGCATTGCGCCGATGACCTGCGCAATCTCAGTGTCCGTCGTCGAAACATTTGGCACAGATGGGATCGTGGATTAGCGGAGAGCGGGCCTCGTCTGGGGCTTGATGTTAGGCGGCGAGCTTGCGGTGAAGCAAGCGGCGATGTTCGATGGTCTTTCGCTTGATGGTTTCGCGGCGCCTGATGATGGCGGGAGCCCTGCCGAAGTAGGCGTCTGCCGGGGTCACGTTGCTCAGGCTCTCGTGGTAGCGCTGGTGATTGTAGTGCTCCACGAACGCCTCGATCTGGGCCTCGAGGTCGCCGGGCAGGAAGTAATTCTCCAGCAGGATGCGGTTCTTCAAGGTCTGGTGCCAGCGCTCAATCTTGCCCTGAGTTTGCGGATGCAACGGGGCTCCGCGAACGTGGCTCATCTGCTGGGCCTCGATGTACTCGGCGAGTTCGCCCGCGATGTAGCCGGGGCCGTTGTCCGATAACAGCCGGGGCTTGTGCAGCACCGTGGCACTATCGCAACCCGAGGCCTTGAGAGCGAGGTCGAGCGTGTCGGTGACGTCCTCGGCGCGCATGTTGGTGCACAGCTTCCAGGCGATGATGTAGCGCGAATAGTCGTCGAGCACGGTCGAAAGGTACATCCAGCCCCACCCGATGATCTTGAAGTAGGTGAAGTCTGTCTGCCACATCTCGTTCGGCCGGGTGGTCTTCGTGTGGAACTGGTCGGCGGCCTTGATCACGGTATAGGCCGGACTGGTGATCAGGTCGTGCGCCTTCAACAGGCGGTAAACCGTGGCCTCCGACACGAAGTAGCGCTTCTCGTCGGTGAAGCGCACGGCCAGTTCGCGGGGGGAGAGTTCGGTCGCATCAAGCGCCATCTCGACGATCTGCTCGCGGACATCCTCGGAAATGCGGTTCCACACCCGGCCTGGCGCACAGGGGCGATCCTCCAGCGATTCGGGGCCGCCTTCGAGGAAGCGATCATACCAGCGGTAGAACGTCCGGCGGGGAATGCCGAGCTTATCCAGCGTGTGCTTGGCGGGCAGGTGCGACTGCTCGACGATCCTGATGATCTCCAGCTTTTCTGCGGCAGAGTACCTCATTCGTCGTCGCCCCCATCCGCGATCATGCTTTTTTTGAGCAGACGGTTTTCCAGCGTCAGATCGGCCACGCATTCCTTGAGGGCACGGGCTTCGCGGCGCAGGTCCTGAACCTCGCCCGTTGTCGCACTGCGGGCGGTGTCACCGGCAAGACGGCGCTTGCCGGCTTCCATGAACTCCTTCGACCAGGTGTAGTAGAGGCTCTGGGCAATGCCTTCACGCCGGCACAGTTCGGCGATGCTGTCCTCGCCGCGCAATCCGTCGAGCACGATGCGGATCTTGTCTTCGGCCGAGAAATGCCGCCGCGTCTGTCGGCGAATATCCTTCACCACGGCTTCGGCAGAGGCCTTCGTCGGCGATTTTCGCAAGGAGGGTTTGGGCTTCATCTGCGTTCCTTCGTCACTACGACGAAGCCCAAACCCTCCTTAAATCTCAACCCATAATCTGTGCCATGGGTGCTGACGCCGGACAGGGCCAGACAACTCCCATGCCGATCATCATCGCGGCTCCACCGCAGTCCATCATCATGTTCAGCTCCTACGTTCGAGGCTGGAAATTCCCGCTTGCTGGTTATGTCATCTGCGGCTTGGCAGCCGACGCGACGTCGGGCTGCTTTTGATCCACGGCCTCACGCATGAACTGCTTCACGCCGAGGAGCTTGTAGATCGCAGGGAGAACGAAGAGGGACAGGAGGGGCGCCGTGATCATGCCGCCCACCATCGGAGCCGCCAGACGCTGCATGATCTCAGAGCCGGTGCCCTCGCCGATGAGCAGCGGAAAAAGACCAGCGAGGATGACCGCAGCCGTCATCGCCTTCGGCCTCACCCGTAAGACCGCGCCTTCCATCAGCGCGTCCTCGAGATCCTCGGTTTTCGAGAACTTGCCGGCCTCAATCCGCTCCTCGATCGCCTTGTCGAGGTAGACCAGCATGATAACCCCAAACTCCGCAGCAAGCCCGGCAAGAGCGATGAAGCCGACCGCTGTTGCCACGGAGATCGCGTGACCCATCAGGTAGATGAGCCAGACTCCGCCAATGAGCGCGAACGGAAGCGCGAGGAGGACGATGAGCGGCTCACGCACTCGCTTGAAGGCGAGGTACAGGAGCAGGAAGATTACGCCGATGGTCAGCGGCACGATCACGGCCAACCTCTTGGAAGCACGCTCGGCATATTCGAACTGACCTGACCAGGTGATCGAATAGCCCGGAGGCATCGACACCTCTCGAGCGACCTTCTGGCGCGCTTCATTCACAAACCCGACAATGTCGCGGTCGCGAACGTCGACGTAGACCCAAGCGGAGGGCCGCGCGTTCTCGCTCTTTACCATCACCGGACCGTCGGCGATCTGCACGCTTGCCACGGCACCCAGCGGCACGATTCCGCCTGTCGGAGCGACAATCGGCAGACTGCGCAGAGCCTCGACGCTGCCGCGCATCTCGCGCGGGAAGCGCACGTTGATCGGGAAGCGAGCAAGCCCCTCGATCTTCTCATCCACCGACATGCCGCCAACCGCACCGGCAGCCGTGTTCTGCACGTCCTCAATGGACAGCCCGTATCGAGCAGCGGCCAGGCGATCGACCTTGATGTCGATGTAGCGGCCGCCGAGGATCCGATCCGAGATAGCGGAGGTTGTGCCGGGAACGGTCTTCACCACCTGCGCGATTTTAGCTCCGAGCCGATCGAGCGTGGCGAGATCAGCTCCGCTCACCTTCACGCCAACGGGGCTCTTGATGCCCGTCGCGAGCATGTCGATCCTGTTCCGGATCGGCGGCACGAAGACATTGGCCAGGCCAGGCACCTTCACGCGTGAATCGAGCTCGGCGATCAACTTCTCCATCGTCATCCCTTCACGCCACTCGCTCTGAGGCTTGAGCTGGATAACCGTTTCGAACATTTCGATCGGCGCAGGGTCGGTTGCGGTCTCGGCGCGGCCCGCCTTGCCGAACACCGTCTTCACCTCCGGGACCGTCTTGATCATGCGGTTTGTGATCTGAAGGAGCTCAGAGGCTTTGGACGCAGACAGGCCTGGAAGCGCCGTCGGCATGTAAAGGAGGTCGCCCTCCGCCAGCGCGGGCATGAACTCCCCGCCGAGGCGAGAAAGCGGCCACGCCGTCAGAAGAAGCGCCCCGATAGCAAGACCAAGGACGAGCTTGGGCCACTTCATGACCCAGACAAGGGCGGGCCTGTACGCCGCGATCAGCCAGCGATTGATTGGGTTCTTCTCTTCGGGGCGAATCTTGCCTTTGATGAACATGATCATCAGGACCGGGATGAGCGTGACGGAGAGCCCAGCGGCCGCCGCCATTGAGTAAGTCTTGGTGAGCGCAAGAGGCGTGAAGAGCCTGCCCTCCTGAGCCTCCAGGGAGAAGACCGGCAGGAACGAGAGCGTGATGATCAAGAGGGAAAAGAACAACGCCGGCCCGACCTCAACGGCCGCGTCCACCAGCGTTCGCTTGCGCAACTCCTCGGTCATGCCCCCATGCTCGTGCTCAGCGTGCTCGAGCTTCTTGTGAGCATTCTCGATCATCACCACGGCCGCATCGACCATGGCGCCGATCGCCAGCGCGATACCTCCAAGCGAAAGGATGTTCGCGTTAACCCCCTGATAGTACATCACGATGAACGCGGCGACGATTCCTAGGGGGAGCGTCAGGATTGCCACCAGTGCCGAGCGCAGGTGTAAGAGGAACACCACGCACACGAGCGCAACGACGATGAACTCTTCGACAAGCTTATGAGAAAGGTTCTCGATCGCGCGTTCGATGAGCGATGACCGGTCGTAGACCGTCACCACCTCAACGCCCTTGGGAAGAGCCATCTTGAGTTCCTCGAGCTTCTCCTTGACCGCCTCGATTACCGACCTCGTGTCGGCTCCTGCACGAACGACGATCACACCGCCGGCGACTTCTCCCTGGCCATTGAGTTCGGCGATGCCGCGCCGGAATTCGGGAACGATCTGGACGCGCGCAACGTCACCGATCGTGACCGGAACGCCGCCGGCGCTCACCTTCAGAGGTATGTTTCGGAAATCGTCGAGGCTCTGCAGATAGCCACCGACACGGATCATGTACTCGGCTTCCGCACGCTCAATAACCGAGCCGCCAGTCTCGTTATTTGCCGTTTGCAGCGCTTCCATCACGTCGCTGACGGACACTCGATATAGCTGAAGCTTCTCGGGATTGACCTCGACCTGGAACGCGCGGACCATGCCGCCAACGCTGGCGACCTCGGCAACGCCGGGGACTTCCTTGAGTTGGTATCGCAGAAACCAATCCTGCAGCGCACGAAGCTGACCAAGATCGTTGCCACCGGTGCGGTCGACGAGCGCGTACTGGTAAGCCCAGCCGACGCCCGTCGCATCAGGGCCAAGTGCCGGTGTAACCCCCGGCGGCAGCCGGCCCGCCGCCTGGTTCAAATATTCGAGAACCCTCGAGCGAGCCCAGTAGAGGTCGGTCCCGTCCTCGAAGATGATTGTGACAAACGAGTCTCCGAACATGGAAAAGGCGCGGACTGCCTTCACTTTGGGCGCCGACAGCATCGTAGTCGCGATCGGGTAGGTAACCTGCGCCTCCACAATCTGGGGCGCCTGCCCTGGATAGGGCGTACGGATGATGACCTGGACGTCGGAGAGGTCGGGGATAGCATCGAGCGGAGTCCGGCTCACCGTGTACAACCCGGCAGCCGTGATGAAGGCGGCCGCAAGAAGAACGAGCAGCCGGTTCGCCGCCGACCATCGAATGATCCGCTCGATCATTGCGCCGCCTCCGGAGCGATGCGCTCGATCACGGGCGTTTGACCCTGCTGTGGCCTCTGAAAGGCGAACATCACTCGTTCGCCAGCCTTACGGCCGCGCAGCAGCGAACGGTCCTTCACGGGGAAGGTCATCGTCATGGCCGGCCAGTTGATCGCCGCCAACGGCTCGTGAGCGAGAGTGATACGGCCACCTGCCGCGTCCACCGTCTTCACGACTCCGCGACCCTGGATAAGCTCGTCTTGCCGCTGCTGTTGCGCGGCAGGCGATTGGCCTCGCGATAGACGTTCGACAATGCCGGCGAGTGAGGCCTCGGAGTCGATCAGGAACTGACCAGAAACAACGACAATGTCGTTGAGGTTGAGCCCCCTGCGGATCTCGGTTCGGTCGCCAACCGTGCGCCCAAGCTCAACTTCGACCGGAATGAAGCCGCCATTCCGCTGCACGATAACAACGTTGCGCCTTCCGGTGGAGATAACGGCCTCGGACGGCACGACGAGACCGCCTGTTGCCGCACCACCGATGGTGAGGTTGGCGAACATGCCGATCTTCAGCCGGCCGCCCGGGTTGGGCAGCGTGACACGAACTCGAGCAGTACGCGCTTCGGGATCGAGCGTCGGGAAGATGTAGTCGATCCGGCCCTGAACCGTCTCGCCGCCATAGGCAGGAAACGAGATCTCCGCCGGCTGTCCGATGCGGATCTGGCCCAGCGACACTTCCGGAACCTCGGCCACAACCCACACTTGCGAGAGATCCGCCAAGGTGATGATCGACTGTCCGGGCTCCACCCGCGCACCCGGCCGCGCGCCTATGGCGGTCACGATCCCGGACCGAGGAGCGAACACTCCGTACGTGCGCTGAGGGCGCCCGCCCCGATCCAGGTTGCGAATGGCCGCCTCCGGCAGGCCAAGCAGCTGCAACCTCTGGCGCGCTGCACTGCGCAGGCCCGGCGTAATCGTCGAACGGCGTATCTTCAAAAGGGCGGCATACTCATGCTGAGCGCCAAGCAGCTCCGGCGAATAGACGCTCGCGACCCGAGTCCCTCTGCCGACCTGTTCCCCGACAGCGCGGACGCTGAGCTGCTCGACGAAGCCGGGGGTTAGGGTCTGGACCTCGACAATGCGGCGCTCGTCAGTCTCAACGCGCCCGACCACCGCAATCGCCGCCGCCAGATTGTCGAAGGTTACTCGCGCAGTGCGGACGCCGAGGTTCTGTTGCACCTGTGGCGAGATCTGAATGCCGGCGCCGCCGCCCTCCTCAGCATATTTCGGCTGAAGGTCCATGTTCATCGACGACTTGCCGGGCGCGTTGTAGCGCTCCATCGGCAGCATCGGATCGAACCAGTAGAGAACGGTTTTGCCGGAGCCGTCCTGCACGACGCCGTTGACGAGCTCGCCCTTCGCGGCGCCCGCTCCAGCGTCGCCATCTCCTGATAAAACAGCATAGCCGACGCCCGCTCCAGCGAGAGCAAGCGCGACACTGCCGGCGAGGATTTTCTTATTCCTGGATGTCCCCAGCCCCGTGCGGACAACGAGCAGTCTTTCCTTGATGGTCATCGCGCGACATCCTGCGTGAGGTAAATGAGCTCGGCGGCCGCGCGAGCGCGTCGCCCCTGCTGCTCGATCGCTTGAATGTGAGTTTCGACGTACCGGCGGACGATGAAGAGCGGCATCTCGAGAGTCGCCTGACCCGCTCCATAGCGAGCTTCTGCCGCCTCGAATGAAGCCTCAAGAGACGGAATCGCCTGGCTGGTGATGATCGACAGCTGCGCCTCGGCGCTCTTGTAGTCGGCCAATGCGTCGCCATAGGTGCCGCTCAGCTCGCGTTGCGCATCCTGCGCTCGGAGCCGAGCAGCATCAGCGCGAGCCGAAGCCTCGGCGATCCGCCGGTTCTGCAATCGGTTTTTGTTGATCTGGAGCGGGATACTGACGGTGGCCGACAGCATATCGCCATAATCGGGACGGTAGCCGTACATGACTGACCAGCTGAGGTTGGGCTTCCGGTCCGCTCTGGCGACGTCCACAGCCCTCTGCGCCGCCCGCTCCTGGGCCTCCGCGACGAGTACATGCGGATGCTGCGCAAGGTCAGCCTGGCTGACCTTCGGCGCTTCAAGCGCAGGAACGGTGTCTGGCAGCGGGCGCTGCGCAGCAGCGCCTATCCACCGCGCCATCTCAGCCCGGGCTCGCGCCTCCTGTCCACGCGCATCCTCTTGCATCGCCTTGGCAAGCGCGACTTCCGCCTGCGCCTGGAGCGCAAGAGAGGGCGTGGAAGATCCCGTTGGAATGCCGGCTTCCATGATCTGGCGACCGACGTCGAGATCGTTGATCAGGCGGTCCAACAATCGCTGTTTGGCTCGTGCTTCCACGGCGTTGATCCAAGCGACCATGACGTCCCGCTGAATGTGCCGCTCCTGCGCACTCGCCTGCGTCCGACTGACAACTGCCTCTGCGGTGAGCCTCGCAGCCTCGGCTTGACGTCTGGAGCGGCGAACCTGCTCCCGCATCACACCGATCGTGTACATCGTCATGTCGTCGCGAGTGGGGTTGAACGCCATGTTCCCGGTCACCGGTAAGTTCTGGATTCCGGCGGTGATCGTCGGATCAGGCAATGTGCCTGCCGCAATCGCAGCCTGTTCCGAGGCTACCGCTTCGCGCTCAAACGCGCCCAGGGTCGGCTGATCACCACTCGCCAGTGCCGCAGCCTCCTTGAGACTAAGCGTCGGTCCGGCAGCAGGAGAAGTCGCGGGCTGTTCCGTCGCCGTGGCATGATGTGCCTGCGCTAAGGCAGGCGCGGGCGCCGCCAGAATGGTAAGAGGCACGACGCTCGCCGCTGTGAGATGCCGAGCAACATTTGCTCGCCAATTAGCCAGGCGCGCGCCCTGATCGTGCGCCCGCTCCCCGCGCCCCGTGATGGTGCTGAACATATGTGAATTCCTAGGATCAGGCGGGTGCGGTCGCACGGACGCGACCGCACCTCATCCGTCACTGCTTTGAGATCGACGTCAGCGTCGTCGCGCCATCACCCTTGGTGAAAGCGAATGACACACGGTCACCGGGCTTGATGCCATTCGCCAGCGCCGGATCGGCGGCCGTGAAGGTCATCTCCATAGCCGGCCAGCCGATCGACTTGATCTCCTCATGGGCGATCGTCACGTCGCTTCCGGAGATGCTTTTCACAGTGCCGGTGCCGGAGTGCGACTCGCTGGCGCTCGCCGCCGGAGCTGCTCCAGCGGTCGCAGCATTTTCGCTGGTGCCGCTCCTGCTCGCGTCCTCGGCGCCGCAGGCAGCAAGCGTAACAAGCGTGGCGAGCACGCCCGCCTTCATAATCATGTTCATGTTCGTACTTTCTTCGCGTCCTACGCAGTTCGCGTCGGCAGGTCCGAGCATAATGCTCGGCCGCAGGAGACGCGCTCTACGCGTTGGTCTTCGACACAGCGAAAGAGGCGCTGGTCACCGCGCAGCATCGCCGCGCAGACACTGATCAGGCGAAGAAAGCTCGTGGAGGAGGATCGTCCGTGGACAGGATGATCGACGGCAAGCTGCCAGGCTCCGGCTGCGCGTTGAGAAGCGCAACGGGTTCTACCGCGTCCTCATCGAGATCTGCTGCCGGCATGACGGCTGCTGGTGCAGGAGTTGCACACTCAGGCGTGCAGCAGCCCATCTTCTCGTGGTCAGGGGCCATTCCGGCGGCCGCGCCGGCCATTGTACAGCTTACCGACGGCGCGGCTCTCGCCGCACCGGGGCTGCCGATGAGCGACAGCGCTATAAGAATGGCCACGATGAGCTTCGTCACGATCCTAATACACATATGCTGGGCATCAAGGAAGGCCGCGCCCCGTGTGACCGCCGAGGTCGGCGAGCACCCATGGCGAGGACACGTTCATCTGCTGCCTAAAGCATTCCCCCTTTGTAGACTCAGATCCACGAAAGAGGTTTCCACTTTCGCGATTTCTCCCCTTATATGATCCTTCCCACCGTTGGAAGGTCAAGCGCTATTTCGTTGCAGCGACCACAAATCTCGCTTGCCGTCGGAAGCCAGCGCCCACCACTACCGCCAGTCACCGGCGCCTGCGCCGTGTCCTATTCGTTGATGGAGCCCGTGTGGATGACCTGCGGGACAGAGATTTCGAAGCAGCCCCAACTCGCGCGGGAACGGACAAATGACGCTGCAGCCCGCTGTCGGCTGCGGAAAGCACCGCTTTGAGCCTCCTCCTTAGGAGCGGCTTTCCCAAGGCTGCGATAACGCCTCCGCACGTGAACGAATGTCGCAGCAACGTCCCGCCGTGCACCGCCTCAACTGTATAAGCCTCTTCCAAGTCGAAGAGTCTTCCAACCCCGAATTCCCATGCCAGCCGGCGGGGCTCCTTGTGCGCAGTTATCAAAGCCGGAGTCCAAAGCCGCTTGCGCCCGTAGCTCCCGAACGACCAATCGATGTCGAGCCCCGCGCCTGGTGTCCCCCGCACGGCGATGAACGGGTTCCACTCAGGATAACGCGTGAAGTCGACAAGAGCGTGCCACACCCTGTTTGGGGAAGCCGCGATGTCCACCTCCGTCTTGATGTGCAACATACCTTCTCCGGATTGGCGATGTCTGCTGATTACCCTAAGGGCCGAAAGTCCCCGCCGCTTGGGGCGGCGGCGGGGACTTGGCCATCCCAGAGAGGTCATGGGACGGCCCTGCTCCCGTGAAACAGGCGGGAGGCAGCTCAGGATCGCAGGTCTGTGGCCCGTGCCTTTACGGATTCTCCTCGTCGCAGCGGCTCACCCGCTCCAGGTACCGCTCAGCAAGCTCGTAATGCGCCGCCACCACTGCAGCGTGGTTGGCGCGCTGAGCCCACGCGAGCTCTTGCTCGGCCCGTGCCTGAAAGTATTCGATGTCATCCAGCTGAGCGCCCAGCGGTCTGTTGAGGGGCGGGGCTGCCCCATCCTCGGAATACGACAGACGCTTGTCTGCTTCGCCGGCTTCCACCGGACCACCCAGCAAAAAACCGAAGCTCTTCGTCATTGGATTCTCCACCGGAGGCGAGCGCCACCACCCTTCTTCGCTCGTCCGAACCATCGTTTTTCGGTCTTCATGCGAGCACGCTACCGTTTGCCACGGTGGCAAGGTCAAGCACCGTTTCGCGGTCTTTTGCGCTGCCGTTCACCTCATCCGAATAGCGGCGCCAAAGGGGCTCGGCGGATCCGGACAGGCATTGGACGGGGGCTATCTCTCGACGCTTCGGACGAAGTTCTGTTCGGCCGCTTGACCTTCCCACCGTGGCAAGCGGTACGGGCCCGACCTCCCTACGAAACCTGCGGACGAGAATTTCGATGATGCCGCTGAAATTACGTACGTTCTCCCCAGCCCCGTTTCGGGTGCACACCGAACTCTCATCAATGCCGCCCGGGTCGCCAGCAGGGCGCTCGGCAGCGTCACGAAACGCACGCCTTGGCCTTACCGGAGCCTTGCAGATCGCGGCCATCGGCGTGCTGACCACCGCGACGCCCGCCGCATCGCACTCGCTTCAGGAGGTTGAGCAGCAGCTCTTCAAGCGAGAACGCTACTTCCAGTCGGTTAACCAGCCGGCTCCCGAGTTCACCCTGCGAGACGCTGCGGGAAGGGTGCACCGCCTCCGCGATTACCGAGGCAAGGTCGTCATCCTCAACTTCATCTACACGAAGTGCCCAGACGTCTGCCCCCTCCATTCGGAGAAGATCGCACAGATCCAGAAGCAGACGAACATCTCCCCGATGAAGGACCAGGTCGCCTTCCTCACGATCAGCACAGACCCAAGAAACGACACCCCTAAGGTGATGAAGGAGTTCGGCGGTCAGCACGGACTGGATCCTGCAAACTGGACCTTTCTCACCACGCTGCCCTCGCAGCCGATCGGCACAACGCGGCAGTTAGCCGCCGCCTACGGCCTCAAGTTCACCACCATGCCCGACGGCATGCAGATGCATGGCGCCGTGACACACCTGATCGACCAGGAAGGCAGGCTGCGCGCGCGCTTCCACAGCCTGCGGTTCTCTCCCGTCAACGTCACGATCTTTGCGAACGCGCTCGTCAACAAAGCGCATACCCCGCACCCCCACGGCACAGAGGCGCTCACCCTTTGGGAGAGACTGAAGCTTTGGTTTTCCTCCTGGTGGGCATGAGCGTCAGCGGCGGCCGGCTTTCCACCACAGATGATCCGAGGAGACTCTAATGGCTGATCATTCAAGCCACGCAGGGCACATGGCCGTAAACGGTGACCGCAAAGCCCTGGTGATCTCCGGTGTCCTCACCGGCATCTACTTCGTCGTCGAGCTCGGCATTGGCATCTGGACCGGCTCTGTCGCAGTCACCTCAGATGCTTTTCACACGTTCTCGGCTGTCGGAGGCGTCCTGATCGCGCTCGTTGCGCAGCGGCTCGGTGAGCGAGGCGCAACACCGACGCACACCTTCGGATGGGGCCGCGCCGAAGTAACCGTGGTGCCGAGGCCGCCTTGCGCGGTAGCGGGATGAAGGGCTGATTGCCGCTCGGATAGGGAGCGGCGATGGATAACGAGATCGAAGGTGGACCAGCGAGCAGTCATGTGAGTGCTCATACGAGCGGTCGTATGAGCACTCGGATCGAGGTCGTTGCGGGTCGGCGCCGCTGGACAGTGGAGCAGAAGCTGGCGATCCTGCGCGATGCCTTCGGCCCAGAGGGTTCGGTTGGCGATGCGTGCAAGCGGCACGCGATCGGCAGCGGGTCGATCTACACCTGGCGGCGGCAGGCGATGTCGGGCGAGCTTGGCGGTGCCAGGCCAGCAGCATTGCCCAGTTTCGCGGAGGTCGAGCTTTCTGTTCCGGTTCCGGCGTTACCGGCGCCTAGCGGTCATATCGGGATCGAGCTGCCCTCGGGTGTGAAGCTGACCGTGGACGCCGGTGTCGATGCCGAGGCCCTGGCACGGGTCGTTGCCGTTCTCACGCGATGATCCCGCTGCCACCTTCCACCCGGATCTATCTGGCCTGCGGCGCGACCGACATGCGCAAGGGCTTTGACGGTCTGGCAGTGCTGGCCCAGCAGGTGCTGGAGCAAAGCCCGCATTCTGGTGCGCTGTTCGCATTCCGGGGCAAGCGTGGCGATCTGGTGAAGCTGCTCTGGTATGATGGCCAGGGCCTATGCCTGTTTTCCAAGCGGATGGACCGTGGCCGGTTCGTCTGGCCGGTGACGAAGACGGGCAAGGTCGGCCTGACCTCGGCGCAGCTTTCCATGCTGCTTGAAGGCATTGACTGGCGACGCCCGGAGCGGACAACCGCGCCGCTGCTAGCGGGCTAAAAAGTACGGATTCCTGTGGGTTTATCTGGCATCGGCGGTGCCGCTTTGATACTATTCCAGGGTGTCGGATCGAGGCTCTTTTCCCGTCGATAAGGACGCCCGCATCGCCGAGCTGGAGGCAGCTCTAGCGGCCCGCGACACGCTGATCGATACCTTGCGTTTTCAACTGGCCCAGCTCCGGCGGCTCACCTTTGGCCAGTCTTCGGAGAAGCTGTCCCTCCAGATCGAACAGCTCGAACTCACCCTTGAGGAGTTGGAAGGCGAAGCCGAGCTTACCGATATCCGCAAGGTCCAGGCGGATCAGAGGGAGCAACCGGCGCCGGTCCGCGCCTTGCCGGCACATCTGCCGCGGGCTGAACGCCGGATTGAGCCGGAAGCAGGCACCTGCACCTGTCCTTCCTGTGGAGGCGCCCTGCGCCCTCTCGGGCAGGACAGCGACGAGATGCTCGATGTCGCGCCGGTGCAATGGCGCGTCATCCGCACCGTCCGGCCTAAATATAGCTGCCGATCCTGCGAGCAGATCGTGCAGGCCGCGGCGCCCGTAAAGGCGATTGCACGGGGCAAAGCCAGTTTCGCCACGCTCGCGCATGTCGTCGTCGCCAAGTTCGATCATCATCTCCCCCTCTATCGCCAGGCCGAGATGATGGCGGCACAGGACCTCGATATCGACCGATCGACGCTGGCAGGCTGGGCAGCACAGGCCGCACATCTGCTTGACCCGATCGTCAGTCGCATTCGGGAAGAAGGGATCAAGGCCGGCAAGATCCATGTCGATGACACGCCCGTGCCGATGCTGATGCCCGGCAAGGGCAAGACGGTGCAGGCGAGGCTCTGGGCCTATGTCGTCGATGATCGTGCCGCTGGCGCATCCACGCCGGCGCTGGCCTGGTATCGCTTTACCCCCGACCGCAGCGGCGTTCACCCGCAAAGCGAGCTCAAGGACTTTACCGGGCTGCTACAGGCTGATGCCTATGCGGGCTTCGACAAGCTCTATAGGAGCAACCGCATTCAGGAAGTCGCCTGCTGGGCGCATTTCCGGCGCAAGATATTCGAGAACCACGCCACCAGCCCCACGCCGTTGACGAGCAACCTGCTGGATCGGATCGCCGCTCTCTACCGGATCGAGGAAGAGATACGCGGGCAGCCGCCTGATCAGCGCCGCCGGCATCGGCAGGACAGAAGCAGGCCTCAGGTGAACGAGTTACGCTCGATCATCGACGATGCGCTGCGCCGCCTGTCGCCCAAGTCCAACATGGCCAAAGCGCTCAACTATGGCCGCAAGCGATGGGATGCGCTCACCCGCTACATCGACGAGGGCGTTGCCGAGATCGACAACAACATCGCCGAGCGCGCGATCCGCCCCGTGGCAATAGGCCGCAAGAACTGGATCTTTGCCGGATCGAAGGCTGGCGGCGAACGGGCTGCCGCCATCTATTCCGTCATCGAGACCGCCAAGCTCAACGGCATCGAACCGCAGGCCTACATCGCCGATGTCATCGAGAAGATCGCTGGCGAATGGCCCGCTACTCGCTGGGATGAGCTCATGCCGTGGAACTGGCAACCAAGCGAGCAAGACGTCGCCCAAGCCGCTTAACTGCGGTGCTCAGGCCACGCTTACGCGCCGAAATCCTCGGAGCCCTGTTCAACGGAATCTTCCTGTTCGTCATGGCGGGCTACGTCATCTGGATGGGCGCAACGCGCCTTCAGGATCCGATCGAGCTCGAGACGACCCCCATGCTCCTGGCTGCCAGCGGCGGGATCGTGACGGAGGTGATCTCGTTCTGGCTTCTATATCGGCGCCAGAAGGGCAACCTCAACATGAAGGGTGCCTTCTGGCACATCCTTCAGACGTTCGTCGGCAGCCTCATCGTGGTGGTCTCGGCACTGGTGATCCGCTTCACCGGGTTTCTGGAGATCGACCCACTGCTCGGAATCCTATTCGGCTTCGTTCTTTTCTGGGCTTCGTGGCGGATCATGAGCGCCTCGCTCCGGATACTGCTTCAAAGCACCCCCGAGGATTTCGACCTCCAGGCGGGCATCCAAGCGCTGCGAGCCATCGACGGGGTCAGCGACGTCCACCACGTCCATGCTTGGAGCCTCGCCTCAGGCAAGAACGTGCTGTCGGGCCACATCATTGTGCGAGACTTCAGCTCCGATGGAGAGCGAGTTCTGAGCCAAGCCGGGGAGCTGCTGAAGCGAGATCATGACATCTACTTCTCCACCTTGCAGGTGGAGAGCCAGCGAGCCTCGGTCGAGGAAGGCGCTGAGGAGATCGACGTCTCGCAAACCACATAGCTTAACGCCGGTGCGAACGAGGCGTCGCCAAAAGCCCGGGAGCTCAGGGCGACGCCCGCCGCAGCTATCCTTTGCGCGTCCCGCCGAACGAGAGCAACGCAATCAGAGCAAAAGCGCCGAAGCACACTGCCAGGAACACGATCGAGAACCAGCCGAGCGCATGATGATCGAACCAGCCGAGCACCAGTCCGACGACCATGACAATGGCGGCTCCAACTACCAGCCACATCGCGACGTCGCCGAGGCCTCGCCGCGCTTTCGGTGGGGTCAGATCACCTCCGTGTCCGATCTCCTGCTCGTCCCTCGGGACAGGAAACGGATGCCCTGACTGGTCAAGTCTGTACTTCATCGGGTATCCTCTCTCTTGATGAGGACGACTTGATGCGGCTTGCCACCGTTGGAGGGTCAAGAGGTGTCGCGGGCGGCTATGGCCACAGTCCGGCATGGCGCTGCAGCAGCGGTTTCGCCGAAACCTCAGACGCGCCTCTTTTGAGCTTGACCTTCCCACGATTGGAAGCCGGATAAGCTCAGCGAATCATTCACAAAGGAGATTCGCAGACCGACCTCAGGACCAGCTTCGACGACCCCAGGGTCGCTGCTGGACTACGCGTAGTTTTCGGTCGTCGCTTATATCAGACGATGCATTTTGAGCACCTCTCCAACGTAGAAAGAACATGGCAGGTCAGCCGCCGAGGCTTCATGCTTGGCGCGACCGCTACCGCAGCAGCGGCCGTCACGGGCTGCTCCCGGGTCGCCGCTCGGGCGGGCGATATCCAGCTGGCCGCCAAGGCGGGTCGCGCTCGCTTGCTGTCCGACTCGACCGTGAGCACCGCCGTATTCGGCTACGGCGGTCAGGTACCCGGGCGAGAGCTCCGGCTTCGCCAGGGCGATCGGCTAAGGGTCAGCGTCAAAAACGAGCTCCAGGAGGAAACGACCGTACACTGGCACGGCATTCGCCTGCCAAACGCGATGGACGGAGTTCCCCACCTTACTCAGAAGCCGATCAAGCCGGGGGAGACTTTCCTCTACGACTTTGTTGCGCCCGATGCTGGCACCTACTGGTACCACCCTCACCATAACAGCTCACAGCAAGTCGGACGCGGCCTCTATGGCCCTCTCATCGTAGAAGAAGCCGAGCCCATCAAGGTGGACCGGGATATCACCTGGCTCCTCGGCGATTGGCGCCTTCTCGAGGATGGGCAGATCAGCGATGACTTCGGCAACATGCATGACAGCATGCACGCCGGCCGCGTTGGCAATACGATCACCATCAACGGACGCGCTCCGCAGCCTCTCGCGGTCCGAACGGGCGAGCGCGTCAGGCTGCGGCTGATCAACGCAGCAAACGCCCGCATCTTCGGCCTGAAGTTTGCGGGCCACAGCCCCAAGATTGTCGCTCTGGACGGGCAACCGGTCACCCCTCATGAGCCGAGCGGATCGGTTCTCGTTGGTCCAGCCATGCGGGTCGATCTCATCATCGACATGGTCGGCGACCCAAGCTTGAAGTTCGCTGTGGAAGACACCTTCTACAAGGGTCTCGAGTACACGCTCACGACCTTGGAGTACGGCCCCAATCCGCTGCGGCAGGCCCTACTCACGACGCCCATCGCATTGCCTCCCAATCGCATCGCCGAGCCGCACCTGAGAGCGGCAACGCGCCACGAGATCACCTTCAGCGGCGGCATGGGCGGCGGAATGGGAATGATGGGCGGCGGCATGATGGGCGGCGGCATGGGCATGATGGGAGGCATGAGCTGGGCCATCAACGGCGTCTCGGCGACGAGCCATACTCATGAGCCGATGCTCACGTTCGCCAGGGGGAAAACCGTCGTTCTCAACCTCAACAACGACACGGCCTGGTGGCACCCGATCCACCTCCACGGCCACAGCTTCCGCGTCATCTCGCGGAATGGAAAACCTACGGCTCACCGCGAGTGGCAAGACACCGTGCTCATGCCGCCGCGCGAGACGGCGGAAATCGCATTCGTTGCCGACAACCCTGGCGACTGGATGTTCCACTGCCACGTCCTCGAACACCAGGCCGCCGGCATGATGGCGAACCTGCGCGTCGCCTGAACACACTGCAGGAGATACTCGTATGCGTAAGATCATCAAATCCGCCATGTTCGGGCTGGGCTTGGCGCTAACCGCCCCAGCCGTGGCAGCCGGCGGGGCGAAGCCCGTGGCGGTCCTCTACAAGAACCCGCAATGCGATTGCTGCGAGACGTACGCCAAATATCTCCGCGTCCACGGCTATGAGGTGAAGGTCCAAGCCACCCACGACCTGCCGCTCATCAAAAAGAAGCACGGGATCCCCACCGCCCTCGAAGGCTGCCACACCACCTTGGTAGGCGGCTACGTCGTCGAGGGCCATGTTCCCGTGAAAAGCTTGAACAAGCTTCTCGCGCAACGGCCCAAGATCACTGGCATCTCGCTGCCCGGCATGCCGACCGGCTCCCCTGGGATGATGGGCCCGAAGACCAAGCCATTCAAAGTCTTCGCCTTCAACAAGGCGGGCCGGTCAGCCGTCTACTCGGTTGGATAGGGCGGACCTACTCGCGGCCTCTCGGCTCCGGGGCTCTGCGGACCGTCACCCACGACGTTCAGCAACCCCGGGGCAAGCGGGGCCCGCTACTCAGAAGAATGCCGTCACGGAGAGACGATGCTGACGCTCGACACCAAGAACTTTCCGAAGGGGCCGGAGCGCTACGCGGTCCCTGCTGATCGCTCCTTCATCTTCGCTACGGGCATCGAGAACAGCTATCCGACGATCCGGGGGCGCGACGGCGCCACAGTCCGTGTCGACCAGATGGCCAAGAGCGGCCACTACGACCGGTGGCGGGAGGACTTCGGGCTCGTCCGAGAGCTCGACATCGAATATCTGCGCTATGGTCCCCCATATCACCTGACCCACCTAGGGCCGGGTCGCTATGACTGGTCGTTCGCCGACGAGACGTTCGCCGAGTTGAGGCGGCTCGGCATCACCCCGATCGTCGACCTCTGTCACTTCGGTGTGCCGGACTGGATTGGCGACTTCCAGAACAAGGAATGGCCTGAACTCTTCGCCGAGTATGCGGCAGCCTTTGCTGCCCGCTTCCCCTGGGTCAGGCTCTATACCCCGGTGAACGAAATCTTTATCGCCGCGACCTTCTCGGCGCAGATCGGATGGTGGAACGAGCGATTGGCATCCGACGCCGCTTTCGTGACCGCACTCAGGAACCTCGTCAAAGCAAACCTCCTAGCCGAAGGAGCCATCCTGCGGACGCGGCAGCAGACTGGAACGCTCTTCATCCAGAGCGAGTCCACCGAATACTTCCACGCAGAGTGCCCGGCCGCCGAGGAGCGGGCCAGCTTCTACAATGAGAAGAGGTTCCTCTCGCTGGACCTCTGCTACGGTCACGACGTCAGCGCCAGGATGTACCGCTATCTGACCGACAGCGGTCTCGCCCCGCAGGAATATGACTGGTTCATGCACTGGGGGCAGCGGATCAAGCCCCACTGCATCATGGGGAACGACTACTATCTTACGAACGAGCACATGGTGCCGGCCCAAGAGGACGGTCCGATCACGGCCTCAGGCGAGATCTTCGGCTATTACGTCATCACCAAACAGTATTTTGATCGCTTCCACCTTCCCGTCATGCACACCGAGACGAACCTCGCCGATGCGGAGCGGGCGCCCGGCTGGCTCGCCAAGGAATGGGCGAACATGGTCCAGCTGCGGCGCGATGGCGTGCCGATCATCGGCTTCACATGGTACAGCCTGACGGATCAGATCGACTGGGACACCGCTCTTCGCGAAGAGAACGGCAACGTGAACCCGCTCGGTCTCTTCGACCTCGACCGCCGCATCCGCCCAGTCGGAGAAGCCTACCGAAAACTGGTCTCCCAGTGGCGAGGCATGCTGCCCGCCGAGAGCATCTGTCTGCACCATGGCTGACTCGATCTCGCCGCTTAGCGCCGTAGCGCCTATCCCTTTGCAGGAGAAACCAGTGACCATCCACCACGGCATCATCGATGCTATCGGCAACACGCCTCTGATCAGGCTCGACCGCGTTTCGGAGCTCACGGGCTGCGAAATCTTGGGCAAAGCCGAGTTCATGAACCCCGGCCAGTCCGTAAAGGACAGGGCCGCCTTATTCATCATCCGCGACGCGGAGCGTAGCGGAAAGCTCCGGCCGGGCGGCATTATAGTCGAAGGAACGGCCGGCAACACCGGCATCGGCTTAACCCTCGTTGCCAATGCGCTCGGCTACCGCACCGTTATCGTCATCCCCGAAACGCAGAGCCAGGAGAAAAAGGACATGCTCCGCCTCTCCGGCGCACATCTCGTTGAGGTGCCGGCAGTGCCGTACCGCAACGAGAACAACTACGTGCATGTGTCGGCCCGCTTGGCTGCCGAGCTGGCGGAGCTCAGCCCGAACGGCGCGGTTTGGGCGAACCAGTTCGACAATGTCGCCAATCGGCAAGCTCACGTCGAGACCACCGGACCAGAAATCTGGCAGCAGACCGGCGGCAAGGTAGACGGTTTCGTCAGCGCCGTCGGCACGGGCGGCACTCTTGCCGGCGTCAGCATCGCTCTCAAAGAGCGGAACCCGCACATCGCCATCGCACTAGCTGACCCACCCGGCGCTGCCCTCTTCAGCTACTATACGAGCGGAGAACTTCGGTCCGAAGGATCGTCCATCACAGAAGGAATCGGTCAGGGCCGGGTGACTGCTAACCTTGACGGCTTCACGCCCGATTTCTCGTTCCACATAGCGGACGACGAAGCCATCCCTGTGGTCTTCGACCTCCTGGAGCACGAGGGTCTCTGTGTCGGCCCCTCTTCTGGCGTCAATGTCGCCGGCGCGGCGCGGCTCGCGGGGCAGCTCGGACCCGGCCACACGATCGTGACCGTCCTCTGCGACTACGGCACTCGGTATCAGTCCAAGCTCTTCAATCCAGACTTCCTGCGTTCGAAGGGCCTGCCCGTGCCCCAGTGGATCGAGGGTTCCAATCCGCTCGTCCACCAAGCCCTGAGCCGGTGCTGGGCACCGCAAGCGGCGCCGCCAGCGCTTTGAGCATCGTCCCTCCAGATTGATCCCCTTCCCCCTCCCTCTCAACAACCAAGGAGACACAACATGACCATCCAGCTCGGCGACATCGCCCCCGACTTCGAAGCTGACACCACAGAGGGCCGGATCCGCTTTCATGATTGGATCGAAGGCTCCTGGGCGGTCCTCTTCTCTCACCCGAAGGACTTCACTCCGGTCTGCACCACTGAGCTTGGCGCGGTGGCCAAGCTCAAGCCCGAATTCGATCGCCGAGGCACGAAGGTGATCGGGCTCTCCGTTGATCCCGTCGATGATCACCGGGCCTGGGCGGGCGACATCGAGGAGACGCAAGGGACTGCGCTCAACTTCCCGCTTATCGCTGATCCTGAGCGTAAGATCGCCGGCCTTTATGGAATGATCCACCCGAACGCCAACGACACGCTGACGGTCCGGTCGGTCTATGTCATCGGCCCTGACAAGAAGCTGAAGCTCACCCTCACCTACCCGGCGAGCACCGGCCGCAACTTCGAAGAGATCCTCCGCGTCATCGACTCGCTGCAGCTCACCGCCAATCACAGCGTCGCGACGCCGGCCGACTGGAAGAGCGGCGAGGACGTCATCATTGTCCCCTCGCTCAGCGATGAGCAGGCGCGGGAGAAGTTCCCCGGAGGCTGGAAGACGCTGAAACCATATCTGCGCGTCGTGCCCGAGCCGCAGAAGGCGGGATGATATCCGCTCAAGGGGAGACGGATTGAAGGAATGAAAAGCAGGCGAAGTGGCGGGGGAAGTCGAGCGTACCGCACGGCCTGCGATAATATAGCCGAGCGAGCTGAGCCGCCCAGTGACTGCTCACGGACAGGCGCCGCAAGGCGTCCTGGTCGTGCCGCCCGGCGGGTGTTTCCTAAATGCCCACACCCGTCGGGCGCGTCTCTGGTCGTGAGCTCGCGCAGGCTTGCAACCGTTCCCCGCGCCCCCTTCCTTCTGACCCGGAACCATTCAAGCCGAGCCGTCGATTCGCTCGTCAGCCAAACACCCCGATCTCGGCTTGACCTTGCCACGGTGGGAAGGAGTAAAGCCATCCTCCCGGTTTTGCCGTGGGATGTCGTTACAACCAATCTCAGGAGATCCTCGTGAACATCGGCCAGGCCTCAGCCGCTTCGGGCGTCTCAACGAAGATGATCCGCTACTATGAGCGGACCGGCCTCATCAAATCCGCCGATCGATCCGCAGCGGGCTACCGCGTCTACACCAAGAGCGACGTTCACACGCTCCAGTTCATCCGTCGCGCACGCGACCTCGGCTTCTCCGTGGCACAAATCGAAGATCTCCTGACCCTCTGGAACAACCGAGAGCGGGCAAGCCACGACGTCAAGGTACTCGCCATGGAGCACGTCGAGCAGCTCTGCGCCAAAGTAGCGGAGATGGAGGCGATGATCGCCACGCTGAAGCACCTCGCTGAGAACTGCACCGACGACGATCGGCCCGATTGCCCAATCCTCAAGGATCTCGCTGAGGGCCGCCACGGGGAATGCGCCTCGCCGCCCGAAAATCGCTTCGGCGTAGCAAGGGTCGGGTGAGCGCCAGCCATGCTCTTCCGCCAGCTCTATGAACCCGAGTCCTCCACCTATACGTACCTCATCGGGTGCGAGGAAACCGGAGAATGCGTCCTTATCGATCCAGTGCTGGAGGCGGCGGAGCGCGACCTGACGGTCGTCCAAGAGCTGGACCTCCGCTTGGCAATGACGATCGAGACCCACATCCATGCTGACCACGTCAGCTCCGCCGCTCGCTTGCGCTCACTTACCGGCTGCAAAGTCGCCTATCCCGCCATGGAGGGCCTCGCCTGTGCGGATATCGGCATCAAAGAAGGAGAGCCGGTCGCTGTGGGGAGCCTATCGCTACGGCCGCTCTTCACACCAGGGCACACCGACACACATCATAGCTAGCTGCTCGAGCAGGGCGGTCAGGCACGGGTCTTTACGGGCGACGCCCTGCTCATCGACGGGTGCGGTCGCACGGACTTCCAGAATGGCAGCGCGGACATCCTTTACGGCTCGATCCACAGCAAGATTTTCGCCCTTCCCGACGACACCCTCGTCTACCCGGCTCACGACTATCAGCACCGTCATGTCTCCACAGTGGCTCAAGAGCGGGAGCGGAATCCCCGGCTGGGAGGCGGCAAGACGCTGCCGGAGTTCGTCGAAATCATGGCGAGCCTCGACCTGCCCTATCCAAAGAAGATCGATACAGCGGTCCCTGCTAATCTTCTTTGCGGTGAGAGCCCTGATGGCACCGCTTGGGTCGAGGGCAAGGCAAAGCAGGGATAGCAGGTCGCCTGCTTGCTGCATCGGCCAGGCGAGCCCAAGCGCGGAATTGCCGCTCGTAACATCTCACTAGATCAGGGATACTCATGCGACCCTCCCGTAAGCGAAAGCTGCTTCTCTGGGCGTTGGTAGCGCTCCTGCTCCTCGTGATCGCCGGCTCGATCGAATACCGCTACCGCTTCTGTAGCGCGACAAATTGGATGATGATCGCGCGTCAATCAGGATGAGAATGTGATTGTCGCGGCGCGTCGATCAGTGCCTGTTTAGATTGTCGCTGGCAAGTTCGTCGTTCTCATCCTGATTGTCGCG
>Ga0213869_10000845_pt1 | contig 23840 bp, 24 predicted proteins | sample PICome_10_FD_160083 | JGI IMG/M metagenome (GOLD analysis project Ga0213869, IMG submission 160083) | Coastal seawater microbial communities near Pivers Island, North Carolina, United States - PICO132 | ecosystem: Environmental > Aquatic > Marine > Coastal | place: USA: North Carolina...
CGATGGCCACAATCTGGTCGAGGTCGACGTCGAGATGTTGGAGACACAGCAGCAGGTCTCGTACCGAGCACAACCGCACCGGATAGTCGCCAAGTGCCACGTTGTAGCAGGCGTGTAGAAACTGGTGCTCGGCGCTGAGCGCCAACAGTGGTCGTGTGCCGATGTTGATTTCGGTCCGAGATGCGAACAACTCATCGAGGTCGATCGTGAGCCCAAACGGTCCGGTCACGAACGTGCGGTGAAGGTCGAGTTCGAACTCTCCCAAGCGCACCAGCGATTCTTTGCTGGCTTGCCGCAGGCGGAAATTGGAAGGCAGCCATGACGCACCGCACTCGCCAGGGTTAGTTCTTGAGGTTCCAGCGCCGACCAGCGGGAGGGGCCCGGCAAGAGTTGGCGGCGCCACCTCTGTTGTGTTGGACGGGCGAGCCCTGATCATGCACGGCGACTCGAAGCAGCTGTTCGAACTCGACGAGGCAACAACGGCGTGGTGGCTGCTTTTCGACGGCACACCACTCTCTGCCTTGGCCCGTGATGTCTCGGCGGCATTTGAGATGCCCGAGGACAAGGCCTTGAACGTCGGCCGAGCCGCAGCCGCTGAGCTACACAAATGCGGCATCCTCAGCATGGGGCAAGGCGACGACTAGAACGAAGCCAAACAAACTCGTGCAGGCATTGGCCCACTTGCGTTACTCGTTTACTTCCGATGCCGTCCCCGGGCTGCGCCAAGACTAGGCGATGTTGTCGCCCACAGATCGCCGAGTGCTGACTCAATCTCTTGCCGGTCGTTCGCTCGCACGACTTGTGTCGAATCGGCAAGCGCAAGTGTGGATCGAAGCATCCATGACGGGTCGACGTCGTCGGGCGCATAGGTGCACATCATCAGCGATGACACGTTGCGCGCCCGAGATCGCGTATCGCCACCAAAAATGATTCCGGCCAGGCTGAACCGGGCGGGATCAGCGGTCGAGCCGAGCGGAGGCGACACGATCACTTCACCTGTTCGAGGGTCGGCCCTGGCCCAGAACGTGTGCATTGCCTTCAGCCCGGAACGTTCCAGCTGTCTTTCCGACACCATCTCTAGCCGCATCGGATGGATCAGCACTGCCGATGATCCGTTGACAACCGGCGTCAAACGAATTTGTAGCTCTTCGGGCCGCTCGGTCTCTTCGAAGGAACCCAGAACTTGCCAGAGTGCAGTCTTCAACGAAGCGCTGTCTCGGCTACGTGTCAGGTCGGCGCTGCCATGACGAAGCGCATGAAGCTGCTTGGGGCCGCTGCTCTCAGGCTCGTACTCGACGTGCAGCCACAACCCGAAGTCGACGACGTCGCGAGCTTCGCCGATACGCCATGGCTCGAGATCTTCGATCACCGATGGGTCATCGGATCCGACCGAGATCGAGTGGCCACCGACGCCAACAAGGATGTGATGCGGCCACACGGACCGCCGAGCTCGTCCTCACTTGTTGGGGGGATTCGGCAGCGTCTTCCAATGCTCAGTCATTCTGGTTCTCCACGATGAGTTCTTTCTCGAACCAGTCGGTGAACAGCGGCACGAGATCTTGTCGCACGAGTTCGAGATCAACCTCAAAAATGTCGGCAAAATCGGTGAGTATGTCGTCGATTGATCCGTCGCCGTCCAGGCATTGCCACGCAAGAGCAGCCACGCCTTCGAAGACATGACACGCCTGGGCGCGCACGTCGTACACGACCACTTCGTCGTCGACAGCCAGCCATCCATCCGCGGCATTGGGCACCAAGACCATGGCCGTCGACAGCGCGGCGTTCGCTGCGGTTGGTGTGGTTCCTGGCACGAGAAAAGCGTACATCCAACAGTTCACGCGGCCGTCGACACCCTGGTGCGCAAGCACGAGCGGCCTTGATGCTCTCACTGACCTGGGACTATTCGCCCTGCTCCAGATCATCGAGGACCGGCTAGGCGGATCTTGCCCCGAGACAAACAGAACCCCGCAACCTTAAAAGGTGGCGGGGTTCGAGCTCGACGCTGTTGGCGGAGAGAGAGGGATTCGAACCCTCGAACAGGTTACCCCGTTACATCCTTAGCAGGGATGCGCCTTCAACCGGACTCGGCCACCTCTCCATTCGGTTTGTTGCATGCAACATGCCGAATCGAAACTTTATCGGTGAAATCGCCGGTTGCGCTCGCTATATTCGATGACGGAAGGATGGCAGAGCGGACGATTGCGTTAGTCTTGAAAACTAATGGGCCTTCACGGGTCCCGGGGGTTCGAATCCCCCTCCTTCCGCTCTAGCGTTTCAATGAGATTCGCAGAACAAACCCTCGGCCTCGTAGCCGAGGGTTTCTTCGTTTTCGGATTAGCTGTGTGATCAGCTGCCTGGTCAGCTGACTATTCTTTCGATACGGAGAACAATTCCTAACACCCACATAGGTCATGCCGACTATGTACAAGAAGTATCCTTGTCGACGTCGTAGAACGATCGGACCAGCAACGTGAACGACACCGCTACACAACCAGCGAAGGCTCGTAAACCGAACGTCGGCAGTGACCCGACCGCTGGCGACAAGGTCAAACGATGGCAAGTTGGCTTCTACGCGTTTGCGATCGGTATATGCGCAATCATGATCGGCGTCAGCCTCTTCTACATCCTGACCGGCCGGTTCTCGCGGATATTCACTGCTGCGGCAGTCCTGGTCGCCGGCCTGTCGTGGGGTCTGCTCACCGCCAAGAACGATTCCTTCGAAGAACCCGCCGGCAGCATGGTGGGGGAATCCGAAGCAGCGTTGACCAACTTCGTGCACCAGGTCGCAGACTCGGTTGGTGCACCCATGCCCGACGCCATCTATTTGGTGACCGCCGCCGAATTCGGCATCACCGAGTCCACCCAGTACTTCGGCCGCACGGTCGAACAGAGCGTGTTGACGATCGGTCTGCCGTACTTGCGGTCCATGACTCGTCATGAACTGGCCGCGCTGCTCGCTTATGAACTCGCCCACTGCGCCGACATAGGCGTACTCGAGGGTGTCCGAGCCCAACGCAGTCTGCGAGCGGCGCAAGACCTGATTGCCAAAGAGCGTCAAGGATTCGTCAACGGCGTCTACGGCTCCTACGCCCGAAAAATGTTCCGCAGCGTTGGCGGGGTTGCGGTTGCCCAGGAAGAAGCAGCGGAACGTGTCGCCATCGAGGCGTACGGAACCACAGCACTGGCTTCGGCGCTGCTCAAACTCGACGACACCGCAGTGGCCTTCGATCAGATGCTGCGCGAGTACGTCGTGCCTGCCTTGCAGAATCAGATGCATCCCGACGACTTGTTTGGGGGCTTCGGCGAGATGCTGCAGTCCACGGTTCGATCCAACGAGCGCAGCCGAGATGTCGAACGTCGCCGGGCCAAGGACCGCAACGAGTTCGAGCTACACCTGACCCCCGCCGAACGCATCGAGCGGATCGAGACAATGGTTTCCCAAAACGGAACGGCCGATCTCGAAGGCGCCGAGCAACCGGCATACACGCTGCTCGACGAAGACGCTCGTTCGACCGAAATTGCTGTGGGCACGTGGGCCACAAAACTCATGACTCATCGCACCGAACCACGCTCATGGGACGACCTTGTCGACGAGGTGTACTCGGTCAAGGCCCAGAGCCTTGCGTCGATCGTGTTCGACGACGAAGTCGCCGCGACCGATCAACTCGAGCAGGCCTTCACCTGGTCGACCGACGACACATGGTCCAACGTCGATGGATCGATGCAGGCCTGCCTGAAGTCGATCAAGGACCCAACCGAACGCCGCACCAAGTGGGCCAGATGTGTGGTGGTCGAAGCCGCTGCTGCCACCGGCGCGTACTCGTGGGAGCACAGTTGGGATGGCCCACCGGTGCTCGTGGATGCATCCGGTGATTCCCTCGATGCCATCGGGATTGCGTCCCTCATCGCCGACGGCAACGCCGCGCAAGCGCGTTCTCAGTTCGAAAAAGCCACGTCTAACCTCTGACCCCGATCACGGCGGTGACTCAGTCGGTGATGCGGCGGGTGAGCAGATAACCCAGGCTGGCCACAGCCCACCAGAACATGACGGCGCCCACGCTGACCGCAAAGAGATAGACAAGGCGGCGACCGAAGTTTCCGGCGTCCAGGCTCACGAGTCCGATCACGAAGACGAGTACGCCGATACCGGCTCCGCAGTAAAACGGCACGCCTTCGAGCGCTCTCGTCAGGGACTCTTCGAAGGCAAATGCATTAACCAACAACACGATCAGCCACAGCACGACCGCCCACAGGTAAGGAGTGGACGTGATGCCACGGTCGAGCGCCTCGTCTGGCCGCAATCGTTCGGTGACCAGGCCAGCGACGAGCAACGCGACTGCAAGCAACGCCGCCTGGCGAAGTGCGAACACGATGCGGCCATTCAGCGGCGTCACTGTCAGCGGCGTCACTGTGGCTGGCGTCGTTGGCACTGGCGTCGGTGCGGTGGTCTCAGAAGTGGTGTCAGTCATTGATCTGCGAGCGAATTGTGGCGAGCCAGTCTTCGGCGGATCGCCATGCAGCGTTTGCGTCGGCCCGCACTTCGCTGGATCCGTTGCCGACAGTGGGGTAGGAACCCAAGAACTTCACGTCGGCCTGTTTGGCCATAATGTTCTTTAGGGCATCAGCCACGACGGCATCAGAGATATGCCCATCGAGATCCATAATAAAACAGTAGTTACCTAGCCCCTTTTTGGTGGGACGGCTCTCGAGCTTCGACAGGTTGATCTGGCGAGCCGAGAACTCTTGCAAGATCGACAGAAGCGAGCCAGGTCGGTCATCGCGCTGAAAGATCACAATCGATGTCTTGTCGTGGCCGGTGATCTTGGGCACACCGTGGCGGGCGACGGTCACGAAACGTGTCTGGTTGTCTTCGGTGTCCTCGATGCTGTTGGACAGCTCGGCCAGTCCATACATGGAGCCTGCCAGCGAGTTGCCGATTGCGGCGACAGTGGGATCCTGTGCCTTAGCCACCAGTTCGACGGCATCGGCGGTGGAGTTCGCGGCCGTGTGGCGAGCGTTGGGTAGATGTTCGGCGAGCCAGACTCGGCATTGAGCGATGGCATGAGGGAACGACACGACCGTCTCGATCGAATCGAGCGTGGCCCCCGGAGCCACCAGAAGCTCCATCGAAATCGGGATGACAACTTCGCGCTGGATCAGCAAGTTCGATGAGAACGCCAGCGTGTCAATGGTGGCATTGACCGTGCCTTCGATGCTGTTCTCGATTGCAGCGAACCCAAGATCAAGTTCGCCGGTCTCTACGGCATTCAGTACTGCTGGCATGGAACTAAATAGCTGAGCGTCACAGTCGGCCAGGTCGGGCTCAGAAAGCACCGCCTGTTCAGTGAAGGTGCCATGGGGCCCTAGATAACCGATCGTGCGCTGAGAAGTCACCATATAACTCTAGAACGCATCGCCTCGAACACTTCGCTCGTTCATCTGTGACGCTCAGGCCGCGTATGTCGCGGACGTTGGCTCACAGATGTGAGTGTCAGTCACGGAGCGTTGCGGATCTAGGGTGGGGGTTATGTCGAACGTGTACTTCCGCCAACTGCTGTCAGGGCGAGACTTTGCCCAGGACGATCAAATCGCCCGCCAGATGCGCAACTTCTGTTATCTCGTTGGCGACCCCGAAACCGGCAAGGCCGTCGTTGTTGATCCGGCCTACAACGTGGGTGACCTGATTGAGATCGCCGACACCGACGGTATGGAGATTGTTGGCGCGCTGGCCACGCACTATCACGCCGACCATGTTGGCGGTTCCATGATGGGCTACAAACTCGAGGGCATCGCCGAGTTGCTAACTCAGAAGCAGATCCCGGTGCACGTGCAGGCAGCCGAGGCCGAGTTCGTGCGCAAGGTCACCGGTGTCACCAACGCTGATCTCGTGATCCACGATGGCAGCGACACGATGATGGTTGGCAATGTCCCCATCGAACTGATCCACACACCGGGGCACACACCCGGTAGTCAGACCTTCCTGGTCGACAACCACTTCTTGGGCGGCGACACATTGTTCATCGAAGGGTGTGGCCGCACCGACCTGCCCGGCGGCGACCCGGCAGAGCTCTACACCACGCTCACCCAACGACTGGCGCACGTGCCCGACGAAGCGGTGTTGTTCCCGGGCCATCTCTACTCGCCTGAGCCGTCGCAGACGATGGCCAAGACGCGCCAGTACAACTATGTCTTTGCGCCGAAGAGCGCGGAGCAGTGGCTCATGATGTTCGGCCAGTAAACACCGCCTGTCGTTAAACACTGCCTGTCGTTGCTCAGCATGGGGTGGGTAGATCAGCTCACTGAACGACCCAACGGCTGTTGCACACATAGATGTGTCGACATGCAGGCGTGGCAGTGCATGCCGTGCAGCAACTCGAGCCGTCACCACACGGTCTGACGGCAACCGATCACCGGGTGCTTGGCACCTCATGGCCAACCCCGGCGATCCCCTATGCCGAAAAAGTTCGTGTGTTGCGCCAACGGGTTGCGTTACTCAAGGCCGAGTCGGCTGCGAGCAACGTCAGTGCTTCAGCCCCACGGCATCGTTTCAAGAGCAGGTGGCGGAACGGGCGTTCCTTCACGCCCCGACGGTCGACGGGGAGTCTCGAAGCTGGTTATTGGTCGAATAGTCCCGGGCTCCAAACCTCAAAAAACCGGGTACTAGAGCCGTTTCTTGCGTCTTGGTATGTCATCCGCAGGGGGTAATCCAGAAGATGTTGGCGATCTTTGCCAGACTGATGACGTTCATACGGCGGTCACTGCCCATTTTCGGCGGACCAAAATTCCATTGAGAGGAACTTTCCATGGACTTCAGCAAACTCAGTCAAAGTAACATGATCGCTGGCGGCGGTGGCATCGTAGCTTTTATTGCTTCGATACTTCCCTGGTACAGCTTCGACTTTGGGTTCGACCTGCCCGGCGTTGACACCAGCGTAAACGCATGGAGTGCCGGCTTTGCTGCCTGGTTCGGGTGCTTGCTTGCACTCGCAGCTGGCGTGCTTATCGCACTCAAAGCAATGGGCATGTTCGAAGCCAAAGTCCTGGGTATGGAAACCGAACAAGTCGCGATGGTGCTCGCTGGCCTTGGTTTCGTCCTGGTTGTACTGCGTTGGCTTACCGAAACCAGTAACACAGCGATCGGCCTCTACCTTGGGCTCATCGCAACCGCAGCCACCGCTGCTGGGGCCTTCTTGTCAGGCAAGGATTCCGGTATCGGCATTCCTACAGCTGACGACTTCAAGGGCTCTGGTGGCGACGATGCTGCCAGCGGCGGCACGTCTACCTTTTAAATTACGGTCTAAATTACGGTCTAAATACAGTGCGCTGAACGTGCACTCGGGCACGCCACGTGTCTACATTCAGAGACGCACCAAGCGGTCGGGCCACGTCGGGTCCCGGCCGTTTAGTCGTTTTCAGGTCAAGGTTTGGTGACAGAGCGCTTAGCCCGGCGGCAAGGATCGCCGGTCAGAGCCGATACGTGACGCCCCGACGTCGGCGCTGGCGCCTGCCCTACGCCCGTGGGAGAACGCCAGACCGTCGTGGCGGACCGTGGCTCGGCGGCCGCGGCTGACGTCGAAGTTGTCGCCGACGTACCGATCGACAGCATCTCGGGCGAGCACCAGCGCCTGTTCGGCAGCCTGGCCAACGACCGCGTGGGTGTGGCCTGAACGTCGAAGGCGATCGGCGACTTCGAGCGCGAAGCCACGAAGGAAGCTGCGCTTTTGCACAACCGGGCTTCCGGCGGTCGCCTGGGGATCGAGGCTGTCGAGTCGTTTCAGTGCCTGGAGTTCGAGTGACGTGGCCAGCAGCCGCACCAGTTGGCGATCCTGTTCTCGTCCAATCAGTGTCAGGCTCGCTACCTTCGATGTGCCATAACCGGACAGCGTGAGTATCTGGCAACGGTTCGCTTTGGCTGCAGCGCTCCAGATCAATGACCGCTCCTTGGTGTAGGTCCCGGTCAAGGGCACAGTGTCGTGCCCAACCGACGTGGGATCGGCGCCGGTAAGCCTGGCTTGATCGATCGCGTGGTCATTGATGAGCTGCTGCGCCTTGGCCATAAACGCATCGGCTTCGGCGGGATATGGCGATGACTCGGCTTTAGCAATGAGTGCTTGCACTCGGGTGATGATCGTGTTCACGAGAAAATGCTTCCTTGTGTCGGCGTTGGAAGGGAAGCAACTCTGAACCTAGCGCGCCCCTGTGACACCCACGCCGTGTGACACCGACCCTGTGTGACAGTCAGCTGGCGCGCCCACTCGAAAAGTTACGTCCCCAGGGGGAGATAACTTTTCGTTGTGGCCGGTGTTCGTCTTGCCTACGAGAAAACTCTCACAAAGCGTCGTTGATGGGCATGAGAGATGAACACGAATTCGCTTGCCCGTTCGCCAAGGCTGAGAGATAGAGTGATTTCGCTCACTCATGCTGAGCGTCACGCGCGAGTGGCGGAATTGGCAGACGCGCAGGCTTCAGGTGCCTGTGTCCTTAGGGATGTGGGGGTTCAAGTCCCCCCTCGCGCACAGCAAGAAACGAGCTCGCAGCCCCGCCATCTGGTGGGGCTGCGGCCTTTTTACCCGTAGCCCCGACCTCTCGTGCTGTACTGGCATCATGAGTCTTCACGACGAACTGCTGACCCGGGCCGACGAGCTCATGCAGAACGCTCCAGGGCAGGTTTCGGTCCGCCGGATCTCCCACATCGACGAGGTCAAGGTGCTGCGGGCGGCGCGCCAGTTGCTGACCGCCGACGAGAGTGCCGAACTGCGAGATCTCCGACTACAGATGATGGAGCGACTCGATGGGTCGGCCGCTGCAGTTGTCCCGATACAAGTCGAGAAGAAGAAGGGCCTTCTCGGTGCGCTGTTGTCGCCCTTGCTCGCGGCCATGAAAGGCGCATCGATCGAGATGCGAGCCCAGGGCGAGTTCGCTCATATGGCCAACCAGGGTGGGGGCCCTGCTCAGCTCCCCGCACCTGCCGCATTACTCGACGCCGCCGAGGCCTGGGCCTTGTCACACATGGTTGCTGACCGTACCGATGATGACCTGTCCGTGCTGCGACGCAGCTGGGACAACGCCTCGATCGAACCGGTGGTGTAACGCGCACTCACCGGCGGATTTGGTGCCAACCCCCTGACTGTCGTATCACTCGGAGATGTCTGAACAGGTAACGACAACCCATTTCGACGTCGACGGTGACCAAGATCTGCGTCGGGTCGCGCTCATCACGATGGACGACGGCAAAGCCAATGCACTGTCGCGGTCGATGATCGCAGACATACGCAGAGCCCTGACCGCCGCCGAAGCGGACCCCAACTGCATCGCTGCGGTCGTCGCCGGTCGCGAAGGTCGCTTCTGCGCTGGATTCGATCTGAGCGTGATTCAGGCAGGCGATAAGAGTGCAGTAGCCGAGATGGTGGCCGATGGCGGGGAACTCGTGCGCCATATGTACGGGGCCACGATCCCTGTCGTGGCAGCGTGCACCGGACACGCCCTTGCGGCCGGCGCACTCATGCTACTCGGTGCCGATATTCGAGTCGGCGCCGACGGACCATTCAAAGTCGGCCTGAACGAGGTCGCTATCGGCATGACACTGCCCGACTGGGCGTACACGATCGCCCGCGAACGGATCAGCAAACGCCATCTCCAACGATCGATTGTTAATGCACGGCTGACAGACCCGGCAACTGCCATAGACGTTGGTTTCCTCGACCGAGTGGTGCCGTCGGACCACGTCGTCGCAGCTGCGGTCGAAGAAGCTGTTGCGCTCGCTGCGCTCGATGCCAAGGCCTACGCCCGCATGATGCGTGAGTTTCGGGGCGCAACGTTGGTCACCATGGCTGATCAGATCACCGCCGACCGCAACGGATAGTAAGCTCACTGACGTGGTACTGCGGAATTTTGAACGGCGGCTCGAACATCTCGTTGAAGGCACCTTCGCCCGCGTCTTCAAAACCGGCCTGAACCCGATCGAAATCGGCCGTCGGATCGTCCGCGAGATCGACGCGAATCAGTCGGTCGCCGTCGACGGTGCACTCGCTGTCCCAAACCACTATTGGGTGTACATCTCGACCGCTGACTACGAGCGATTCCAAGAAGTCGAGACGCCACTCACCAACGAACTCATCGAAGCCGCCCGCACCCATATCGCCGACGAGAGCTATCGGGTTCTTGGCCCGGTTTCAGTGGTACTGGTCGAAGCGGCCGAATATCCCGAAGGCACGTTGCAGGTCCAAGCGCAATGGCGAGAAGGCGCAACCACACCGACAACCGCCGCGCTCGTGATGGAGACCGGCGAACGATTCACGATCGATGATGGCCCGTTCACGGTCGGTCGACTTCCGGACTGTTCACTCATTCTGAGCGACGAAAACGTCAGCCGACACCATGCAGTGATCCAACGAGCACCTGGCGGCTGGACACTCACGGACCACGGCTCGACCAACGGCACGACCGTCAACGGAACTCCCATCAACGAGGCCCAACTGCAGTCGGGTGACCACATCGTGTTCGGCGCAACACCAGCCACGTTCGAAGCACGCTGACCATGGCCCCTGTTTCAGCCGAACTACGATTTCGGGTCCGTGTCTGAACCGCTCCTAAACGTGATGAAGATCATGCTGTTGGCTGGTCTCTATTTGTTCTTCGTTCGCGTCCTGTGGTCCGTGTTCAGCGAGTTGCGCGACCCCCGCACGGTTGCTCGCAAACGTCGTGACCTGGATCCGACGGCGGCCTCGGTTCGCACAACTGCTCGACGAGCACCGCTTGCCCCGACCCCGCCCGCCAATGCGGGCCAAGCTGCAGCCGTGGCGGTAGTCACCACCCAGGCAGTCGGTCAGATTCGGTTCTTGGACACCGGTGTCGTGTATCCACTCGGCAGTCAGATCACGCTCGGGCGAGCTGATACAAATGGGCTGGTCCTCAACGACACCTATGTGTCCACCGTGCATGCCCGCATCTTCTTGACCAATGGCACGTACTTTGTCGAAGACTTGTCGTCGCGAAACGGAAGCACCTTGAACGGTCAAGCAATCATCGCAACCACCGCGTTGGTGCCCGGCGACGTGTTGCAGTTCGGTGCGACCAGCATGGAGTTCTCATAATGTTCGGTCTTCGTATGGCAGCAGGCACCCATGTTGGTGTGACTCGCCAAGTCAATCAGGACAGTTATGCAACCGCGCCCGGAGTGGCAGTGGTTGCCGATGGTATGGGTGGTCATCGTGGTGGCGAAGTCGCCAGCGCGATTGCCGCCAAAGAGATGATCAGTCGCTTCGATGCCCCTGAACTTGATGCGCTGGTGACCGGTGTCGGACACGCGAATCGGCGCATTCTCGACGAGGCGGCAGCCGACCCCAAACTGCATGGCATGGGCACCACCGTGGTTGCACTTGGCTTAATCGACGTCGCCGATGGTGTGGCACTGGGCGCAATCAATGTTGGTGACAGCCGTATGTACCGGCTTACCGGCAATGTGCTTGAGCAACTCACCGAAGATCACAGCCTGGTCGAAGCGCTTGTGCGCGAGGGCCGCATCACCGCTGCCGAAGCCAAAGTGCATCCACAACGCAACATCGTGACCCGAGCGCTTGGTGTGATCGAACACGTCGAGGTCGACTCGTTTCATTTTGTCCCCAAGATCGGCGATCGTTACCTGCTGTGCAGCGATGGGCTGTTCAACGAGGTCGACGCGAACACCATTGCGACCATCCTGGCTACCGAGGCAGATCCCGAGGTCGCGACCCAAAAGCTCATTGCCGCGGCTAACGAGGGCGGCGGCCATGACAACATCACCACGGTGATTGCCGATGTTGTTGCTGCGGAAGATGCCTCGATGCCGTCCAAGGCCCAAGCTCTTGCAAGCCTTGCTGTTGTTGACGAGGGTGACCCAACCAATGAACAAGAGGCGATCATCATCGAGGACAAAGCCGAGGATGATGCTGTCGAGGCCGCCGTTCCCAAACAACGCTGGTCTTGGCGCCGGTAGGACGACTCCTCGTCCATGAAGTCATTCTTCGTCGGACGGCATCGCCGAAATAGCGAGCTCGTCCTCATCATCTTGAGCGGTGTCGTCACCACCGCGGCCTATGTGCTTGCAGCCGTGGGGCGGCTGTCGTCGATTCCCGCAAACGTGTTGCCGTTCCTGATTGTCGTGCTCGGCCTTTTCTTCGCAGCACACGTCGCGACCCGATTCTTGGCCCCCGAAGCCGATGGTCTACTTCTGCCGCTGGCCGGACTGCTCAATGGCCTGGGTTATGTCTTTATCGCTCGGCTGAATGATGATCTGGCGGCGCAACAAGCGGTGTGGACATTCCTTGGCGTCGCGCTCTATTGCGCCACGTTGTTGGTGGTACGACGAAGCCGTGACCTTGAGCAGTTCCGGTATATCTTGCTGCTGATCGGGCTGGGCCTGCTGGTGCTACCGCTCATGCCAGTTATTGGCCAGACCATCAATGGGTCCCGAATTTGGGTGAGCATTGGCCCGGTCAACTTCCAGCCAGGAGAGTTCGCCAAACTGGCTCTGGCCATCTTTTTTGCGAGTTATTTGGTCGACAAACGCGAACTGTTCCGTGCCGGCACCTGGCGCGTGGGCCCACTCCGGCTGCCCGAACCAAAACATGCAGCACCGGTACTCCTGGCATGGGGCGTGTCCTTGCTGGTCATGATCTCGCAGAAGGACCTGGGCACGTCGTTGCTGTTCTTCATGCTGTTCCTGATCATGTTGTGGGTTTCGACCGAACGTCTGGCCTATTTGCTGGCCGGCATGGTGCTGTTCATGGGTGGTGCCTACGTTGCGTGGACTCAGTTCAGCCATGTACAGACACGTGTTTCGTCGTGGTTGAACCCGTGGGAAGATCCGCTCGGTGGCGGCTACCAAGTCATCGAGGCCCAGTTCGGCCTAGCCAGCGGTGGCATCACTGGCACTGGGCCAGGCCGCGGTTACCCCCAGCGTGTCCCGGCAGCAGAGACGGACTTCATCTTCGCAACCATCGGCGAAGAACTCGGGCTCTTGGGTGCCACCGCGCTACTCATGGCGTTCGTGCTCATGATCGGCTCCGGGCTTCGGGCCGCACTTGGTGCCCGCCGTCCGTTCTCCAAGCTGCTTGCCACCGGTCTCACTGGACTACTTGGGGTGCAGGCATTCATCATCATTGCCGGCGTGACCCGGGTCTTGCCGCTCACCGGTGTGACGCTGCCGTTCGTGAGCTACGGCGGTTCGTCATTGCTTGCCAACTACGCCATCTTGGCGATCATCGTGCGGATCAGCGATGAACAAACGAACCGACCGGCTGATGCGCCAACACCCGGACGCCGACGGCCGCGGGTTGCTGCGGGCACATCATGAACCAACAGATCCGACAACTTGGCGTGGCCATGTTGGTGTTGTTTGTGCTGCTCTTTGCCCGGCTGAATTGGGTGCAGGTGTTCGATGCCGAGCAGCTCACCGCTGACCCGTTGAATACTCGCCGAGTCGTGCGAGATTTCGGGCAGCGTCGAGGCAACATCGTGACGGCCGACGGGGTGGTGATCGCCGAATCAGTCGAGAGCGGAGGCCGCTTCGACCGTGAGCGCCTGTATCCCGACGGACCTCTGTATTCACATGTGACCGGCTACTTCTCGTTCGAGTTTGGTGCGACAGGCATCGAACGCAGCTACAACGACGAGCTCGCTGGGCACAGCGCTACCCAACGGTTCGAGTCGTTCTTCGACTTCTTCGGCGACGGCGACATAAGCGCCGACGTGACACTCACCCTTGATAGCGAACTGCAGCGGGCCGCCGCGAACGCGTTGGGCAATCGCCGGGGGTCGGTCGTAGCGCTCGATCCCCAGACGGGTGCAGTGTTGGCGTTCTACAGCTGGCCAACCTTTGACCCGAACACGATCAGTACTACCGATCTCGATGCTGCTCGAGTGTCCAAGGATGCATTGGACAATGCCGACGGTGAGCCCCTGCTCACGAGTGCCCATCGCCAGGTATTTCCGCCCGGTTCGACCTTCAAGGTCATCACTGCCGCTTCGGGGTTAGAGAACGGTGTGGTTACGACGACGGCGCCAGTGTTTCCTGAGGTGGTGAGCTACCAGCTGCCGTTGACCGAGGTCTCGCTCCAGAACTTTGAAGGCAGCCTGTGTGGCGGCAACCTGGCACAGTCGTTGGCCCGATCATGTAACACCACGTTCGCTGAATTGGGTGCCGAATACTTGGGGCCTGCGCCTCTGGTTGCGACCGCAGAACGTTTCGGGTTCAACGACGCTCCACCATTTGATATCCCACTCACCGCGAATTCTCGATTCCCCGATGACTACGGCATCCAGCTCGGGCAAAGTGAGCAGACCCCGCCCGCTCCGATCGTCGAGGGTTCGGCGCTTTTGGCCCAAGCCTCCATTGGTCAGTTCGACGTGCGAGCAACGCCATTACAAATGGCGCTTGTCGCTGCTGGCATTGCAAACAGCGGCGACATCATGCAGCCCCACGTCGTCGACCGAGTGACCGACTCAAACGACGGCGAGTTATTGGCCCGGGTCGAGGCCCAACTGTGGCGTCAAGCGGTCGTGCCCGAAGTCGCAGCAGCGACTGAAGCCATGATGGTTGGTGTGGTCGAAACCGGGTCGGCGCAGTCACTGGCTCGGAACAACTTGACGGTCGGTGCCAAGACGGGTACCGCCGAAATCGACACGTTCTCAGGCGCCGAAGACACCCACGCATGGGTGATCGCCTTCGCTGGGCCCAGTGGTGGCGAACCTGAATTCGCGCTTGCAGTAATCGTCGAAGCGGTCCCGGGACAAGGCCAACAAACCGGTGGTGCGGTAGCTGGCCCAATCGCGGCCTCGTTGATCGACACGCACTTCGGCTGACGCCGTTTGCAGGGTGTTTCTGGGTCGTGATTTCGGCTGCATGTGTGGGTCACGATGGCTGATCTAGGACGATTTCGAGGGCTCAGACCAAGAAACTCGGGTCTACGGCCGATTTGAACGACCGGAATTCCTTGGGGTCCAATCCCCCATGCCGAGATTCTCACGGTTGACACACGTAACATTGCTGAGAATGTCCGAGGAGAGCCCCACCACCTTTGGTGGCCGATACGAGCTGCATCGCAGGTTGGCCCGCGGTGGGATGGCCGACGTGTTTCTTGCGCGCGACCAATTGCTCGGACGTCCTGTCGCAGTCAAGGTCCTGTTTCCTGAATACGCAACCGATCCGACGTTCGTCGAGCGGTTCCGTCGAGAAGCCCAGGCGGCGGCGAATTTGAATCACCCGAACATCGTCTCGATCTATGACTGGGGCGAAGAACTCGGCACGTATTACATCGTGATGGAGTATGTCGAAGGCCAGAGCCTGGCCCAGATTCTCCGTCGCGACGGCAGCCTGACGGTCGAACAGGTCACCCGGGTGGCACTCGATGTCGCTGGCGCGCTCGGCTTTGCCCACGAGGGCGGAGTTGTGCATCGCGACGTTAAACCTGGCAACGTGCTCGTTTCACCCAAGGGCGAAATGAAGGTCGCGGACTTTGGTATTGCCACCGCCCTGACAGCGAATGCCGACGCCAGTCTGACCCAAACGGGTGCGGTGATGGGCACGGCCACCTACTTCTCACCCGAGCAAGCTCAGGGCCACAAGGTCGATCACCGCAGCGATCTGTATTCGCTTGGTGTGCTGCTGTACGAAATGCTTGTTGGCCGACCACCGTTCACCGGCGAAACCCCGGTGTCGATCGCGTACAAACATGTACAAGAGCCGGTCGTGCCGGTCACCGAACATGGCGTCGATATTCCACCGGCGCTCGCCGCGATAACCATGAAGCTGTTGTCGAAGAATCCCGACAACCGATACCCGTCGGCAGAAGCGCTGGTCGCTGACCTGGATCGTTTCCGTCAGGGTCAGGCAATCGCTGCCGCCGCCGTCATGCCACCGGCTCACATGGCAGGCCCGGGTAATGGTGCCCCGATGCCAGGTGTGCCCATCGGCGCAACTACTGCTGTTGCTTCCCAGCGTCGCCAGGCCCAACCGCTGCCGGCCGCGTACCAAGAGCCTCCCCGCCGTCGTGGCGGGTTAATCGTCTTTGGTGTTCTCATGGCTGGGTTGATCTTGGCCGGTTTTTTGATCCTGTTGCAGGATCGACTGGACACTGCCGACGATGGCACCGGGCTACCCACCACAGTCGCTGCTCAAACCGCCGTTGTGCCGTCGGTCGGTGGCCGCGTCGAGTCCGACGCTCGCAGCACCCTCGAGGGGCTGCAACTTGTTGTCGCCACGGTCGCAACCGCTGATAACTCGATTCCGGTCGGCCAGGTCATCCGGACCGACCCGCCCGCGAACTCCGTGCTTACCCTGGGTTCCACGGTCACGATGTTCGTGAGTTCAGGCGCCAACGTGAAGTCGGTGCCCTCAGTGCTGACCATGACCGAGAATGAGGCACTCCAGGCAATCACCCGGGCCGGGTTTGAACCATCGCGTCAAACGGTCACCAGCGATCTGGCACCCGAGGGCGAAGTCGTTGGTCAAGAACCAGCCGCCGGCTCGCTGGCAGATCCGGGATCTGTGGTGGTCTACCAGGTATCGATTGGCACCGAAGAACTCCCTGTTCCCGACGTGCGAGGTCAAGAACCGGCGGCTGCGCGGGTGTCACTTGAGGCCGAAGGATTCGTTGTGCTCGATCAATTCGAGCTGGAGTTCGACGACGAGATCGAACGTGACCTTGTGATCGGCACCATTCCCGAAGCAGGTGAAGACGTCAAACCCGGTAGTGAGATCACCGTGGTGCTGAGCCAAGGACCCGAGGATCTGATCCTGCCATCGTTCATTGGCATGGACAAGGGCCAGGCGTTCATCGAAATTGATTCGCTTGGTTTGATCGCCACTGAATTGGGCCAGTTCGTCACGAACCCAGACCTGGTGGGCAAGGTCGTTGACACGATCCCCGGCCCCAACTCGGTGGTTGTTCCTGGCCAACAGCTTCAGGTATTCACCGGATTGTTGAGCCCCGAGGCTGGCAACGGCGGATTTGATCCGGGCGCTGGCGCCTTCGGCCAGGGCCAGGGCCAGGACGACGATTTCGACGGCTGACTATTCGTTGACGACCGCACCTGTCGCGGTGGTGGTTGTGGTGGCTGCTGGCGTGCCCGTCTCGGCCCAACGTTTGCTCATAGCCAAGAAGTTGGTGAGCATCTGATGGCCCGAGTCTGTCAGGACTGACTCAGGGTGGAACTGCACGCCTTCGATGGGGAAGTCGCGGTGGCGAAGGCCCATAATGACGCCGTCTTGGCTGGTGGCAGTGACCTCGAGCACGTCGGGAATCGAACGTGGCTCGACAACGAGCGAGTGGTACCTGGTCACAGTCAGTTCCGGGTCGAGGCCAGTAAAGACGCCCCGCCCATTGTGAGTGACGGTTGATGTTTTTCCATGCATCACCGTCGGTGCTCGCACCACATCACCGCCGAAGACCTGGCCGATGGATTGATGGCCGAGGCAGACGCCGAGCACCGGGATGGTTGACCCGAGTTCCTGGATCACCTGCAGCGAGATACCAGCGTCGTCGGGCGTACCCGGGCCGGGGCTAACCAGGATGGCATCGGGTTCCAGTGCAGCAATTTCGTCAACGGTGATTTCGTCGTTACGGTGAATATGAATGTCGGCACCAAGCTCGCCCAGGTACTGCACGAGGATGTAAACGAACGAGTCGTAGTTGTCGATTACGACCACGCGTGGAGCCATAACATCACTGTAATTGGCCGAAGAGGCACGTCCCCTGAATACTTGGTGCGTCCCGACGGTCCTGAGCGCCAACGACGGCCCTGAGCACCACCGACGTCGTTCTCCAATCGGCTATTTCGGCCCGAGGAGTAGCTGTTTGTCAGTCGTGGCCAGCGACCCCCACGGCTAGGCGATACATCAACGTCAAGTAGGAAACGCACCACGTGCGTTTCGTGGCGCTCTGGTTTGACTAACCTATCGGTATGGCAAGCCCACAAAAACGTAAAGTCCAGGGTGGTCGAGTTACCGCTAAGGGAACTCAACCCAAGGGCGCTCAGGCTCCAGTGCAGCAGCCGTACAGCTCGGGATACGTTCCGGGCAAGGTCAGCCCGGTCTGGGTCCCGGTGCTGATGTTCGGCTTGCTCATCGCTGGCGCGCTCATGATCATCATGAATTACATGGGCTGGGTACCTGGTGGCACCAGCAACTGGTACCTACTCGGTGGCCTCGGACTCATCCTGGGCGGCATTGTCACCGCCACCCAGTTCCACTGATCTGAATTGTTATGTTCCCCAGGGGAACATAACAATTCGATTTACTCGACAGGTGTGATCAGAATCATGTCTTCGAGGCAATGGCGCGGTGCAGGCGGCTGCTCGTCGAGTGCCAACGTCATGCGAGCTTCAGAACCACAGATGTCGCAGCGGTAGTTCAACTTGACCTTGCGCATCTCGCCGGGTGGTGGTGGCTCAGCCATGGGCTGCGAGAAACCACCAAGCAGCTTCAAGCCCGTCTTCATGATGAAGTAAAACACACCAGCAGCGATAACGATATTGATGACCGTTCCCACGGGTCTTAGGTTACGGCTACGTAGCCAATACGGGGCGGTAGGTGTTCGAAGTCCTAAGGTCCAGACATGGACCAGTACAACGCAGCAATGTTGCTCTTGCGGGTGGCCTTTGGCCTGACGATGGCCGCTCACGGTTATGCCAAGGTATTTAAAGGCGGCAAGTTAGATGGAACCGCCCGTTGGTTTGACTCCATCGGCATGAAACCAGGAGCAGTGCATGCTCGTTTGGCAGCCGGCACCGAGATCTTGGCTGGCGTCGGATTGGCCGTCGGCCTCCTGACAACCTTCTCGGCCATGGGTTTTGTGGGGGTCATGCTGGTTGCTGGTTACACCGTGCACCGAGCTGAAGGTTTCTTCATCGTGAGCGGGGGCTGGGAGTACACCTTCATCTTGGCAGTCGCCGCCATCGGCATCGCCATGCTCGGCCCGGGCGAATGGTCGCTCGACAACGCGATCGGTACTGATCGTGACCTCGACGGCTGGGCCGGCCTGGTCCTAGCCGCAGGCGGCGGTATCGCCGCTGGCATCGCCCAACTCGCGATCTTCTACCGCCCCCCAGCTAACTAACGAAGCCAACACGTCTGCCTGCGAGACACTGGCTGCCCATCCTCCGCATGACCTCAAGGGCACCTGTTCATTCGGGCACGTCCTCGGCTAGGTTCGCGGAGACGATCGAGGCCAGTCGGCCGCGCAGACAGGAGCACGTTCATGAGTATCGGAGGCGTCCGGCCAGCAGTGCAGGCCATGCCCGCGTACCGTCCTGGCAAGGCTGCGGAACAGGCCGAGGAAGAACACGGCATCGAGAAGGCCATCAAGTTGGCATCGAACGAGAATCCGTATCCGCCGGTGCCATCGGTCATTGCCGCGATGACCAAAGCCGCGGCCGGAGTAAACCGTTACTGCGACCATCTGGCCATCGAACTACGCACCGCTATTGGGGCCATGGTCGGCACGGACCTAGATCATGTGGCCGTTGGTTGCGGGTCCGTTGGGCTGCTCCAGCAACTGTGCCTGGCATATCTCGACCCGGGCGACAATGTCGTCTACCCGTGGCGCTCGTTCGAGGCCTATCCGGTCAACGTGCAGATGATGGGCGCAGAGTCTCGTCAGGTTCCGCTGGTGGGCCATGCCTTCGACCTCGACGCAGTGGCGGCAGCGGTCGATGAGCGAACAAAGATCATCATGCTGGCCACGCCAAATAACCCGACCGGCACTGCGCTCAGCGTCGAAGCGTTGCGTGCGATGTTGGCGAAGGTACCCGATCATGTAATCGTGCTCGTCGACGAGGCTTACCGCGAATTCTTGGATCCAAGTTTTGGCAACCCGGTTTCGTTGTTGGCCGATCACCAAAACGTGGTTGTCAGTCGCACCTTCTCGAAGGCCTATGGGCTGGCCGGGGTGCGCGTGGGGTATCTCGTGGCCGCACCCGCCATCGTCGACGAGGTCAACAAGGTGCTCGTCCCATTCGCTGTGAATGGCATCGCTCAAGCGGCTGCGCTCGCGGCGCTGGCGGCGCTCGACGAGTATGAGCCATTTCTGGCTGGGTTGCGCAAGGAACGAGGCCGCGTCGTAGCGGCCCTGACCGCGGCTGGATGGCAGTTGCCCGATGCTCAGGCCAACTTCGTGTACCTACCGCTGGGTGAGCGAACGCAGGATGTCTACGTCGAAATCGAAAAGCGCGGTGTTGTCACTCGACCGTTCGCAGGCGAAGGCATTCGCGTCACCATCGGCACCCCCGAAGAGAACGACCGTTTCCTCGCAACGCTCGCCGAAGTTACATCTCCATAGCGACGGCTGCGTCGTAGCGGATCTGACATCAGGCCAAATGTTACGTCCCCAGGGGACGTAACTTTTCAGTCAGCTGTTCGATGGCTGGCAACCCAGGCCAGGAACCGATCCTGGTCCCAAGTGTTGATGACCTGGTCCGTGGGGGCCCAGCCTCGTTGGGCGGTCAGCACGCCGTACTCCATCCGACCCAACTCGCTGGTGTGATGGCTATCGGTGTTGATCACCAATTTGACGCCCCGGTCGACGGCACGTCGGACCACATCGGCGGCAGCATCGAGCCGGTTGAGTGAACCATTGATCTCGAGCGCGACATCGAAATGGATCAGTGCTTCGAGCACGATGTCCATCTCAAGTTCGATGCCTGGTCGATGACCGATCTTGCGGCCGGTGAGGTGCCCGATCGAGTCGACGGTTGGGTCGGCGATTGCGGCTACGAGCCGTTCGGTCTGCTTGAGAGTAGACTGGTCATAGTGCGAGTGCACCGAGGCGACGGTGTAATCGAACATGGCACGAAAGTCGTCTTCGTAGTCGAGCCCGCCGGCCGCGCCGATGTTGAGCTCGCAACCCCACAGCAGCTTCATGTCGGGGTGATCGTCTTGGATCGTGTAGATCAGCTCGCGATGGGCCAACATCTCTTCGGCGTTCGAGCCATTGATCGCCAGGTCTTCGCCATGGTCGGTGATGGCCAGGTAGGCGTGGCCAGCATCGGCAGCAACCTGGACCATGTCGGCGACCGACGAACGTCCATCGCCGGATTGTGCGGTGTGATAATGCAGATCACCCTGGATGTCGCTCAGACGAACCAGATCGCTGAAGTCACCAGCTTCGGCGGCTTCGATCTCGCCGGTCGACTCGCGCATCGGCGCAGGGATAAACGCCAGTCCGAGGGCTTGGTAGATGCTCTCTTCGGTCTCGGCGGCAACAACCTCGGTTGGTGTCTGGTCCTCGGCATCTTCGTCGGGCTTGACCAGCAGGCCGTATTCGTTGAGCAGCCAGCCCATCTTGATCGCCCGCATGCGGAGCGCAATGTTGTGCTGTTTTGAACCGGTGAAGTACAAGGTGGCAGCGCCGAAATGTTTGGGGAGCACCGCTCGCACATCGACCTGTAGGCCAGTGCTGGTCAGGAACGATGTCTTGGTGTCGCCGCTAACGACGATTTCGACGACCTCGTTGCGCTCACGGACAGCCTCCATAACCGACACCGGGTCAGTCGAAGCCACGGTGATATCGATGTCACCAATCGTCTCGGACATACGACGCAGGCTTCCGCAGAAGGCCACATCGGTGACTGTCGGCAGCTCTAGGAACGCCTCGACGAGCCGCTCGGCCAACGGCATGGCATCGGCAATAGGTGTGCGCCGATCCTTGCCGCTCATGCCAATGCGGTCGAGCGCCTTGGCGATCTTTTCTTCGCTCTTGGCTCCCATGCGAGGCAGCGTACGAATCTGCTGAGCGTCGAGCGCTGTCTTGAGTTGCTCGACAGTGTTGATGTTGAGCTCGCGGCGCATGGCCTTGAGCGTCTTGGGTCCCACGCCAGGGATGCGGGCCATCTCGGCGAACGCTGGTGGGTATTCGGCACGCAGTTCTTCGAGTTTGGTGACCTTGCCATGATCGACCAGCTCACGGATCTTCGCCGCGGTGGCCTTGCCGAGCCCTTTGAGTTCAACCATCTCCTTTTCGGAGAGTTCGGTGATGTTGCCTGAATACGACTCGACAGCAAGACGGGCGTTGTCGTACGCCCGGACCTTGAATGACTGTGAACTTTCCTCGTCGAGCGTGGTGAGCGAGATCAGCTCGTTGAGCATGGCAATGACATCGCGGCTGCTGGCCATAGTCAGCTGCCTGCCGTCATTTTTTCAAGCATGGCTTTCATCTGTTCATGCACGATGTTCACCGCTTGTAGCGGCCGCATCATGACCTTGAACTCAGTCACGAGTGAGTCATCGTCGCACGTCAATATGTCGACGCCGTTGACGTACTTGCCGTCCATCGTCGTCTCGAACTCGAGCATGGCCTGGTGGCCGCTTGCGATCGTCTTCGTATACGTGAACGACGTATCCGGTGCGTCGCCGGCCTTGGATTCGCCATTGGCAGGGGCGTCGCCAGGAAGTGTGCTGCCAGCTGCGTTCAAGTACAGCTTGGTGATCTCCCGGCCCTGTTGAGGCGTGAAGACCACGGGTGAATAGAAGACGACATCAGGATGAAGCAGCGCGTCATACCCGCCTTCGAGTTCGCCTCGCAGATTGGCGTGGAAGCGCTCAAGGGTCAGATGGATTGGATCTGCAGAAGTCATACATCCACTCTGCCAAATTTCACACCGATACGGATACCAGGAGGTTCATCGGCATCCCGAGCAGGGCGGTGGTGGCTACCAGGTCAGGTCAAGGTCCTGGAGAGGAAACACCTTGCCAGCAGCGACGAACACGCTGCTCTCGGCATGAGCCGCCATCGACCGGTTGGCCCGGCCCAGAAGATCTCGGTACTCGCGCCCCATGGCTGACTCGGGGTGTATACCAAGCCCAACCTCATTGGTGATCACAACGGTGGGTGATTGCCGGGCCTCCAGCGACTGAGCGAGAGCGCTGATATGGGTGGTGATTTCGGCTTCGGCAAGGCCGTCGAACATCAGGTTGGCCACCAACAACGTGACGCAGTCCAGGATCACGAGTTCATCGGTAGGTAGCCGGTCGGCGTCGTCGACACCAAACAGCGGCGACTCGATAAGGCCCCACTCTGCTGGTCGCTCGTCCTGGTGGCGCTCGATTCGTTGCGCCATGTCGCTGTCGCCTGCGGTTGCCGTGGCCACGAAGGTGACAGGCCCTGGCCATGACTGGCCAAGGCGAACGGACAGGTCACTCTTGCCGCTGCGGGCCCCGCCGATCAGCAGCGACATGCCCCGCCCGAGACGCATCAGTAGTCGATGCCCTTCTTGGCCAGGATGCCACTGTCGAAGGCGTGTTTGATCTTGCGGACTTCGCTCACGGTGTCGGCAACGTCGAGGAGCCCCTGGGGAGCGTCGCGGCCGGTTATGACCAGATTGACTTTCTCGGGTCGCGAACGAATGGCTTCGTACACGGGTTCGGCTTCGATCCACCCCCAGTTGATCAGATAGGTGAGTTCATCCAGAATGATCAGCTCATGTTCACCCGCGGCGATGAGTGCTGCGGCGCGATCCCAACCCCTCTGAGCGAGTGCCTTGTCGTGGTCGATGTTGTCGGAATCCCAGGTGAAACCTTCGCCCTCGTTGAACCACTCGACACCGAGCTGTTCACCGATCTTCTCCTCGCCAACGTTCCACTCGCCCGACTTGATGAACTGCAGCACGGCGACATTCCAGCCGCGTGCGACTCCGCGGATCATGACACCAAACGCCGAGGTGGACTTGCCTTTGCCGTCGCCAGTGTTGACGACCACGACAGACTTGGCGAAGCCGGACTTGTCGGCGGCGGGGTTCTCTTCGATTGGTTCGGTAGCCATGGGTTACTCCTGGAGGGTCACGAGGTATGGGTTCGGGGGATACGGGGG
>Ga0213869_10000846_pt1 | contig 23826 bp, 27 predicted proteins | sample PICome_10_FD_160083 | JGI IMG/M metagenome (GOLD analysis project Ga0213869, IMG submission 160083) | Coastal seawater microbial communities near Pivers Island, North Carolina, United States - PICO132 | ecosystem: Environmental > Aquatic > Marine > Coastal | place: USA: North Carolina...
AGATCCAAAATGTTTTCACGCTGCGGCGTATTGCTCAGGTAACGCGGCTTCATCTCGTCACGCATTACTGCGCTCAAAGCATTATTGCGCACCATCATCATCTGCGGCAGGCGACGTGCTTTGACGTCGTCGTCTTCGGCCAGTGGGTTGGTATCCATCAAAGCAATCCGCTCAACGCGCTCCGGCTCTTGGCGCACGACTTCCATCGCGACGATGCCGCCCATCGATAAGCCCGCGAGGGCAAAACTCTTGGGGGCGTTGGCCAAAACACTCGCGGCCAGATCTTCGATTGATGCCCGTCCCGAAATTGGTGCACACACCAATGCACGCCGACTAGAGAACGCGGCTATCTGCGGGCCAAACAGCCGCGCATCGCACATCATTCCAGGGATCAGGACAAGCGGTGTCATTTGACCAGCGCTGCCCCTTCCGACAAGGCAGACAGTTTGGCATATGCGATGTCGGGATCAACCGCGCCAAAGCCTGCAAATGTACCAAAGCCACAGTCGGACCCCGCTACAACTCGATCGGCCCCGACAATATCAACAAACCTGCTGATCCGCTGCGCAACAAGGTCTGGGTGCTCAACGAAATTGGTGGTCGTATCCACAACGCCGGGCACAAGGATCTTGTTGTCGGGTATATCGGCTTTGCGATCCCGGAACACGGCCCATTCGTGGCCATGGCGTGGATTTGAAGTCTCGAACAATACCGAGGCGGCCTTAGTCGACATCAAGGTGTCAAACATCTTAGCCATCGGGATATCGCAGCAATGCGGACCTTCATAGTTACCCCAACAAATATGAACACGGACCTTGTCGGCAGGCACATCAGAGAGCGCATGGTTGAGCGCTTCAACATGCATATTTGCCACTTTGATAAATTCGTCATCGCTGAGATCGGTAAAAAGCATGTGGCGCGACAGGGCCAGATCAGGACAGTCAAGCTGTAGGTCTAAACCGGCAGCAACAATTGTTTCGTATTCTTTCTTCATCGCATCAGCCAACGCGGCGAGGTACGCCGCTCGCGATTTGTAGTAGTCGTTTTGCAAGAACAGCGAGATCACTCCGGGGCTTGCTGCGTTCATAAATCCGCGCTCGGCGCCATGTTTGGCCATGGCTGACTTGAGGTTGGTGATATCCTTCTCAAGCTCGCCCTGTCCTTTGGACATCACTTCACCGACGCACATGGGTCGTGCGTATTGCGGCGTGCCACCGTCATTAGCAAGGCGTTGCAAAAAGCCGGGGAACATCTTGAGATCCGCAGGCGCGTTGCGCGGACTATCGCCGCCAAATCCGGTGTAGCGATCTTTTACGTAGGTCGCGTATGAAATTTTGGAAGTCTCTCCATCAGAGACGATATCAATGCCTGCCTCCACCTGTTTGCGCACGGTTTCGGAAACAGCGGCGGTCATACAGGTGTCAAATTCGGCCTGATCAAAGGGCTGTTCATTTTCGCGGGCAAATATGAAATCCACCACGTCTTGTGCGCGCGGTAAGGAGCCTACATGGGTTGTTTTAACTCGGTTCATTTGGGCCCCTCCCAGAGCTTAGTTACTAGTCTTGGTCAATCCAGCTGGATCATTTGTGGTGCGGACTCGGTAAAGGCTTGCCTCACCTGTCATTGACGTAGAAATCGCGTGAACCTCGCCAGGATTAATTAGACACGTATCGCCCGGATTGAGGACCGTTTCACTGTCCTGAAAACGTAGTCTCCAGTGCCCGCGCATTGGCATCAGAACAGTAGGTTTGTTATGATTATGCATCTCGTCAGTAATCGAGTTGCGGGACAAGAAATCAACTTCAAAACCGGGCTTGTCCTTTAGCAATCCATTCCCGCCAATAACCTTAACTGGTTGGGCATCGGACAGCGCCATCATGTCCCAATACCGCGCAACGTGATTTGGCAGAACATCTGCTGTTGCCGGTTCTGAGCGTTTGGCAAGTTCCTCTTCCGACATCACCTGCATTGGGTGGACATTATGGGGCAAGGTATCACCCTTTTTTCTATCATAGAGCACGCCGTTTTCACCCAAGATCAACCCGTGATCCGCAGCGTCTTCAATCACTTGTGGCGCCCAATGAACACCGCCACCAGCGTCGTTGCCACCAAGAACAGCCATAATCATACCGTAGTCCGTGCCGATGTTTTCGAAGCCGCGAAAAATACCAGTGGGGATATTGAAGATATCGCCTTCTTCGAGCGTCACTTCGCCCGCAGTTCCCCAACGACCCCAGAAGAAACGCCATTTACCACTTAAAACAAAGAACACTTCGGCTGTGTTATGGTCGTGCAGCGAATTACGCACGCGTGGCGGCTGACCAGCGGCGCCGATGTTAAACCCGATCTTGTCAGCGATATGCACGTGTTGATCTGGGCTTTCGGAAACGCCACCACCAATGATGGTAAAGTTCTCTTTCTGATCCGATCCCGGGGTGTGGGCGTCGATGAATGCGGTTTTGCAGGGTTTCAACTCGCCGTAGCGAACAATGCGGTCTTGGATATTGGTCATCTTACTTCTCCATTAATTTTAGTTGGGTACTTATCAAACCCAATCATTCGGAGGCTGGTTAATTATACGCTGTGCCCGCGTGGATGCACGGTAAATGCTACACCTATGCGTCGCATGGGAAAATCTCAGTAGGAGCGTGTATGCTATCACTTTGTTTATCCTGTCTGCATTAAGATTTGTTTCCAAATCGCAATATGGTCAAACAACGTCCATTCACGACGTAAGCCCCTTAGGCCAAATTCCGCATGGGTAAATCCCATTACATACACGTCAGCACCAGTGGGTTGGCCAAACATGCCCCAGCCGTCATGTTTGCCGTGCAGGCTCCAGCGAATAGCAGCGCGTGGGGATAACATCGGGTCTTCGCGTCCAATTTGATGTTCGATCTTGAACTCAGCATTAGGGAACGATGCCCGCAGCCCCATCCACAGCTTTTCTGTATCCGCCCAAGAATGCACGGTAGTTGAGGTGGGATGCTCAGTCTGCACAGCACGGTCATATTCTGCTCTTATAACAGCAAAATCCTTATCCATCATTCTAGTCAGGATGTCAGACATTCGTACACCCCATTCGTTGTTATTTCCGCGCCCTTTATAAGGGCCATCAACATCAATTGCAGGACAAAACGGTTTGACACAATGCTCCGGACCACCTTCACGGGCAATCAACTGGCGAGCAAACTTTTTGGGTTTCATGCCAAGTTGTTTAACCAACCCTCCAACATCACGGATTAGCCATTCGTCGTTAATCTGACCGTTGATTGCAGCACAATCAGCAATCGCACGAATTACGAACCTTTTGCCTGTGGCTGGGCCAAAAAACCCTCCGCCAGTGTGCGTGCCCATAGTTAGTATCCGATGAGACGACAAGAACCCCTCATCTTCGTTGCCCGACCAGATCACATCTTCACCGGTCAGCTCACGATCTGGAAATTCTGCCAGCGTTGCCATGGTACCATTTATTGTATTTTGATTACCGATCGATACACCTTCAGGAAAACGCATGGGAATGTCTTTTGAATACCGATGGTTTAACGTAGCTATACCACGATCTTCCCAAATTTCCTGCGTGATACCGAGAATATAGTCAGGAAAATCTTTCCACCTGTTTGAGAAGCCTTTCATGTAGTCCATCCTTCTGGAATTTTTGCAGAACCGCGCAGAATGAGCGGGCCATCAATTGCTATGCGGCGTGTTTCACCAGTGTTATTTTCAATCTGATCGAGCAAAATTTCGACCGTGTTTGCGACCATACGATTGGCAGGCTGGCGCACGGTGGTCAGGGCATAAGCAGGCCATCCCGCCGCAGGCACATCATCATACCCGACGACTGAGACATCTTCGGGCACCTTTAGCCCAAGTTCAAAACGCAACGTGTCTAGAACAGCCAATGCCATATGGTCATTGGCGACGAAAACTGCCTCAGGTGCATCATGGGCAAACATTTTGCGCGCAGCATCTGCAGCTTTCTCCAATGTAAAGTCACCTTCTGCACGGGAATGAAGGACGACGCCCGCTTCAGCTAATACTGATATGAAACCAGCTTCGCGATCGCGCTGTGTTGATGCACCATGCCACCCTGCAATATGCCCAATTTTTTGGTGCCCAGCAGCGAGCAAAAACTTGGCGGCCTTACGCCCACCAGCATAATTGTCTGATGTCACGGCAGACATGTTCGGGTCGTCTTGGCTGCGGTTGAACAGAACCATCGGCACGCCAGCCGCGCGGCAACGTTCAGACAGATCGCTCGACATTGCGACAGAGGCAGCAATAATACCATCGACTTGGTAATCAAGAATTTCCTCGACGACCGCATCGATATTTCCAGCAGTTTGCTTAGCCATGAAAATCAGCACGTGATAGCCGCGCTTCTGCAACTCATTCGATAGTTTTTCAAGTGCTTGGGGATAGAATTGGTTTTCAAGATAGGCCACCACCAAACCGATAATCCGACTTTTACCAGATACCATCGCACGGGCGAGAACATTGGGGCGATAACCCAGTTCAGCCGCCGCCTTGCGTACCTTTTCGACAGTTTTCTTGGATGCAGACGCTCCGGGCGTAAAGGTACGCGACACAGCAGACTGGCTAACGCCTGCGCGCTCGGCAACCTCTTGGGATGTGACGCGGTTTTTGCTCATTCAGCCGTCCAACCGCCATCAACCAGTAACGATGTTCCGGTCACCATCGCAGAGGCTTCTGACGCCAGAAACACAACGCCGCCCATGATGTCTTCGACTTCGCCTGGGCGTCCAAGCTTGATTTTATCTTCGATCCACGCACGCTTTTCAGGGTCTGCGAAGGTTGGGCGGGTCAGATCGGTCAAGATGAACGTTGGGCAGATTGTATTGATGCGAATGCCCGCTTTACCCCACTCAATTGCCATGGATTTGGTAAATCCCTCAACCGCGTGTTTCGTTGCACAATAAACGGCGCGATCTATGCCGCCCACATGCGCCATTTGGGAGGAAATGTTGACTAAGCTACCGGGTTTTCCTGCGGCTACCAATCCTTTGGCGACAGCTTGCGTTAGGAAATAGGCCCCTTTGACATTCACATCAGACACAGCGTCGAAATCGTCTTCTGTTGTATCCAAAGCCGGGCTGTGACGGGCTAAGCCTGCCGAGTTTACAAGAATATCAAACGGGCCATGTGACGCCACAGAAGCCTGCGTGCCAGCGATATCAGAAACATCAAGAGGCAGGGCGTCAGCTTTCATGCCGGCCGCGTTCATTTTATCGACGAGCGTGTTTAGGGCGTTAACCCGACGTGCGGCAAGCGTGACTTTTGCACCCGCTTCACCTAGTGCAACAGCACAGGCTAATCCAATGCCCGAACTAGCACCGGCGACCAAAGCACGTTTTTGATCCAAGCGAAACGAAGGTGTTTTGGGCAAAGTCATCAGTTAGCTCCAATTGGTAAAGAAAGTGCGCCTGACACGCGCGCTTTGTTGAATTCACGTAATCGGGCAAACACATCAACGCCTAGCTGTTCATAGACGTCTAACAGATCGACCAACACCCAATTTTCACGGATGAGTTCCCCTTCAAGGCGCCAAAAATCGAGGCTGCGCATCGTGATTTCCTGCCCGGACGGGGCAATGCCCAACCACCCGTCACCGGTTACTGTCATCTGCATGTTTGGCCAACCCGTCGCCACGACGTAGGCGCCATCTCCAAAGAAGTGACAGTTGAGTGTTCCGGTTGTGCCACCGCGTCGATCAGGCAGTGCATTTAGGAATGGGATTTGATGCCAATTGCGAAACCCGGCAACTCCACGTGCAGTACCGATACCCGCGGGGCCGTACCAATTCATGCGCGGATCCCAATATTTCTCTGCATGCATGATCTCGGGGCCACCCTCGGCCGGATGTCGAGAAAGATTGGTTAACATCCCGATTACGGTTTCTAGGCTTTGTGCGCTTTGAGTCGCAGTGCGCGCCTTAAAAAACAGTCCATCTTGGCTTGCAGGTCCGGAGATATACATCTCACGCCCAAGGCTCGGCACCATAGGCCAAGCACCAGCTTGCATCATAAGTTCAGGAATATCCCAGATTGCTTGCATTTCGACAATACGACTGTCTTCGACGCGATAGAATTCGTGAAACCGCATATGCGCAAAATGGCCCGTTTGCGGAATATCAAGGAAAGGCCGCGTGAAAGTACCAACGTAATGCCCCGCACAACCAATCCAGTCATGCCCGTTGGCATCCGTGCCTGCACTGACGATCCAGTCGCGACGCTCTAGATCGGGCAAGGAGTTAAACAATGGTGCATAGGCGGCGGCATATAGCGCCTGTGGCCCTGGCAGATCACCAAACGGATGGCACATGTGCAGAGTTGCATCTGCTGCCATGACCTCGCCCAGTGCCGATTGCACTAAGGCGGGGTCAAAGTTTGCCATTGCCGTTCGCATCGGTGCAATCAGTGCCCGGAGTCTGTCAGGATCGCTCATTACTCAGCGGCCTCTCCGTAAGGCACGTTTTGACGACCGTAGCGACGCACCCGCAGATTGCATTGCTCTGCATGGCCAACAAAGCCTTCCAGCAGACAAAGGCGTGACCCATAAGCCCCGATCTTCACGGCCGCTTCGTCCGTAGTGATCTTCTGATAGCTGTGCGTCTTCAGGTACTTACCAACCCAAAGGCCGCCCGTGTAACGGCCTGCTTTCTTCGTCGGCAAGGTGTGGTTGGTACCGATCACCTTGTCCCCATTAGAGACGTTCGTTCGTGGCCCAAGAAACAGCGCGCCATAGCAAGTCATGTTCTCGAGGAACCAGTCATCGCGGTCTGTCATAACTTGCACGTGCTCGGAAGCGATTTCATCCGCGACTCCTAGCATCTCATCATAGGTGTCGCAGAGGATCACTTCGCCGTAGTCAGCCCAACTAACCCCTGCAGTCCCCGCTGTAGGGAGAATTTCGAGGATACGATCAATCTCTGAGAGGGTCCCTTCTGCCAGCGCGCGTGAATTGGTCACCAGAACTGCGGGTGAATTGTAACCATGTTCGGCCTGACCAAGGAGGTCGGTTGCACACATTTCAGCGTCAACGGTTTCATCCGCAATCACCATCGTTTCGGTTGGACCCGCGAACAGGTCGATACCGACACGCCCAAACAACTGACGCTTGGCCTCTGCCACGAACGCATTCCCGGGCCCGACAAGCAGGTGAACAGGGTCAATCGTTTCAGTACCAATCGCCATTGCACCGACGGCCTGAATGCCACCGAGTACATAAATTTCATGCGCACCACCAAGGTGCATTGCGGCAATCACAGCTGGGTTCGGCTCTCCGTTAAATGGTGGGGTGCAGGCGATGATGCGCGGTACACCCGCAACTTTGGCAGTTGCGACCGACATATGCGCTGAGGCCACCATCGGAAATTTACCCCCGGGCACATAGCAGCCGACAGATTGTACTGGAATATTCTTATGACCGAGGATCACGCCGGGCATGGTTTCCACTTCGATATCAAGCATGCTGTCGCGCTGTGCTTGCGCAAAGTTAACGACCTGCGCTTGGGCGAACTTGATGTCCTCAAGGTCGCGTGGACTGACCTTGGCGATTAGTGCGTCGATTTCGTCTTGCCCAAGGCGATAGCTGTCTCGATCATAGCCGTCGAATTTGTTGGCCAATTCGCGCACCGCAACATCGCCGCGCCGTTCGATGTCTTTGAGCGTGGCTGTGACTACGGTTGCTGTTCTGGCGTCGTCTTCGGCGCGGTCAGCTTGGGGTTTGCCGTGTTTGAGGTGGGTAACTGTCATTGCTTTATCCTCGCTTAGTTTGGTCTTGGGGCCGTGCGGTCGCCACGGTCATAGGCTTCCCAGCCTTCCCCGTTGAACAAGTCCACACCCAGTTGCGCTGCTACATGGGCAAAATCGACATTTACCCAGTTGTCGATAATTTTGCCATCGACAACTTTCCAAAAATCCATATAGCGGATCTCGACCCGTTTGCCGGTCGCTTTGATGCCGAGGAATTCGCCAGAATGCGTGGCCTCTTGGCGGCCAAATGCAGCGGCCCATTCACCCATAAACAACCGCGCTTCGTCGATGCAAACCTTGTCAGAGAAGGCAGCTTGAAACGGACGCTGCCAATTGTTCTGAAATTCACGCAAACCTTTTTTATTTCCGCACCCCTGATTGCCCATCCATCGAAAATTTTCAGAAAAGAATTCACCGATGTCACCAATCCGGTGGTCGTTCAAACCATCAACCATACCTTCAATCACGGCGCGGGTTTCTTCGGTTTTGGACATATTCGTTTTGCGGCTTAGCTCAGCCTGTTCTGGTCTGGAACCTTTCATTCGAGATCTTTCTCTTTTGTTGGATCAGCTCATGCGCTGATATTACTTTTTTTCCCATTGATCTTGGAGTTTTGGTTAGGGTTTAAAGTGAAAAAATTCATCTTTACCCTTTGACCGCTCCGGCCGTAAGTCCGCCAACAATCTGACGCTGGAAGAACATGACAAGAATGAACAATGGAATGATGGCGGAAACGGCTGCTGATACTGCAAACATGATATTTCCATCCGTATAAGTTGTTCCAAGATATGCAAATATTTCGGGCATCATGGTCCGGTTTTCTTCGGATAGTAGCATTGAAGTTACCGCAAAATCATTGTAAGCTAACAGGAAGCTGAACAGGCCAGTGGTGATGACACCGGGCCACATTACGGGCACAATTACACGGCGGAAGGCCTGAAATTGGCTACAGCCATCGACCTTTGCGCTTTCGTCCAGTTCTTTCGGAATGTTTTGAAAGAAGCTGTGCAGCATCCACAGAGTGAAGGGCTGATTGATGGCAACAATCACAATAATGGTGGTCGGCAAAATACCCCATACATTCCATTCAAAAAATGGCAGAAGATATCCAGCCACAAGGGTTACCGGCGGAATTGCGCGAAAGATCAACGCGGCGATAAGCAACCAAAACGTGTAACGATATCCAGATCGGGATAGAGCGTAGCCGCCTAATGTTCCAATCGTCAAAGAGGTACAAACAACAAAGAAACAAACGATGAAGCTATTTAAGACATTGCGCCAGAATTCTTCGTGGATCCATGCGCCTCCGTAACCAGCAGTCGTGAAGACGCTTCCGTATTCGGTCATGGTGCGTTCCCCAGTTAGCGCATATGTCCAATCGGTTATGGAAAAGAAATCAAGTTCTACCTTGAAGCTTCCCCAGGCAGTCCAAAGAAAAGGAAAGGCCGCAACGATCAACCAAAAGATTGCGAACACATAGATTGTCAACCGGAGCCCCAGGGGTCTTTTATTTGCAAGACTTGCCATATCAAGTTTTCCCCTTGAAATCACGCCAGGTACGGATCAAAACCGGTGTCAACAAAATAGCGACACCTATAATTGTAAGAACAGAGGTCGCAGCAGCGGATGATAATTGTCGGGTTTCACCACCCAAATCATTGAAGATGAACCAACTCAATGATTGTGCATGTGCCGAAGCGCTAAAACCCACAATAGGTTCAAAAACCCTGAAATTATCCATCAACTGCATCAGCGCAACGAATGTAACAAGTGGCATTAGGTGGGGCACCACAACATACCTGACCTGCTGCCAACGGCTTGCGCCGTCTATTTGCGCGGCCTCAATCTGGTCATCAGGCATTGTTTGAAGACCAGCGTAGAAAATTACGAATGCGAAGGGTGCTGCATGCCATACGCCATAGACGATCAGGGAACACCATGTCAGCGCTGTGGATGCCTTTAGCGAAAGGCTTGGGTCAGCTGCCATATATTGAATTGCGCTTCCCAATATCCCACGGCTGTCAATCATCCAGAACAAAACAAGCGAGCCAATCAACGGCGTTACTACAAAAGGCAAAAGAGAAAAAAAGATCGCAAGCCCCTTGAGACGTTCGTGCAGCGAATTGATAGCCAGGGCGATCATTAGTCCTAGAACAATCACCAATGGGGTGACCACAAATGTAAATGTCAGGGTGAATGCCATCGCTCGATAGAAAGGCAAATTTGCCATTTTTGTGAAATATTCATTCCAGTTTTGGGAAGCCGACCATGCTTGCGCTGCTTCTGTAGTCGCCAAGTGACCACGGTCTAAGAATATATCTAGACCAATAAAGCGGCCAAGGGGCGCCGCTTCGCGGATTTCAGCAGTCGCATCCTGGTCAATCTTTGTTTCCGCAGTACACCCCAGAAGCGGTGTACAGCTTTCCACCTCAACCAAAACAGCTAGGTGTGGGGCAAACACCGACTGAACAACAACAGATACCAATGGCAAGGCGATGAAAAAAACCATCGCTGCTCCTGTAGGCAGAAAGAACCAAAAAAATGTTGAATGTCGCATGAAGTTGTCCCCATTGGGTGAGATTGGAGGGGCAAGTTTATAGCCCCTCCGACGGGCAGCTCCTTAATCTAGGAGGCCCTTTTCCTTAGCAGCAGCATTATAGGCCGCTGTGATGTCGTCTAACGCTTGTTCTGCGCTTTCCTTGCCTTGCATGAAGTCAGAAAGTTCTGCACCAAGTGCGGAGTGCAACAACGGTTGTTGTGGCAAGGAAGGATAGGGTTTGGATTTACCACCAGCCGCAGCAAAGACACCAACAGCCGCCTCAGTAGGCTTGTATCCATCGATCAACCAAACTGCTTGTTTTGCAGTATCGTCGTCACCAAGGATTTCAGGCCGGATAGCGTGAACCAAGGCGATAAAGCTGGCTTCTGCTTCAGCGTCTGAAACGTTCTTAGCGATCGAGAAGCCGTCCCACCATAGTGTAGTCGCAAGTGTTCCGTCACCACCGACAGTCATCGGGCTTGCAATTGCAAACCCGTCCTTGACCTCTTGCGGAATGCCTTCGGCGTCCAGCATAGTCGCAGCACGAGATCCCCACATGTTCATCAATGCGACGTTCCCAGCACGGTATTCTGCATTAGTTGCGTTTGAGTCATGGGTTAAGAAGTCTGGATTCATATACTCAGACAGCGCTTTCATCATAGTCAGCGTAGCGACGCCCTTGGCGTTGTCGATGGTCAAATCAGCAGTGCCTGGCTTGTAAAAATCGCCGCCATGTCCAAGATACATATTGATAAATTCAGTGGCTAAGTTCCACCCAGAAGCGTAGGCGCCACCGACCGGATTTTTCATAATGCCCTGATCACGGATCATTTTTGCAGCTTCCAACAGTTCTTCATACGAACTAGGGACGTCAGCTCCAATCTGCTCAAGAACATCAGCACGGTAAACAAGATGCTGCGCGTTCGCCATGAAACCAACGGCCATGATGTCACCATCGATGACGATTAGTTGATTTTGCTTCAAGCTGGCGCCGTGCTTTTCAACCAGATCGTTCAAAGGACGGATTAGGTCTTCATTTAGCATAGATGTAAGAACAGAGTTGTTATCTATGACGGCTGTATATTCAGCTGGGTTACCCTGCATACCCGCAACGTTCACCTTCTGGTGGTCAGCTGTCAGGTTGGAAGTAACCTCACCACCCGTACATTCAGCGGCACCAGCACCGACAGTCTGGATAGCAGGAAATTCATTGCCAACAATGCTGACCCGATCGTTGATTTCGCAGGCCGCAAAAGCACCTCCGGCCACTATTGCAAGAACGCTGGAAAGCGCTACGCTTCTAAAAAACATATCAGTTTTCTCCCTAGTAATGGATGCATCTTCGAAGTCTGCATCCGATTGCCCCGAACACACGGGTATTTGCGGGGCATCACCCCCGAATAAGCACACCTGATTCAGCTTCGAACAAGTGGCAGTGATCCTTTGGAATTTCTATCGAAACCATATCGTCAATATTGGCTCGGTAATTTTTATCAGCTTTGACAGAGACAAGCGCGCCACCGATGCGTACGCTGACCATCGTTGCATCACCGAGCAGTTCCATCGTGTAGATCGGCGCGTTGATTTGCCCACCACTTTCAACGACGCGAGCATCCTCAGCCCGAAAACCAAGAGTAACCGGCCCATTTTCTGCATCCACGTTGGGAATTTTGACGTCTTTGGCTGAAAAAATTCCGTCCATGATCGTGCCGTTTATCAAGTTCATCGCCGGATTGCCGATGAAGCTAGCAACAAACGCATTTTCCGGATTGTTATAAATTTCAACAGGTGTGCCTACCTGCTGCACTACGCCCTCTTTCATGATCACTACCCGATCTGCAAGTGTCATCGCTTCAATCTGATCGTGTGTTACGTAGATTGTTGTTACAGCAAGCTCGTGTGACAAATTTTTAATTTGTGCACGGGTGGAAACCCGTAACTTGGCATCAAGGTTAGAAAGTGGTTCGTCCATCAAAAACACTTTCGGTTCCCGCACAACTGCGCGCGCCAAAGCAACGCGCTGACGTTGGCCACCTGACAATTCGGCGGGCTTGCGATGCAGAAAATCATCCAGCTCAACCATAGCACTGGCACGCTTAACTTTTTCATCGTGGGTTTTTGGATCTACGCCCCGAACCTTCAATGGAAAACGAATGTTCTCGTAAACATTCATATTTGGGTAGAGTGCGTAGCTTTGGAACACCATCGCAACATCGCGGTCTTTGGGTTCAAGATCGTTGACCCGTTGTCCATCCACCAATATTTCGCCTTCGGTGGCGTCCTCCAGCCCAGCAATCATGCGCATGGTTGTGGTTTTGCCACAGCCTGATGGACCAAGCAGGACCAGAAATTCCTTGTCCGCGATAGTAAGATCAAACTTATGAACACCCACAAACGACCCCCAACGCTTGGACAGATTGCGAAGCTGAATTTCGGCCATATTTTTCCCCTCATAGAATGCACGCACCGCCCTTGCATTCGATTGCAAGGACTATAGACAGTGGGAGATTTGTTTGGCAAGTTATTTTTGCAAACGAATGCAAAGTTTGAGAATATTGGAAAATGAGATGATCAAAACCGACTTTAACGCTGAAAAACAACTTGTAAGGAACTTCTACGCGCGCCTCGATAAGGCATGTGAGATGGATATTCCAGAGGTATTGGAAGCATTCACATCGCCCGAATATTTGTGGCGAGGGTTTCATCCATTTAATGAAATCACCTCGGCGCAAAAGGTAGGCGAATCATTCTGGCAACCACTGCGAGGTGCAATGACTTTAATTCAGCGACGTATTGACGTCTTTATGGCAGGGCAGAATTCGATTGCCGAGCAGGGTGGTGTTTGGGTTGTTTCCATGGGACATCTTATGGGGCTGTTCGACCAGCCTTGGCTGGGTATTCCCCCAACCGGAAAAATCGCCATGCTGCGTTATTGCGAATTCAATCGGGTGGACAATGGCAAAATCACCGAAACTGCAATGTTTTTTGACATTCCACACTTGATGATGCAGGCAGGGTTGCAACCGTTTCCGCCACAAACAGCGGCGCATCTGGTGCAACCTGGTCCAATGACCCACGATGGGCTGATGTTTGACCCGCAAGACCCGGAAGAAGGGCGTAAAACGTTGGACGTGACCAATGCAATGATAAGCGATTTGGGAACCTGGGCTTTGGGATTGCCGCTGGAAGAAGAACTGGCGCGAACGTGGAATGACGACATGATCTGGTGGGGACCCGCAGGCATCGGCGCTACCTACACAATCAAACGCTATGCCAAACAGCATTCCGGGCCGTTTCGGGCTACATTCTCGGACAGGTCTTCAACCGGACATATTTGCAGACTGGCTGAGGGGCATTTTAGTGGGTTTTTTGGCTGGCCAAACTTCACAGCTGTTCATACTGGCGGCTTCATGGGGATGCCCGCTACTGAAGAACGCGGTGAAATGCGGGTTATTGATATTTATCGGCGGGACGGAGACAAATTGGCTGAAAACTGGATTTTCATTGATCTTCTGCATTTCTGGAACATGCAAGGTATCGACATTCTTGCGCGCACAACGGCTATTCATGCAGGCCATGAAACAGGTGCAAATGGAGCACAGCCATGATCGACGCACACCACCATCTTTGGGATCTTACCGCTGTTTACTATCCCTGGCTAATGGCGCGCGGTGTAGAGCGTTTCTTTGGCGACCCAGCCCCGATACAACGTGACTATCTCATCAATGAATTTCGCTCTGAAGCCACAGCCGAGGGTATAGGCGCATCCGTGCACATTCAGGTGGGTGCAGAAAATAGCATGGCCGAGGCACGCTGGGTCCAATCCGTAGCCGATGCCAATTCTGATTGGGCTTTAAAGCAAGTTGTTTTCGTTGACCTGACTGCACCCGATCTGGATGCGAAGCTAGATAGCATTCAGTCCCTGCCGAGCGTCGCTGGCGTGCGCCAAATTATTGGCCGTGCACCTGGTGAGGACGCCCTCACAGGCACGAATACACTGCTAGACAACCCTGCCTTTGTGGCGGGACTGCAAAACGCAGGACGTCGCGGCCTTAGTTTTGATCTTCAGTTAATACCGGAGCTGATGGAAAAAACCGCCAATCTTCTTGCTCTGGCCCCTGATACGGCTGTCGCGCTTTGTCATGCTGGGTCTCCGCATGACCGCTCTGGCGACGGGCTGGCGCGTTGGGCGGGCGAACTGCGCGCGCTTTCCAGCCTGCCTCAAGTGCGTTGCAAGCTGTCGGGTTTAGGTATGTTTGATCATGATTGGGAACCTGAGGATTTCTGCCCCATTGTCGAAACTTGCCTAGATCAATTCGGCCCCAATCGGGTGATGTTTGGATCGAACTTTCCAGTGGATAAGCTGTATTCCAACTATGCCACACTGGCTCAAACCTATCGCAACCTTGTTCCGCGCGAAATGCATCAAGCGGTCTTCAACGATACGGCAGCATATTTTTATTCCATGTTTCCAGTCCATGCTTAAAACAGCAATATTTTCCGAAGGTGTAACGCCCCAGACAATCAGCTAAACCCCTGGCTTTTGATATGGCAGCAATGACGCACTCATTCTTCAGATGTACTATGAACGAAAAAAGCGCCCAGCTCGCTAAGAGCGGCGCCGGGCATCCTCGAGAGGTATGGTTGGCTTGTTGGTCTTGGGTCGGGAACGGTTGTGCGTGGAGCTGCCCGCAAGGAGGTGTGGCGGGTTGTTAACTCGCCAGTTGCAAATTTAGCGCTAAAAATGCAAATCGGACTAAAAAAATACCAAAAACATGAAGTCTCATTATATTATCTTTAACAGGAGGCATTAATGCGATTTATTTTATCTCCCTTATTTCTATTTACACTGAGCGTTTTCGCAGCCTCAATCGAAGAAACAATTTTGCGGTTGCTATTCGTCTGGCTTCAGTTCTGAAGTTGGCAATACCGTTTTGTTAGATGAGTTTTTATTTAGGAAAATAACGCCTATTCATAAATATATAATTATTTAACAATAGTTTAAAAAAATATGGCAGGCATGTGAAGCGAAAATTTAACTTAAATCAGGCTATCGCGACGTGTTAGTACTTTTTCTTTTGTACTGTGAGCGTTCCCGCCAAACTATCAACAAACCCCCTGCCGCAATAAGTATTCCACCAGGAAACAAAGTGGACCAGGGTGCTTCATTAAAGAAGAGCCAACCTAAGACAAACGAAAGAGGAATGCCAAAATAACTGAATGGTGCCAGATTGGATTGTTCAGTCATTCGATAACTGATGACCAATAATAGCACGGCTGTGCCGCCAAGCACTCCCATCAAGACGATCCATACCATGTCGATCGTAGATGTTATTTTATTGAAACCAGTCCAAAAATAAGTAATCAAAACGGCTCCAATTACTGATGAAAAAGAAGAATATAGGTTTATCACTGCACTTGGCACATCATCATCAAACAAACGGGCTGTTACCCCTACAAGCGCATAAAATACCGCTGCGGCCAGAGGAAACAGTGCGTATGAAGAAAAGCCTTCAGCGCCTGGTTGAATAACCATTATAACTCCAAGAAAGCCAATTAAAACTGCACTCCAGCGTACCCAGCCTATACGCTCTCCTAAAATTAGAATTGCAAACGCGGTGGTAAATAATGCGGTTGAATAACTAATGGTAGACGCCGTGGCAAAAGCCATTACTCCCAAAGAAATATAAAAGCTAAGCTGGGCAAACGTCACAATAGCTCCACGTAAAAGAGCCAGCTTCCACTGTCGTATTTTTAGTGTCTTACCACTTGTCCGCCATGTCCTAGATGACCACAATGCGACCAGCATTGGAAATATCCCAAACAGGTTTCGCCAAACAGTTAGCTCAGTGGCGGAGTAATCGTTTGAGAGATGCTTGATAATCAGTCCCATTCCATCAAAGAGCGTTAATGAGATGAGACTTAAAATGATAGCTAAGCCAGTTCGATCTTGCGAGTGCATAAGGCTCCATAGAGATGGTTTCAATTTTTTCTATTTTATAAGAGGTCACCAGTTAAAGATGCCAAAAAACGACTAAGGAATAAAGCTTTTTAAACCTTGAGTACACTTGAGCAAGGCGCCATGGGGTGCGTATGGCATTATAAATGGGCCTACCCTCAAATAATCGTAAGTGGCGGGGGGTAGGAGAGATAAAAGGTGTATATTGGGGTGGACATAAAAAAACAGATTTTCACATAAATAAATAAAAAATCAAATACATGTATTATTCATATGGTGCCCGGGGGCGGATTTGAACCACCGACACGAGGATTTTCAGTCCACTGCTCTACCCCTGAGCTACCCGGGCGTGGGTGAGGAACGACCTCGAGGCTGAGGGGTATTTAGGCGACCCGCTTGGGACTGTCCAGCCGATTCCGCGGATTTTCTTGGCAAAAAGGTCGAAAATAAAATTTGCAGCAATTAAAATGCGCAGCCGCCTGTCTAGGTGGGCTGTGCTGCGCGGTTAAATCTCAGAGTCATCCGCGTCACTTTCAACTTCGGAGCCATCGCTTTCATCTTCATTTGCAATTACATAGCCGCCAATCAACCATTTGCTGAGATCAATGTCTTTGCACCGTTCAGAGCAAAAGGGGCGGTGCTCTTGTTCAGTTGGCTTCTCGCAGATGGGGCACCTCATGTCAGGACATCTTGCACCAAAGGGCGTTCGCGTTTGCGTTTTAGCTCGCCGTGGCCCAATGGGGTCCAGCCGACAAATTCAGTGGCCACAGGGCAGCTGCGCAAAGCGGCACGCAGGGCCACTTCGATGGGTTTACGATCTCGTTTGCTCATCGGCGCAAAATCGATTGCGATTTGTCCTGAAAACCCCCGCAGGCGCAACTGGCGGGGCAGATCTTTTGCAGCGGCGAGGTTTACCTTAAGCGCCGCTGCGGGCGAGAGGTCAGCGCCGGTGTTGATGTCTACGGTGATCATGGCGCGTGTGCGCTCAATGAACATGCCACCTCCGCCCAGCGGAATCCAAGGCTGCTGTGCAGCCTCGATTTGATCGAGAGCCCCGCTGCTCTCAATATCATCATCCTCGATCAGCACATCGGTCACATCCGACCATTCGCGCCAGGCCTGCACATGCGGATCATCGCCTTCGAGCAAAACCTCGGGATCTTGCCCGGTTTCCGTGGCGATGGTCTCAGCTGTGGCGCGCATGGTTTGAATGTCCTCGGCAATTGCCTCGAGACCTGCCGTCGCCGCCGCGCTGCGGATGATAAGCCCCATATCGGAGCCTTCCATCGCCGATTTAGCCAAAAGAGTGAGTGCATCGCGCAGATCATCAGAGGAAATTTGCCGTGAAATATTGAGGCCGGGTTGATCGGGTGTCACAATGGCATAACGGCTTTTGAACAATATTCTTTGTGTGACGGGATCTGCCTTGCCATCCTCGGCAAAACCAGAGGTCTGCACTGTGAGGGTTTGACCGGGGGCCAATCTTTTGGCCTTTTTCAGGAACCCCGTGCCATTGGGCAGGCGAAGGATCACGCCGCCAATGCCTTTGACTGGGCGATCGACCACCGCGCGCAACAGGCTGCCAAGGGGCAGGCGACTTAGATCTTCGACCAGAACATCGTGCAATATCCCGTCGATCAGGAGCGCCGCGACCTTGGCCTTGCCAATATGTCCCAAGACAACTTGCTTGCCCTTCATAATTGCCCCCAAATGTTGAGCCCTGCTGCCTGAAGCAAATGTGCGGTCTCCGGGAGGGGCAAGCCCATAATCGCTGGGTAGGAGCCTGAAATCCAAGGGATAAACGCGCCCGCAGGCCCCTGGATACCATAAGCGCCCGCTTTGCCTTGCCAATCGCCTGTGGCCAGATAGCCCTCAAGCTCTTGCAGCGAGAGGCGCTTCATTTGCACGGTTGAGACCACATCTTTTTGCCAAATGCGCTCAGCGGTTTTAACGGCCACGGCGGTGATAACCTTATGGCGGCGGCCGGAGAGCTTTTGTAAGAAAGCGCGCGCCTCGTCTTTGTCGGATGGCTTGCCCATGATGCGGCGCCCTAGGGCCACCGTGGTGTCGGCGCACAGAATGACCTCATCCGCAATTGCCGGCAATGCTGCGGCCTTGGTGGCCGTGATGCGGTTGCAATAGCTGCGCGGCAATTCTCCCTTTAGCGGAATTTCGTCCACATTTGGTGCGCGCACGTCAGCGGGATGCAGGCCCAGAACCGCTAGCAATTCACGCCGGCGGGGGCTTCCTGATCCCAAGATCAGCTGTTTACTTGAAACGGTAATTGATCCGTCCTTTAGACAAATCATAAGGGGTCATTGCAACTTGTACTTTATCGCCAGTCAAAACCCGAATTCGGTTTTTGCGCATTTTACCTGCCATTGTTGCAACGATCTCATGGCCATTTTCCAGCTCAACCCGAAACGTCGCGTTAGGCAAGAGTTCCTTTACGACACCGGGAAATTCGAGTGGTTCTTCCTTCGCCATGGTCTCTCCTTTAAAAAAGCCTGGCCGGATGCCAAGCGTGCCTCTAAATGAGGGGAGTTGCACAATTTTTCAAGTCAGATTCCGCGTAAATTCTGCGAAATCGCGTCTCTGGGGCATGAATTTGGGAGCTTTCCGCTGTTTGAAGGTGGCAAGGAGATGAAGAATCATTAAAATTTGTGCAAGTGATGGTCTTAAATGGTGCTTAGATGCTTTCTTTGGGCGGGCCAAATTTTGCGACCAGTCGCTCAATAATTTGATCTCGGGCCTGACGATAGGCCTCCAGTTTTTGCTCTCGGGTCTCGCCTGTGACGGTTGGATCCATGATAGGCCAATACTCGACCTGAAGTGCATAAAAACGTGTAATTTCTTTCGCCTCACGTTGGCTGGCGGGGGAGAGCGCTACGATGAGATCAAAAGAGGAGAGCTCATCGCCCAGTTTTTGCATTTCGTCAAAGGACCGCGTTTTGTGGCGAGCCAGTTCAATTCCAAGTTCAGCACAAGCGGAAATGGCAAATCCATCAACATCCATATCGGCCAAAACACCGGCTGATTGCACATAGGTTTCATGGCCGTAGAATTTCTTCATTAGGCCTTCCGCCATGGGCGAGCGCACAGCATTGTGGTCGCAGCAAAACAAAACAGATTGGGGAAGCCGCGACATCTAAGCTAACCCCCGAAATGCAAAACGCAAATAAGGGTGAACAGGCGTCGCGCCGTTTGTTCATCAATATTGGCTTTGCCCTTGAGGCGCTCTTGTAGGACCCGCGCGCCTTCGTTGTGAATCCCTCGCCGGGCCATATCGATGGTTTCAATCTGACTTGGGGGAAGGGTCTTCACAGCCTCAAAGTAGCTTTCACAAATTTGAAAGTAGTCTTTAACCACTTGGCGAAAGGGGCCAAGGGACAGGTGAAACTCAGCGGCTTTTACTTTTTCTTCCGTGGTGAGATCAAAAACCAGGCGTCGGTCGCGTATCGACAATTCCAACCGATAGGGTCCGTTCGGTGGCGGGGCCTCGTCTCGGGCCGGCAAGGCGAAGCTATTGCTCTCCAAGAGATCAAAAATCGCCACCTTCCGCTCTTGATCAATTTCAGGAGTGGGTGGGGGGAGATTGCTGTCGTCCAGAGATATTCTTGAGATATAGTTCATTATCTATTCAGTTTATCTAACCGAGCACGCACTGACAATGCATGCGCCTCAAGGCTTTCAGAAATGGCCAAGACCTCAGCTTTAGGACCGATGGCGGCCAATGACGCGGGGGTCATTTTGGTTAAAGTGGTGCGTTTGATGAAATCCATCACAGAGAGGCCGGAGGAGAACCGCGCAGACCGTGCTGTTGGCAGCACATGATTGGGACCGCCAATGTAATCACCGATGGCCTCTGGCGTCCAAGCGCCAAGAAAAATTGCGCCCGCATGCGTGATCTGCGCTGCCAAGCTGTCGGGATCAGCCACGCAGAGCTCCAAATGCTCGGGCGCGAGTCGATTGGAGAGGGCCGCAGCCTGGGCCATATTATCGACAATAATTATCGCGCCAAAATCACGCCAGGATGCCCCTGCAATCGCGCGGCGTTCCAGAGTTTCCAACTGCTGGGTCACCTCTTGCATCACCTTTTCACCAAATTGCGCATCATCGGTGATCAAAATGGATTGTGCGCTTTCGTCATGTTCCGCTTGACTGAGCAAATCTGTCGCGATCCACGTCGGGTCATTATCCGCATCGGCGATCACAAGAATTTCGGACGGTCCGGCGATCATATCAATGCCAACTTTACCAAAGACCCGCCGCTTGGCTGCGGCGACGAAAGCATTGCCGGGGCCGGTGATTTTATCGACTGGAGGGATGGTATCGGTGCCATAGGCCAGTGCGGCGATGGCCTGCGCACCTCCTATGCGGTAAATTTCATCCACGCCGGCGATATGTGCGGCCAAAAGCACCAACGGATTTGTCACCCCGTCTGGCGTCGGTACGCAGATTGCCAAGCGCTCAACCCCGGCCACCTTGGCAGGAATTGCGTTCATCAGCACCGAAGAGGGATAGGAGGCCAGTCCACCGGGCACATAGAGCCCCGCTGCCGATACGGGCGTCCAGCGCCAGCCCAATTGTACGCCAGTTTCATCTTCCCATTGGGCATCTTCTGGCAATTGCCGGGCGTGATAGGCACGAATGCGATCCGCGGCCAGCTCCAGCGCTTCGCGTTCGGCGGTGGGCACGGTTGCGCAATGCGCCATGATCTCTTCGCGTGAAAAAGCCAAAGTGTCGGGCGTCAGATTTAGCCGATCAAATTTTTCGGTCAGGTCAATGACCGCTTCATCACCGCGCGCGCGCACATCAGCGATGATATCCGCAACAATGACATCCACATCAGGGCTGTCTTCCCGCTTTGCTGTCAGTAAGGCCAGAAAGCAGGCTTCAAAATCAGCCTCATTGATATTCAGAGTTTGTGGCATTAGATCCCCCAAAGATTGCCCTGACTTAGCGCGATGTCGCGCAAGCCTCAAGCTGATCTCTTTCGGTTAATCGTGGCTAGGCGCTCGGTTGGACGGGGAAGCATAGGGGCGTGTCACATCGCGCAGGCCGGCTTCAAGCGCTTCTACCTCAAGCCGTATCGCGCCATCGCCCGCCAGAGTGAGCAGGCAAGTTCCTGTCCCGTCTGTCTCTGGGATAAATGTGACGCTGAGTAAGCTCAAGACCAGATCTGGATCTGTGCGGCCGAACCCTTGGCTTTTGACCGCTTTGACATCCTCAAAGTTCAGAACTGATTGCACGCGCTCTGCCTGGGCCGCACCACGGGCCTCCCAGCGGAAGCGGTTGAGCAATATTGCAAAACGGCGCTCTTGTGCGTGCCAGGTCATCTGCTCCCCCTGCCAGACCGCATCTTGGGTCATGGTGGAGAGTACCTGTAAATCTTCCGCGTCAAAGGCGATTAAGCGCAGAGGCTTGTCCATGCCGTCTTCAAAGCGGGCATCACTCATTGGCCATTGATCCGTTCAATTTTAGCCCCGCAATTGCCAAGTTTTTCTTCCACCCGCTCATAGCCGCGGTCGAGATGGTAGACGCGGTTGACTAGAGTCTCTCCCTCGGCGGCAAGGCCGGCCAAGATCAAAGAAACCGAGGCGCGGAGATCTGTAGCCATGACCGGAGCCCCTTTAAGGCGCTCCACGCCGGTGACTGTCGCCATTCCGCCATTCACCTCAATCTGCGCGCCCATGCGGCCAAGCTCAGGCGCATGCATGAAGCGATTTTCAAATATTTTTTCTTCTAAAACAGAGGTTCCTTTGGCCGTACACAGCAGCGCCATCATTTGGGCTTGTAAATCCGTCGGAAAACCGGGGAAGGGTTCGGTGGTCACGTTTATGGCTTTGATATCCCCATTTGTACGTTTTACTTTGAGACCCCGCTGGGTTTGCTCAACGCTCAGGCCTGCGGCGTCCAGTTTCTTGCAAAAAGCCTCAAGAAGTTCAATTTTCCCACCAAGACATTCCACTTCGCCGCCGGTTATTGCTGGGGCCAGCATATAGGTGCCAAGTTCAATACGGTCCGTCACAACTGGATGGGTTGCCCCATGCAGCCGGTCCACCCCTTGGATGGTGATGGAGGAGGTGCCATGCCCGTCAATCTGTGCCCCCATAGCGATAAGGCATTTGGCGAGATCAACGATCTCCGGTTCACGTGCGGCCTGTTTCAAGATGGTTGTGCCACGCGCCAAAGTCGCGGCCAAAAGTGCATTTTCTGTCGCGCCAACCGAGACGAAGGGAAATTCGATCGTCGCACCCTTCAAACCCTGCCGTGCTTTGGCGTGGACGTAGCCGTCGCGCAACTCAATCTGTGCTCCTAGCGCTTCCATCGCTTTCAGGTGCAGGTCAACCGGCCGCGCGCCAATGGCACAGCCGCCGGGAAGAGAGACAACCGCTTGCCCCGCACGCGCCAGCATTGGCCCGAGCACGAGAATAGATGCACGCATTTTGCGCACAATATCATAGTCGGCTGTCAAATTGTCGAGGTTGTGGGAGGACATGGTCAAAACCTTGCCGTCCTGCATGGAGGTGACCTCTGTCCCAAGGCTCTCAAGCAGGGTTCCCATGGTCTTGATGTCTGACAGGCGCGGCGCATTGGTCAGAGTGATGGGTTCTTCACTGAGCAAGGTGGCGGGCATCAAGGTCAGGCAGGCATTTTTTGCGCCAGCAATGGGGATTTCTCCATGCAGCGCTGTGCCGCCAGTTACCAAAATCGAATCCATTTAGCTGTCCTTTTTGTCGGTTCCATCGTCGCGGGCGCGCGCCCGCGCCTGCGCTTTACGGCGGCCCATATTCGCCTTCAGAGCCACCTTCAAGCGTGCTTCACGCTCAGACTGGGCCGACTTAGGGGTCGATTTGTGTTTGTTTGCCATTTTGAAGGCTTAACTCAAGCCTTGCGCGTGGTCCAGACGCCGGCACGCTTTGCTGCGGCTTCGGACGATATTCTGCAGATTTTGCCTAATCTTGGACTTGCGCCCGGGCCCAAGACTGTCTAAATCGCCCATCAGATGCTGTGGTAGCTCAGTGGCAGAGCACACCCTTGGTAAGGGTGAGGTCGAGAGTTCAATCCTCTCTCACAGCACCATTTCTAAATTTTTCCATCGGCAATCGGGTCTGGGTGGAGCTTTTGAACCCGAAAACCGCATTGTTTTTTGCATTGTCCTTGCCACCATTCGTCTCTGCAGGCGCCGGCGAGGCCAGTATACAAGCCCAGTTGTTGATCTTAGGAATTCTTGTGCCGCTGACCGCTATTCCGTCGGATATTGTCATGGGGTTGCTGGGGCGCAACGTGACTAAACCCGTCAATGAAATATCCGCGCGCGGCTGATCATGGCTTGGATGTGAGAGCTCCTGTTAACGGCCATCGCTATGAATTTGCATCTGCAATTTATCTAATTTCTGCGGTGTGATCCAAGGGGGATGCGGTTGGCATCTCTCTTGGTGTGCCGTGCCGATGCGAGTTGGCTGTGCACGTCTGGGGCAATGCGGTTTGACAATTTTGTTCGCAACGCGCACACCAACAGTTAATAAATCCTTGAATAGGCTGAGGCA